>Ga0302226_10000228_pt1 | contig 51677 bp, 44 predicted proteins | sample II_Palsa_E3_3_FD_193524 | JGI IMG/M metagenome (GOLD analysis project Ga0302226, IMG submission 193524) | Peat permafrost microbial communities from Stordalen Mire near Abisko, Sweden - II_Palsa_E3_3 | ecosystem: Environmental > Terrestrial > Soil > Palsa > Peat permafrost | place: Sweden...
CGGAGGACGAAACGCTCTGCACTACAAAACAGCAAGTCGCGGTAACGCAGCTGGCAAAGCGCAAGGCGCTGGGCCCCTGCCTTCGCAGGGGTGACGGGAATTGGGTTGTCCCGCGAGCACCCACCGCTCAGCCCCAGCCCTTCTCTGCCTGCGGGGCGCACATTTATTCCGCAGATCAGGGGTGCAGGGGCGTGGCACAACTTCTAAAGCGGGGACGGAGTAAAGCAGGGATGGAGTGCATTAGGCCGTCAGCAATACCGCCAACTCATCCGGCGTAGCCGCGATCGCGCTGGCGCCAGCCAGCTCCAACTCGGCGCGACTGCCGAAACCCCACAACACGCCGATCCCACGCACATCATTCGCGACCGCGCCTTCGATATCGAAACGGCGGTCACCGATCATCACAGTGTGCTCGGGCTTGGCGCCGAAGTCGGACAGTGCCGCCGCGATCATGGATGCCTTTTCACTGTGCGCGCTCTCCGGGCTGGGCCCGTACAGGCGTAGAAACGCATCGCCGAACGGCAGGTGCGCGACGATCGGCGCGGCGTGCCGGTGCGGCTTGCTGGTGACCACGGCGAGCTGATGGCCGCCGGCAAGCAGGCGCTGGATCAGTGTCTCGATGCCGGGGTAGATTTCGTGCTCACGCCAGCCGTCGGTGTGGAAGCGCTCGTGGTAATACTCCACCGCCGCTTCGATACGCAGCGGATCGTGATCCAGCAACGGCGCGAAGCTGTGCCGTAGCGGTGGGCCGATCCATCCGCGCAGCTCCTCCTGCGGCGGCGCCGGCACGTCCAGCTTCGCCAGCGCGTGTTTCACGCAGGCGACGATACCGTGCTCGGAATCGATCAGGGTTCCGTCAAGGTCGAACAGGCACAGCATCAGTGGGCAGCGCGCGCCTTCAACGCGGTGACCGCAGGCAGCTCTTTGCCTTCGAGGAATTCGAGGAAGGCGCCACCACCCGTGGAAATATAGGAAACGCCATCGGCTATGCCGTACTTGTCAACCGCCGCCAGTGTGTCGCCGCCGCCGGCGATCGAGAATGCACTGGATGCGGCAATCGCGCGCGCCAGCGTCTCGGTGCCTTCGCCGAATGCGTCGAACTCGAACACGCCGACCGGGCCGTTCCACACCACCGTGCCGGCCTTGGCGATCAGGTCGGCGTAAAGCTTGGCAGTCTGTGGCCCGATATCCAGAATCATCTCGTTGTTCTTCACCTGATCGACCGCCTTCACCGTGGCGGAGGCATGCGCGGAAAACTCCGGTGCCACCACCACGTCGACGGGCATCGGCACGATGGCGCCGCGACGCTTGGCATCAGCGAGCACTTTTTTCGCCGCGTCGATCAGATCCGGTTCGTACAGTGAGTTGCCGATCGAGTGACCCATCGCAGCGATGAAGGTATTGGCAATGCCGCCGCCGACGATCAGCTGGTCGACCTTGCCGATCAGGTTGTCCAGCAGGGTCAGCTTGGTGGAAACCTTGGAGCCAGCGACGATCGCCAGCAGCGGGTGCGCGGGGTGCTGCAGCGCCTTGCCCAGCGCGTCGAGTTCGGCCGAAAGCAGCGGGCCGGCCGCGGCGATCGGCGCGAACTTGATGACGCCGTGGGTGGAGGCTTGCGCGCGGTGCGCGGTACCGAAGGCATCCATCACGAAGATGTCGCACAGCGCGGCATATTTCTTTGCCAGCGTCTCGTCATCCTTGCATTCGCCGACGTTCATGCGGCAGTTTTCCAGCACTACCACCTCGCCAGCGGCAACTTCAACGCCGTCGAGGTAGTCGGCCACCAGCCGCACCGGCTTGCCGAGCTTGTCGCCCAGCCACTGCGCCACCGGCGCCAGCGAGGATCCGGCATCAAACTGGCCTTCCTTCGGGCGACCCAGGTGCGACAGCACCAGCACCTTGGCGCCGGCATCGCGGGCGGCCTTGATCGTCGGCAGGGCGGCGTCGAGGCGCTGGGTCGAGGTGATGCGACCGTGGTCGTCGATCGGCACATTCAAATCTTCGCGGATCAGCACGCGCTGGTCGCGCAAATCAAGATCACTCATGCGGATGACGGACACGGCGTAACTCCGTTGATGGATTGAAAGGGGGCCGCTGACGGGCAGCAACCGTCTATTGTCCGGCGGCCCGGCCCGCTATGCAAACGCGGCGGCCGATAACGCGGGTGTTGACGACAAGCTTGTTGCGCGGCAGTGTGTCTGGGCCACGGCTTGGCTAAACTGCCACCTTTGCGCTGGGGACGGCTCATGACAAGCGGATTAGTACTGTACGGATACTGGCGCTCCAGCGCCGCCTACCGTGTGCGCATCGCGCTGAATCTGAAGGGATTGAGCTACGAAACGCGACCAGTGCACCTGTTGCGCAACGGCGGCGAGCAACATGCGCCGGATTATCGCGAGATCAATCCGCAGGAGCTGATCCCGTGCCTGCTCGATGGCGAACGGGTGATCACCCAGTCGCTGGCGATCATGGAATATCTTGACGAGACGCACCCTGAAACCCCGATCCTGCCGATCGATGCGCGGGGGCGTGCGCGGGTTCGCTCGCTGGCCATGGCGGTGGCCTGCGACGTGCACCCACTGGGCAATCTGCGCGTGTTGAACCAGCTCGAATCGCAGTTTGCCGCGGATGAAGCGCAGCGAGGCGAGTGGTCGCGGCACTGGATTGCCACCGGCTTCAAGGCGCTGGAAGCGATGCTGGCTGACAACGCAGCAACCGGTCGATACTGCCACGGCGACACGCCGAGCATCGCCGACGCCTGCCTGATACCGCAGCTGTACAACGCCCGACGCTGGAAGTTGCCGCTGGGCGAGTACCCGACGCTGCAGCGAATCGATCAGGCCTGCAACGAGTTGGAGGCATTCCAGCTCGCCGTGCCGGAAGCGCAGCCTGACGCGCCGGTGTCTGCCTGAGAGCCCTCAGGCTGTAGGAGCGCACCTTGTGCGCGAAGGGCCTGCGGGGAAACTAGTGGGAGCGACTTCAGTCGCGATGCTTTCCCACATCAAAAGCATCGCGACTGAAGTCGCTCCCACATAGAGCTTCGCGCACAGGGTGCGCTCCTACAGGGCTCGCTGGTGGTGATCCTAGAAGCCGATGCCGTACGGGTCGGAGACCAGTTCCTGGTCGTCGGAGCCGCCTTCGGCAAGCCGGATCTTCAAGGCCAGGCCGTCGCGGGAGTCGGACTTGCTGAGTGCTTCTTCCAGTTCCACGCGGCCATCCTTGTACAGCCGGTACAGCGACTGGTCGAACGTCTGCATGCCTTCCTGCAGGCTGCGATCCATCGCTTCCTTGATCTCGTGGATCTGTCCGCGGCGGATCATGTCGCGGATCAGCGGGGTATTCAGCAGCACTTCGGCCGCGGGAATGCGGCGACCGTCCTTGCCGATCACCAGGCGCTGGCTGATCACCGCGCGCAGGTTCAGTGCCAGGTTCATCAGCACGTTCTTGTGCGCCGATTCCGGGAAGAAGTTGAGGATGCGCTCCAGCGTCTGATCGGAATTGTTGGAGTGCAGCGTGGCCAGGCATAGATGGCCGGTTTCGGAGAACGCGATCGCGGCCTCCATGGTGTCGGTGTCGCGAATTTCGCCGATCATGATCACGTCCGGCGCCTCGCGCATCGCGTTTTTCAGCGCCTCGTGATAGCTGTGGGTGTCCAGCCCCACTTCACGCTGGTTGACGATCGATTTCTTGTGCCGGTGCAGGTATTCGATCGGATCCTCGATGGTGAGGATATGGCCAGCCGAGTGCCGGTTGCGCTGGTCGATCATCGCCGCCAGCGTGGTCGATTTGCCCGAGCCAGTCGCGCCGACCACCAGGATCAGCCCGCGTGGCTCCATAATCAGATCGCGGAAGATGGTGGGCAGCTGCAATTGCTCGATACTGGGGATCTCGCTCTTGATCGCACGGATGACCATGCCCACTTCGCCGCGCTGCTTGAACACGTTGATGCGGAAGCGGCCGGTTTCCTTCACCGCGAGAGCCATGTTCAGTTCAAGGTTGCGCTCGAACTGCGGTACCTGGCCCTCGTCCATCAGGGAATAGGCGATCTTTTTGACCATCCCACCGGGCAGGCCGGTATTGCCCAGTGGATAAAGCTTGCCCTCGACCTTGATGTTTACCGGGGCACCGGTCGTCAGGAACATGTCCGACGCACCCTTGTCTACCATAAGCTTGAGGAAGTAACCGATGTCCACGTGTGTCCCCAGTTTCTATGCACGTTGCAATGATTGATTATGCCCGCCCACAATACGTCGCGACACTCTATGAGGAATGTGATGGTGCACATCTTTTCGCCGCTGGCCGGATCTTTAGGCCGCACCCGTAAGGCAACGGTCACTTTTGCGCTGGTTTTGGCCCTGACATTGGCCCTTGGGGGCTGTGCCTCGGTGCCCCCGCCCGATGCTTCCATGAATCTGGCGCAAGCTCAGCTGCAGGCGGCACGCGATGCTGGTGCCGCGGACTATGCGCCGGTCGACCTTGGCTTCGCGCAGGACAAGTTCCAGCAGGCGCAGGCGGCGATGGCCGATCGCAAGTATGGCGATGCGTCTGATCTGGCCGAGGAGTCGCGTGCCGATGCCGAACTGGCGCAGGCCAAGGCCCGGCTGGGTGCCGCCCGGGCGCAGATTCAGAGCAGGCTTCAGGTAAATGCCCAATTGCGCGCGCAGGGCGAGCAGGACGAGGCAGCTCTTGAGCAGGCAAAGCAGCAGCCGGCGGTTCCGCCGACTGCGTCGTCCAGTGCGCAACCCGCTCCCGAGGACATGCCGGCACCGGCGTCGTCCGCCTTGTCGGCACCGCCACCGGGCGGTGGTTTCCAGACGCTGCCTGACAATAGCCAGCAGCCAGCCTCAAGCTCCAGCAGCCAAGGAGGCCAGCCATGAAGCGATTCACCGTTACTCTCGCCGCGATCGTCCTGGCGCTGGCCGCTGTCGGAACCGCACATGCCCGCAAGGACGATATCGACATCAATCGTCTGACCAGCAGCCTCGACCAGCTCGCCAGTGACCCTGTCCTTGGCAGCTATGCCCAGGCTGAGCAGGCGCGCGCGCGCGATGCCATCAACCGGTTGGCGCAGGCGAGCAAGCATGATCGTGCGCAAGATCTGTATCTGGCCGAAAGGCGCGTGGATCTGGCCAAGACTGCCGCGCAACTGCAGGACGCACAAAACAAGCTGACCCAGCTCGACCGCGAGCATGACCAGATCCTGCTCGAAAACAGCCGGCGCGACACGGAAATGGCCCAGCTCCAACTTGAGCGTCAGCGCCTGCAGAACCAGATGGCGCAGGAAGAATCCGCGCGACTGCAGCAAGAAGGACAGCTGGCGGCGGACCAGGCACGTGCAGAAGCTGACCAGGCGAAGAAGCTCGCGGCGGCACAGAGCAAGGTGGCCAAGGCCGCCCGTCGAGAGGCTGCACTGGCTGCGCAAGCGGCCAAGGCGATGCGTTCGCAGATGCAGGACAGCAACTCCAATTCGGCGCCGGCCGCGCAGGAATCAGGGCACTGAGATCGGCCTTGCGGGACGCCTGCGATGGCGTCCCGCGCGATGCTGATGCTCGCCGCTACCCATGGGGCGGCGGCATTGGGCTGCGTCGCCGTGGATTCGGTTATGCGAACGTAAAATGCTGTTTTGACAGGCTTTTAACTGACAATCGCTGACGCGAAAAACAGCCGCCGACCTACTTGCACCGCTCTAGTCGGCGGAGTAGGGTCAAAGCCCCATGAGGCATTCCTGCGTCATGGGTCATTGATTTGGACCATGCCCTATCCCCACGTTTATTTCCCCCACCTGTGCTCCGGAATTCCGGCGCGGGTCGTGGTCGTGTGCATGCGTCCAAACGTCTGCGGGTGACCGCTTTCACGGCGCCCGCAAGTTCAACCGCGAGGAGGTCTGATCATGTTTGAAAACCAGCAGCGTGAGGATGTCGAGGCATTGATGAATGCCGATGCCGAATTTCGCCGGCTCTATCAACATCACAAGCAACTCGACAGCAAGGTGCACGACGCCGACATTGGAGTGCTTCCCATCGACGATATGACCTTGGCCAGCATGAAGAAGGAGAAGCTGCTTGCCAAGGCGCGATTGGAACGCATGTGGGCAGATCGAGCGCACCTTACCCACTAAAGCTGCGGTTCTGTGAAGTGCGGCCCCGGTTCCCTTCCTGGCTCCATCGGAAGGAAACCGGGGCCGCCGTGCTTCCACCCCTGGAAACTTTTGACTGGCTCTCGAAGCGTGCGGTTGAGCGGCTCGGCTATCATGGTGGTCCAACCCGGTTGACGCGTTGCACGCGTAGCCGGTCTCTCGTCTCACGGAGTCCCCATGACAGTCCACCAGAGTGTTCTTGAACTGATCGGACGTACTCCGATGGTGCGTGCGCAGCGCCTGGATGTCGGACTGTGTGAGTTGTTTCTCAAGCTCGAAAGCGCCAATCCCGGTGGCTCGATCAAGGACCGCATCGGGCTGTCGATGATCGAGGGCGCCGAGAAGGTCGGCAAGATCAAGCCGGGCGATACCCTGGTCGAAGGGACCGCCGGCAACACCGGGCTGGGCCTGGCGCTGGTCGCGCAGCAGAAAGGCTATCGCCTGATCCTGGTGGTGCCCGACAAGATGAGCCGCGAGAAGATCTTCAACCTCAAGGCGATGGGTGCCGAAGTCGTGTTGACCCGCTCGGATGTTGCCAAGGGCCATCCGGAGTACTACCAGGACATGGCCGAGCGCATTGCGCGAGAAACGCCGGGCGCCTACTTCATCAACCAGTTTGGCAACCCGGATAATCCCGCCGCGCACATTGCCACCACCGGACCTGAAATCCTCGAGCAGATGGATGGCAAGGTCGATGCGATCGTGGTCGGCTGCGGTTCCTCCGGCACCATGACCGGTCTGTCGCAGTATTTCGCCGAGCACTCGCCAGCCACCGAGATCATCCTGGCCGATCCGGTCGGCTCGATCCTCACCCAGTACATCAACGAAGGCACGCTCTCGACCAAGTCCGCCAGCTGGATGGTCGAAGGCATCGGTGAAGACTTCCTGCCCACCATCAGCGACTTCACGCGAGTGAAGAAGGCTTATGCGATCTCCGACAAGGAGAGCTTTCTGACCGCCCGCGAACTGCTGGCGAAGGAGGGCATGCTCGGCGGTTCGTCCACCGGCACGCTGGTGGCGGCGGCGCTCAAATACTGCCGCGAACAAACCAGTCACAAGCGCGTAGTGACGCTGGTCTGCGATACCGGCAACAAGTATTTGTCGAAGATGTACAACGACTACTGGATGCTCGACAACGGCTTCCTCGAACGCGAACCGCATGGCGATCTGCGTGACCTGCTGCTGCGGCCGTTCGCCCAGCGCGACACCGTGGTGATCGGCCCGAACGAATTGCTGATCACCGCCTACACCCGCATGAAACTGTATGACGTTTCGCAACTGCCGGTGATCGACGGCCACAAGCTGGTCGGCATCGTCGACGAGTCGGACGTACTGATGCACGTGCATGCCGACGAGACGCGCTTCCGCGATTCGGTGTCCACCGCCATGATGACCAACTTGCAGATGCTCGCGGTGAGTGAGCCGATCGAGGCGCTGCTGCCGGTGTTCGAGCGCGGGCATGTGGCGATCGTGGTCGACGGCGAGCAGTTCCTTGGTCTGATCACCCGCATCGATCTATTGAACTATCTGCGCCGCAAGGTGAACTAAGCATCTGCGTATCGAGCCATGAAAGCCTGCAGTAATGCAGCCTCGTCAAACTGGCCGCTCGTGACGGAGCTTGCAGCTCCGCCTCCATCATGAGGGAGCTCTGCCAATGTGTGGAATTGTTGCTGCCACTGCCCAGCGTGACGTCGCGCCACTGCTGATTGTCGGTCTGAAGGCGCTCGAATACCGCGGCTACGATTCTTCCGGCGTGGCCGTGCTCAATCATGGCGCGATCCAGCGTGTGCGGGCCAAGGGCAAGGTGCGCGAGATGGAGGCACTCTATCTCGCCGACCCGTTCCCCGGTGGCACTGGCATTGCGCATACGCGTTGGGCCACGCACGGTGTACCGAACGAAGCGAACGCACATCCGCATGTGGCCGGGCGGGTGGCAATCGTGCACAACGGCATCATCGAAAATCATGCCAGCCTGCGTGCCGAGTTACAGGCGCGCGGTTACGTATTCACTTCGGAAACCGATACCGAGGTGATGGCGGCGCTGATTGACGAGCGCATCGGCCAGGGTATGAAGCTGCGCGAGGCGGTGCTGACCACCGTGCGCGAACTGGAAGGCGCCTATGCGATCGCGGTGATCAGTCGCGACGAGCCGGACCGCGTAGTGGGTGCGCGCCGCGGAGCGCCGCTGCTGGTCGGCGTGGGCATTGGTGAGAACTTCCTCGGTTCGGATGCGCAAGCGCTGATCCAGGTCACCAACAAGATGATCTATCTCGACGAAGGCGATGTGGTCGAGATCACGCGCAGCAGCGTGCAGGTCTATGGCCTCGATGGACGCCAGGTCGAACGCGCCGTGCACGAAAGCGAACTGTCCACCGATGCGGTTGAGCGCGGCGAATATCGTCATTACATGCAGAAGGAAATCTTCGAGCAGCCGCACGCCGTCGCCAATACTCTGGAGGCCCGCATCGGCCCGCATGGTGTGCTGCCGAACATCTTCGGGATTGACAGCGATGCCCTGCTGCAGCGCACGCGCGGTCTGCACATCATCGCCTGTGGCACCAGCTATCACGCCGGTCTCGTTGCCAAATACTGGATCGAAGAATACGCGCGGCTGCCGGTCAGTGTGGAAGTGGCCAGCGAGTACCGTTACCGCGAGGCAGTCGTGCCAGCGGACACCCTGTTCGTCGCTATTTCGCAGTCCGGTGAAACGGCCGACACACTGGCCGCGCTGCGCGAATCGCACCGCCGCGGCTACCTCGGCACGCTGGCGATCTGCAACGTGCCGGAATCCTCGCTGGTGCGTGAGGCCGACTTGAAGCTGATGACCCGCGCCGGTCCGGAAATCGGCGTGGCGTCGACCAAGGCGTTCACCACTCAGCTCGCCGCCCTGGCGTTGTTGGCACTGGAGCTGGCGCAGCGCAATGGTCTTGATCCGCAGCGTTATGCCGCGCTCTGCGCAGAGTTGCAGCATCTCCCGCGCGCCATCGAAAACGCCTTGGGGCTGGAGCCTGCGATCATCGAACTGGCAGCCGAGTTCATCCATCACCAGCACGCGCTATTCCTCGGCCGCGGCGCACATTATCCGGTGGCACTGGAAGGTTCGCTCAAGCTCAAGGAAATCTCCTACATCCACGCCGAAGCGTATCCGGCCGGTGAACTCAAGCACGGGCCACTGGCGCTGGTTGACGAGGAAATGCCCGTCGTAGCGGTCGCACCGAACGGCCCGCTACTGGACAAACTCAAGTCCAACCTGCAGGAAGTGCGCGCCCGCGGCGGCCGCCTGATCGTGTTCGCCGACGGTGCCGCCGGCATGGATGACATGGCCAGTTATGGCGCCATGCTGCGAGTGGAATCCGGCGGCAGCTTCATTGCGCCGGCCGTGTTCACCGTGCCGCTGCAGTTGCTCGCCTATCACGTCGCGGTGCTGCGTGGCACCGACGTCGACCAGCCACGCAATCTCGCCAAATCGGTGACGGTGGAGTGATGTCGATTGCTACGGCGAGCCGGTTGTGGAAAGAAAATAAACCCCTTTCCTAGGTAACAAAGTTCTTTCCTAGCAAATAAAGTTCTTTCTCGGATCGGAAGCTTTTCTTACTTTATGGCTCATGGCAACCTTGGCCGAGCTGACTTTTCTGGTCAAATTGAGGCGGTACGCCTGGCGTCTGCACTGTCCTGTCCGTCGCTCTGACTGCGGCTTGACCAAGTCTTCCGCGCCGTCGATGCAAATAGCTCATCGACGGCGCTTTGCTGCCCTATTTGCATCGACTGTTCTACAGATGCTTTCGATCAGAAACGATCGACGTCAACGATTGCCTGGGCAAAATCCTGCGGCGCCTCTTGGGGCAGGTTGTGACCGACACCGCCACCGATGTCTCGATGGGCGTATTTGCCGGTGAATTTCTTCGCATAGGCCGCGGCAGGCGGGTGCGGGGCGCCGTTATCACTACCTTCAAGCGTGATCGTCGGTACGCCAATATTGGGCGCTGCCGCTAATCGCTGCTCAAGAGCATCGTATTGTGGTTCACCCTTGGAGAGTCCAAGGAACCAGCGATAGTGATTAATCGTGATTTCGGCGAAGTCAGGGTTTTCAAACGATACGGCGCTGCGCTCAAAGGTGGCGTCACTGAAGTTCCACTTCGGCGACGCGGTCGTCCAGATGAGCCTGTTGAAGTCCTTCCAATTCTTCTCGTAGCCGAGCTTGCCGCGGTCTGTAGCGAAATACCACACGTACCACCATTGTTGCTCGATCTTAGGCGGCAGCGGATGGGCGAAAAGAGGTTGGCCAGCGATGATGTAGCCGCTTACGGAGACTAACGCCTTGCAACGCTCCGGCCAGAGTGCCGCGATTTGGCAAGCGCAATTCGCGCCCCAGTCAAAAGCACCAAAAACGGCGCTCTTGATCTTCAGCGCATCCATCAAAGCAATAATGTCGATCGCATTTCTCACTTGCTGCCCATTTCTGTACGTATCGGCTGAGAGAAAGCGCGTCGTGCCATAGCCGCGAAAATGCGGAATGATCACTCGATAGCCTTGCGCTGCGAGCAAGGGTGCCACGTCCACGAAACTATGGATGTCGTAGGGCCAGCCATGCAGGAGTATGACGACGGGACCGTCGGCAGGACCGGCCTCTGCATATCCCATATTCAGCTCACCAGCATTGATCTGCTTGATCGGGCCGAACGTCGCGTTGCTACCTGGCGTGACTGGCGGAATGGTTACTGGCGATTTCGACATGCCGGATTTCGCAAAGGCGTTCTCCATCGAAATGAACGGGGCCGCTGCCATCGTCAGGGCGGCCAAGCCGAGAAAATTGCGTCGTTGTGGGTCGGTTTCATGGGTCATGGCTTCTCTCTCGTCTAGTTGTGTAGTTGAAGAAAGGCAAGAACCACCGTGACCTGACGCATGCGCAGGCCTGATGTCGCTTGGGGTTTACGCTTACTGAGCGTATTGCGTAGTGACGAAATCGTGATTGTTCGCCAGCGATGGGTGACAGGCAAAGCACGTTTTATGCCCCACCAGTGAAGTCGGTCTACCGTTTACGAAGCTAACAAACCCCAGCCGCCCGTGGCAGTACATTTTTCCGAGCCCTTCACGATGAACGGCATTGTTGTCGCATGCCCAGGAAAACCGCGTGTCATAAAGAACGTCGACGGGGCGCGCTTTCAGGCCACCTTCGACAGAATGGGTCCATTGGGACGACGATACACCCGTAACTGGGAGCGGCACGAGTCTGCGAGGGGAAGCGTAAGGATCATGTCGGTGAGGTGGTCCGATGGGGGCATGAGGGAGAAGCTGAAAGCACCTCTTGATGCAGAGGTGGGCCAAGTCTACCGAGCCGAGCGCTACGAGCGATCTCGGTAAAAGACATCCTCTAGTTCTTGCGGACAGCCGAGTGCGGCGAAAAGCGTAGATCGGCAGCACCCGTAAGGCCTGGTTTGGCCATGCGTCACTCAAGACAAAATCACGGTCGCGACCAGCCCGCCAGTCTTGCGATTAGCCAAGGTGAAACTTCCGCCGATCGCGCGTGTAAGTTGTACAGCGATAGCGAGCCCGAGGCCCGTGCCGCCGGTATCGCGGTTGCGCGATGCTTCCAACCGGTAGAAAGGCTGAAGTACTTGCTCCAATTCTGCCTCGGGAATGCCCGGCCCACGATCTGATACGGTGATGCACAGTGCATTCTGATCATTGCGCGAAGCGCCGACTTCGGCAGTGCCGCCGTATTTTATGGCATTGTCGATCACGTTACAGAGCACACGACGGAGCGCCTGCTGACGGACCATGGCGGTGCCGCTGATGATGCCGGACAGCGTAACCGGTCGGCCGACATCCTGGTAATCGAACACCAAGCTTTCGAGAAATGCGCCGACATTTATGCGTACGGGTGTCTCCTCACCGCCATACACGATGCGGGCGTAGGTCACGCCTTCTCGTACCAGGTGCTCCATTTCGCACAGATCGCTGAGAATTTTTCTTTGTTCTTCACCCTCTTCGAGATTTTCGGCTCGGAGTCGCATCCGTGTAAGCGGCGTTTGTAAATCGTGCGAGATCGAAGCCAAGATGTGCAAACGTTCCTTCATATGACGAGCGATGCGTTCCTGCATCATGTTGAAGGCTATGGCGGCTTGCGCAACCTCGGTGGGTCCTGCCTCGCTCATGCGCGGCCCGTCGGCAGTGGGCGTCATCGATTCGGCGGCTAGTGCTAGCTGGGTCAACGGTCGCGTGGCCAGCCGTACTGCCAACCACGTGCATGCGAGTAAAAGAAGCAGTTGCAGCGTCAGCACGACGGGAAGCCAGAGCGCCACTGGCATCACATATGGTGTGATTTCCAGTGTAAGGGGCGAACCATCGTGCAAGGTAAAGTGTGCCTGGTAGCGTTCCGGCTTTGTCGAAACGACGTCGGCGTTTACACGGTACGCGGTGCCGAGCTCGTTCACAATGCGACGCGTCAACTCAATCGAACGTTCGGAGACCAGAGGCTTGCCAGGCTGTCCCGCGCCCAGAAGGTAGCGGTAGTTGTCGCGTCGCAAACGGCCAAGCCAGTTGGGACGCTCCTGCGCGGGCAGACGATCCAGTATGGCGACAGACGTGCCGACGTCGTGTTCGACGGTATTAAGCATCACCGACATGGCGCTTTCGTAACGCTCGTAGAACTGCATCACGGCGGAGAGACCTTCCGCCAGCAGTAGGCCGCAGAGGATGATCACGTAAAGGCGCGACGCCATGCTGCGCGGTAGCCAGCGCGTCGGTGCCATCGATGCGGAGCGGCTCATATGTCGTTCCCGTGCAAGTGGATCCAACTACGAAGTGCGACGCTTGAAGGAAGCGAAAAAGACCTCGCACAGTGTCCTGAATCGTAACGTTTTTCGAGGGGGATAGTTGAGCTTCTCTTCGAAGACTTGCAACTGCTTTTCGGTGGGCACGTTCATGTGCGAATGTCCTGGCGAATCAACCCGTTCGTCCCAAAAAAGGGATACACATTTTCTTGCTCGCGTCCCGCTGTCACGGACTGTGCGGTTCGGCAGAAGAGGCATCGGCATCCAAGACCCGTCGATTAGTGCGCGCTCAGCCAACTGACTGCCATTGTCATAGGTGAGCGCCTGTAAGCAGCATCGAAGCGAATGTAGGGCTGCGATGATGCCGACGCTAGCCACACGGGCTTTGCCATCGGGCACTCGCAGCAGTCTGTGGTAACGCTACTTTCGTTCAACCAAGCTGATGATGCGCACGGCGCCCGTACCATCCACGCTACAGCTTCCCAGTGGCCACTTGCTTGCGGTGCTCCATGGCGGCGGCACGTTCATCGATGCGGAGGCCATGAAACCCGCGGTGGTCTCGCGCGGCTCCGAAGCGGCAGCGTCGTCGTCGCCGGTGATATGTCCACAGATCGCCGCCACGCCATTGGTCCGGGGCGATGCGCTAGTAAATGCGTTCAGGACTCTCACTGGCAATGTCGCGCCTAGCGATCTGCTGCGGGCTCCACTCTTCGCCCAGAGGCAGCTTCGATCTGTGCCCGGGTGGATACGACACTTGGGCTACTTCAACGCCGCATGGGTGTCTCACTCCACGGTTAAATCTGCCGCACGGTCAGCGGCATGCTGAACACATAACCCTCACTGCGCACCGTTTTGATGTAGACCTGCTCCTTCGCGTTGTCGTCAAGGCGGGTTCTTAGGCGACTCACCAAAAGGTCGATCGAACGGTCGAAATGCTCCGCATCCCTGCCTTGCGTGAGGTTAAGTAACTGGTCCCGCGACAACACCCGCTGTGGGTGGTCGAGGAACACACGCAACAAGCGAAATTCGGCACCGCTCAGCGCAACCATGGTGCCGTCCTGATCGACCAGCTGGCGCGCGCGAATATCTAGCCGCCAGCTGCCAAAGGATAATGTGTCGACAGCCTCCGTGATGCGAAGGTTGGGCGGAAGCATGCGCGTGCGTCGGATTACCGCTTTGATGCGCGCCAGAAGTTCGCGTGACGAGAACGGCTTCACGACATAGTCGTCGGCACCCATCTCCAAGCCAATGATGCGGTCGGTTTCACCATCGCGTGCGGTAAGAAGGAGAATTGGCAAGGCACGATGCTTGCCGCCGCACAGGGTGCGGCACAGCACTAGACCGTCGTCGCCCGGCATCATGATGTCGAGCACGATCAGATCGAATACTGAGGTATCGAGCTTTGCAAACATATCGCGGCCGTCGATAGCCGCGCTGGCACGCAGGCCGTTTTTGCGAAGGTAGTCCGCGACACCGGTGCGAATGTCGCGATCGTCATCGACGACGAGGATGTGATCGATGTGATCCATATCATTGTTTATCCCAGAGTCTGCATTCTATTGCGTCCTGATATTTCTTGCTAAGTAGCTGACGCACTTGCTGTTCAGTCTGGTCTTAGCCTCCCCCACCGATCGGGCTATGCACTACACGACCATTCTGATCGATGAGATAGAGGGCCGGTCAGAAGCTGTTTCCGTAGGCATTCCAGATACGGAAGTCATTATCGACCGCTACTGGCCAGGTGATCTGGTATCGATGGATGGCTGACTGGAGCGCTGCCGAGTCGTGCTCCTCGTCGCATTCGTGTGTATGGATCCCTATGACCACCAAACAGTCCCTCGCGTACTTGTCATAAAGCGCCTTCGCATGCGGCAGCACATCAGGGAGGTTGATGCATTCGCCTGTCCAGAGGTCGCCCCGTAACACCGTTCACGACGGTAGGAGACGTGTCCCTACACCAGAGAAAGTGACCGAGGTAGCCGTCTGCACGTCGTGTGATTCGTAGGACGAAGCTGTGCCAGGGCACCGGAAGGGGCATTTTTAACGGCCTGTTAGTCAACTGACATAGATCTGAAAGGGAATTCTTGCGATAGCTAAGAAAAAATACGTAACTCGCGTATGGCGACTCAAAGAACTGACCGCTGCGCCGATAAAATTGCACACCATATGCCCGACAGGCGCTCTGAATACTGTCGAGCAGTGACGTCGCGATGGTAGAGCAGGTCTCTGTCAGTACCTAAATGCGGGTACGATATTCACGCCGAATCATGCGTCGCCTTGGGCCTTACCAGCCACCGTACCGCGACCACCCCCAACTCATAAAGCAAACACATCGGAATCGCCAGCAAGATCATCGATGTGATGTCCGGTGGCGTGATGAAAGCAGAGACGGCAAAGGCGCCGACGAAAGCGTAGCGACGAGCGTTGCGAAGTTTGGCGAGGTCGACGACGCCCGCAGCGGCGAGAATCACCACGGCGACTGGAACTTCAAAGCACAGACCGAAAGCGAAGAACATCAGCATCACGAAATCAAGGTAATGCGTGATGTCAGTCATCATCTCTACCCCCTGTGGCGTCATCGCCGTCAGGAAGCGAAACGTCGCCGGCAGCACTAGGAAATACGCAAACGCGCAACCGAGGTAGAACAGCACCAGTGCGGCGACGAGTAACACTCGTGCGAGTCGCCTCTCCTGTTTGTACAACCCGGAGCTGACGAACGCCCACAGCTGGTACAGGATCATCGGCATGCTGATGAATAGCGACGTATAGAACGCCAACTTCAATGGCGTGACAAACGGACTGGCCACTTCAGTGGCAATCAGATGTGCGCCTTGTGGCAGTCGAGCCACCAGCGGCGCCGCCAGTTCGCTGTAAAGCCTGTTTGCAAACGGCACCAGTGCCAGGAGCACAAGCAGCACGGTGCAGACCGCCGTGAGCAATCGCGAGCGCAGCTCAAGTAGATGCGAAAACAAGCCCCGCTCAATATCGACGTCGAGCTCAGACGCCGCCACGCGTGTATTCCTTCGCCGCGATGTGATTCAAGTTGACGCGATCCGATACGAGGTGGGCTGGTTCGATGAAATTGAGCTCGACATGATCCACGATGGCTTGATCTCCTGGCGCTTCCTTCGACGCGTCGGTGAGCTCAGCTTCTTCAGAGCGCAATGGGGCAATCGATTCCACGACGGCTCCGGGAGCGATCTCGGCGGCAGTTTGCGCCAACGGTGCGTGTACATCGTCAACGACGGACTTCACCTCGGCTTGCACCGCCTCGGCTCGTATGGCTGCCTCGCGCGCGGCGCGTTTGAGCTCTTCGATCTGCAGCTCGCGCTCCACCTCGGCGCGCACACCGTCCCAGCCGTTACGCACGCGACGCAGCAGCGCGCCGGCGGTGCGCGCCGCACCGGGCAGTTTTTCCGGGCCAAGCACGATCAACGCCACAAGTGCGAGCAGCACCAACTTGCCGAGGCCAATCTCGATCATCGCGTGGACTGTCCTTCTGTGCTTATGTTGACTCGTACGAGTCGTGCTTATGTTGCGTCCCGTTGACGGAGCTCGCCGATGCGGCCAGAGATGGATCAGCCTTCAGCTGCTCCTGCTCTTTCCGCTTGACGTCCTCATCGTCACTCTGCATGGCCTTCTTGAAGCCACGCACGGCGTTGCCGATATCCGGCCCGATCTTGCTCAGTTTGCCGGTGCCAAACACCACCAAGACAACGACAAGCAGAATGGCCCAATGCCAAAAACTATCCAGACCCATATCAACTCCTACATGGCCGGTGTCGGAGGCAGGCTAAGAACCCAGCCCCGACCATCCGTAAATCAATGTCAGACGCACTTCCCATCACAGTTCCCGAAGCGGCCACGACGACCCGACCACGGATAGCTTGGTTCGATCAACGCGAGCAGCGCTTCCTACGGCACAACCTTGTCCATCTCGCCGAGAAACCGCTCGCGCCGCGTCGGTCTCTTCTTCAGCTCGAAACTCAACGGCGCAAACGAGCGCTGTCTCATGGAGGGAGGTGCTTCCTGGAGCCTGGTCGCTATGATGCCTAATGCGCGGACCATATCAGAGCACCCCTAAGCCGCGGCGGTAGCAACGCAACATTTGTCGCGATCGCCGCGGCTGTTCTACAGAGGCTATTGATCAGAACCGATCGACGTCAACGATTGCCTGGGCAAATTCCTGCGGCGCCTCTTGCGGCAGGTTATGACCGACACCACCACCGATGTCTCGATGCGCGTATTTGCCGGTGAATTTCTTCGCATAGGCGGCAGCGGGCGGGTGCGGGGCGCCGTTATCACTACCTTCAAGCGTGATTGTCGGTACGCCAATATTGGGCGCTGCCGCTAATCGCTGCTCAAGAGCATCGTATTGTGGTTCACCCTTGGAGAGTCCAAGGAACCAGCGATAGTGATTAATCGTGATTTCGGCGAAGTCAGGGTTTTCAAACGATACGGCGCTGCGCTCAAAGGTGGCGTCACTGAAGTTCCACTTCGGCGACGCGGTCGTCCAGATGAGCCTGTTGAAGTCCTTCCAATTCTTCTCGTAGCCGAGCTTGCCGCGGTCTGTAGCGAAATACCACACGTACCACCATTGTTGCTCGATCTTAGGCGGCAGCGGATGGGCGAAAAGAGGTTGGCCAGCGATGATGTAGCCGCTTACGGAGACTAACGCCTTGCAACGCTCCGGCCAGAGCGCCGCGATTTGGCAAGCGCAATTCGCGCCCCAGTCAAAAGCACCAAAAACGGCACTCTTGATCTTCAACGCATCCATCAACGCAATAATGTCGATCGCATTCCTCACCTGCTGACCATTTCTGTACGTATCGGCTGAGAGAAAGCGCGTCGTACCATAGCCGCGGAAATGCGGAATGATCACTCGATAGCCTTGCGCTGCGAGCAAGGGCGCGACGTCCACAAAACTATGGATGTCGTAAGGCCAGCCATGCAGGAGTATGACGACGGGACCGTCGGCAGGACCGGCCTCTGCATATCCCATATTCAGCTCACCAGCGTTGATCTGCTTGATCGGGCCGAACGACGCGTTGCTACCTGGCGTTGCCGGTGGAATGGTTACTGGTGATTTCGACATGCCGGATTTCGCGAAGGCGCTCCCCATCGAAATGAACGGGGCCGCTGCCATCGTCAGGGCGGCTACGCCGAGAAAATTGCGTCGTTGAGGATCGGTTTCATGGGTCATGGCTTCTCTCTCGTCAAAGTTGTGTAGTTGCGGAAAGGCAAGAATCACCGTGACCTGACGCATGCGTAGGCCTCGCTTGATGCTTAACGCTCACTGCGCGTATCGCGTAATGACGAAATCGTGATCTTTCGCCAGCGATTGGTGACAGGCAAAGCAGGTTTTATGCTCCGCCAATGAGGTCGGTTTGCCATTTACGAAGCGACCAAATCCCCAGCCGCCGGTGGCGGCATATTTTTTTGAGTCTTTCACCATAAACTGGACTGTCGTCGCTTGCCCAGGAAAGCTGGCTGTCGTAAAGAACGTCGACGGCACGCGCTTCCAGGCCACCTTCGCCAGAATGGTTCCGTCAGGAAGTGGCAATGTACCTTCGCGAAGTGCTTGGAAGCCGGCGGGGTTGCCGAAGATGATGCGTAGCTCGTCAAGCGGTGGCGCCTCAAGAGAGGGCGCGACCGCCTGCCACTCCCGATAGCCCAAAGGAATCGTGACACCGTAGATAGGAGATGCATTTCCATTCGGCGCGCTGTTTGTGGTCTGCGTAATTCCGATTTTGTTGGAAGAAGACACGGCTAGCGCGCCTATTCCTAATAGGCTTCCCGAGAGAGCAATTGCGGCGCCCGTAACAAGCGGGCCTTTGGGAATGCGATTCATCGGGATGGACACTTCTGGTGCTTTGTCAGCAGGTCGAGCCCATTAGAGACTTGTACCTTGTCTTGGATGTGTCTGCAAAGGCACCGATTTGTATCGATTTGTATCGACAAATACCGTCGGCCGGAGAAGCAATGCATCGATTCGATCTCGTACAGCGCATCCTCCATAGTCGAGCCGCTCAACGCGTGCTACTGCTGTATGAATTGCAGAATTCGCCTGCGCCGCTACGTCGTCGGCGCGATAGCCGAGGGGGCTGAGCCGAATTTCGTTGCTCGTTGACGAAGAGAGTCATGCGGCTATTCCGCGATAGGCCCCCTCCGAGTCCGACGATAAACGCTGGAGTGCAGAAGGGGGCGTTCTGGCGAAAGCGGATGTGACAGCACATGCAATTTTCCGAGGCTGCCGTGCGTCGCTCAAGGCAAGGTCACGGTCGCCACAAGCCCACCATCCTTGCGGTTGGCCAGCGTGAAACTTCCGCCGATTGCGCATGTAAGTTGTGCAGCGATAGCGAGCCCAAGGCCCGCGCCACCGGTATCGTGGTTGCGCGATGCTTCCAACCGGTAGAAGGGCTGAAGCACCTGCTCCAACTCGTCTTCAGGAATGCCCGGCCCACGATCTGATACGGTAATGCACAGTGCATTCCGTGCATTGCGCGATGCGGCGACTTCGGCGGCACCGGCATATTTGATGGCATTGTCGATCAGGTTGCCCAGTACGCGACGCAGCGCCTGCTGACGGACCATCGCTGTGCCGCTGATGGTGCCGGCCAGCGTCACCGGCCGGCCGACATCCCGGTAATCGGAAACCAGGCTTTCGAGAAACACTCTCGCATTCATGCGCACGAGTGCTTCTGCGCCGCCGTGCGCACTGCGGGCGTAGGCCACGCCTTCTCGCATCAGGTGCTCCATCTCGCGCAGGTCGTTGAGGTTTTTCTTTTGCTCTTCGCTTCCTTCCAATTTTTCGGCACGTAGCCGCATGCGCGTGATAGGCGTTTGCAGATCGTGGGAGATCGAGGCCAGGATGTGCAGCCTTTCCTTCAGATGACGACCGATGCGTTCTTGCATCAAGTTGAAGGCAACGGCGGCTTGTGCCACTTCGGTGGGCCCTTCCTCGCTCATGCGTGGCCCGTCGGTGGTCGGCGTCATCGATTCGGCGGCCCGCGCCAGCTGGGTCAGCGGCCGCGTGGCCAGCCGTACTGCCAGCCACGTGCATACGAGTAGAAGAAGCAGTTGCAGCGTCAGCACGATGGGAAGCCAGAGCGCTACTGGCGTCACGTGCGGTGTGATTTCCAGTGTAAGGAGAGAACCGTCGTGCAAGGTGAAGTGCGCCTGGTAGCGTTCGGGCTTTGTCGAAACAATGTCGGCGTTTACACGATAGGCGGGGCCGAGCTCCGTCGCAATGCGGCGCGTCAACTCGCGCGAACGTTCGGAACCCAGAGGCTTGCCAGGCTGCCCCGCGCCAAGGAGGTAGCGGTAGTTGTCGCGTCGCAAACGGTCAAGCCAGTTGGGACGCTCCTGCGCGGGCAGACGATCCAGTATGGCGACCGACGTGCCGACGTCGCGTTCAACGGTATTGAGCATCACCGATAAGGCGCTTTCGTAACGCTCGTAGTACTGCAGCGCCGTGGAAAGACCTTGCGCCAGCAAGAGGCCGGCCAGGATTATCAGATACAGGCGCGACGCCATACTGCGTGGCAGCCATCGCCGTGCCGTTACCAGTGCGATGCGGTTCAAGCGTGCACCGTCACCGGCATGCTGAATACATAACCCTTACTGCGCACCGTTTTGATATAGGCCTGCTCCTTCGCGTTGTCGTCAAGGAGGGTTCTCAATCGGCTCACCAAGAGATCGATCGAACGATCGAAAAACTCTGTATCCCTGCCTTGCGTGAGGTTGAGTAGCTGATTCCGCGATAACACCCGCTGCGGATTGTCCAGGAACACACGCAACAGCCGAAATTCGGCACCGCTCAGCGCAATGATAGTGCCCTCCTGATCGATCAGTTGGCGTGCACGAGCATCCAGACGCCAACTGCCGAAGGACATTGCGTTGACAGTCTCTGTGCTGCGAAGGTTGGGCGGAAGCATGCGCGATCGTCGGATCACCGCTGTGATGCGAGCTAGCAGTTCGCGTGAGGAGAACGGTTTCACGACATAGTCGTCCGCGCCCATCTCCATGCCAACAATGCGGTCGGTTTCATCATCCCGCGCGGTAAGCAGGAGAATCGGCACGGCGCGATGCTTACCGCAGCGAAGCGTGCGGCACAGCATCAGGCCGTCGTCCCCCGGCATCATGATGTCGAGCACGATCAGATCGAACGCCGTGGCATCGAGTTGCGCGAACATGCCGCGCCCATCGACAGTCGCGCTGGCGCGCAAGCCGTTCTTGCGCAGGTAGTCCACCACATCGGTGCGAATGTCGTGATCGTCGTCGACGACGAGGATATGGTTGACGTGATCCATGTCGTTCATTCCAAAGCTTGGCTTGCTGTTGTATCTGATGGCGCCTTGCCAAGCAGCTCGCGCACATGCTGTTCCGTCTGGTCGTAATCCCCCTCACCAATGTGGCTATATACCACGCGACCATTCTGATCGATGAGATAGAGGGCCGGCCAGAAGCTGTTTCCGTAGGCATTCCAGATACGGAAGTCATTATCGACCGCTACCGGCCAGGTGATCTGGTAACGGTAGATGGCTGACTGGAGCGCTGCCGGGTCGTGCTCTTCCTCGTATTCGGGTGTGTGGACGCCTACGACCACCAAACCATCCTTCGCGTACTTGTCATAAAGAGCCTTCGTGTGCGGCAGCACATGAAGGCAGTTGATGCATTCGCGTGTCCAGAACTCGACCAGCACCACCTTGCCGTGAAGTCCGTTCAGGGTCAGCGGCTGGGAGTTGTACCAGCGATCCGCGCCAGTGAAGTCCGGCGCAGGTGCGTGGAGTTCCTGTGCGCTGGCCGTGGTCCACGCGTCGGGCCAGTAGATCAGGAGCGCCGAGCCAAGGGCGGCGACGGCTACGGCAATGGCGATACGCGAGAAAGTCATAGGGTCGGCCTCGTAAATAGTGGGTGCGATGCCAACGTGCATCGCCTTAATCGCTATTGGACCGGATCCAGTTGTCTCGGTCGTGTCCACGCACCCTGCTTTTTGTATCTGTTTGTACAACGGCATCGCGAAGTGAGGTGCCCGCGATCGGCGGGTTTGTATCGAACCGTGTCCATTGCCACCCGGGACACACTGTGATGCCATTGGGTGCCTCACGTGACACACCAGGGATACGTCGTTGCGGTTTCCTATGCACGCCGGCCGAATTCTCGCCGCCCATCCAGGGCAAACGGCCTTTCTATCTCGGAACGCAACCATGTCTCACAACGGCACCATTCTTTATACCGGCAAGACATTCACCACCGGTGATCGAGAGCGTCAGTCGCGCAGCAGCGATAACCGCTTGGACATTGAGCTTTCGCCGCCCGGTTCTGCGGGTATGGGAACCAATCCAGAGCAGCTGTTGGCTGCAGGCTGGTCTGCCTGCTTCATTGGCGCAATGGGAAGCGCCGCGCGGGAATTGGGCGTCCGTCTTCCTGCCGACGCTTGGGTTGCCGCCGAAGTGGATCTGATCAACGACCCTGAGGAAGGCTTCTTTTTACAGGCCCGCCTGCAGGTGAGCCTGCCGGGACTCGATCTCACGCTCGCGCAATCCATCGCTGATCTCGCGCATCAACTTTGCCCGTATTCGAAGGCGACGCGCGGAAATATTCAGGTCCTCATTACCGCCCTATAAGGGTCGCTCGCACCTGGTCTCACTCATTCACGGTGATATTCATGGAAGCACCGATGCAATCCTAGCGGCCACACTTGCCTTTTCAGTGCTGACACCAATATCAGTGCATAGGAAACCTCCAGCTCGGCAAAGTCGGCGGTGGAGAAATGCCACGGCGTGGCACTCGCCGGCAAAAATGATTACGCCGCCGCCCCCGACACAACCTGCGCCGGCACCGCCCAGGCTAAGGACCAGGTCAACGCCTGGATTCTCATGACCAAAGACTCCCGCTAGGCGAGGTGCAGACGCATCTTTGTATCAAGGGTTTGAGCGAGCTGTGATGGCTAAATGTAAAACGTCTGTTAGGTCAGTAGTACCACGCGGGGACAGATAATCGGGACGTAAAGGAGTTGGTGCAACCCAGGAATTCGGTAGTTGGCAAGAGTTTCAAGGGATGTCTCATTGGCCGAAAACGGGCGGTGTCGACAGGGAAGGAAGAGCAGGACGCCCATGGCGCGTACGCCAGACACGTAAGAAAGGGCATCAAGGGAATACCAAAGAATTAGGAATTGGCGGTCAAGCCAGAGTTGAAAGAACTCAGGCCGTGGAGACCGGCTTGACCGCCAAGATGTGCACCACTTACTCCCCTAGAGTGGTCATGGAGAGTCACTTCGCAGGATGCGAAATAGCCTGATGCCGCGATTTCGATCGTAAGCGCCAGGCAAAAAGCAGGTCGCTCCTCCCCCAGCGCCTGTTTGCCACGTCGTGAGATGAAGCATGTCGAAGGTCCGCGAGGATTGCGGAGAAAGTTTAAGGCCCAAGGACAGGGCCTTTTGGCATTTGAACGTGCTTAGCGGCTCGTTACGGCTCCGCGACACACCGCTCGATTGATCTGGCGCTGTCTTCCACCACACGGTAGATCGGCGCCCTAACACCTATTTGATATAAGTTCTTCCGCCTGCACCGGGCCTAAATCAAGCGCGGCCTTCTCGGCAGAACACCGTACCCGTGAAAGCTCACGTTTTGTACCTGATCGTATCCCGTACCCACTGCTACACATTTCGATGCCATTTGGCGCGTCCCGCGACACATCCGGGATACGTCGCTGCGGTTTCCTATGCACACCGGTCGTCTTCTACATTTCGGGCGAATGGCCTCCCACCAAGAAGCCCCAAACATGTCTTCTCGCCTTAATGTTGTCTACACACCAACGCCCTCACCACTGGCGGACGCGACGGTCGATCGTACAGTCATGACAATCGACTTCGACGCGACGGACTACCCAAGTGTCAACGATCTAAGCTGTATCGCGATTTATCAATCCGCCATGGTAATGAAGGCTGCCATGAAGATCGATCCAGACCTTGGAAGCGTTCTGGACTGGTTCGAAAACGACATCATCGCCGAGTTCGGTGAAACACCGCTAAGCATGGTCTTGCAGGGCAGGTACGTGCAGGTCATTCTGTTCCTTGATCGTTGCAGTCGCGAAGAGTCATCAATTCACCTCACGCCGGAAATTTATCGGCTCGATTGAGCATGTGGCATTGATTTACCGAACAAGCCCTTGGCCCGGTTGTTGGAGGTTTGTGGTCGAGGCACGTAGGCGGTGGTGCCGGTTTCTTCGCACGTTACGATCTCCTCACCGCTGAAGTAACCGCGATCTGCGACTATCTCCAGCTGTTCGACCTGCAAGGCGGTGCGTGCGCGCTGCGCTATCACCGCCTGCTGGCTGCGATCGTGGCCGACGTTGGTGATCTGGTGATCTGGTGGTCGGCGATCAGGTGATGCTGCGAATCCACCACCGTCTGCACGTTGTAGCCGACGGTGCCGGTGCCCTTGCCGCTAGTGGCCATTGATCGTGCATTCGGCATCTGCTTTTCGAGCGCGGCCTCGACCTCATGCCCCAACGGGGGGCTTCGTTGATCTAATCGACGTCGATCACAGCGTGCGGACCACGAGCTCCGAAGGTTGGGACGACGAAGCCATGGGTACCTAACTAATGTGTCCGAAAAAGCCGGGCGACCTCGAACCCAATTGGTCAGCAACCTGCTGACCAAATTGTGCAGCAGGCTGCTGCACAATAGCTCGCCGCAGATGGGGCGGCAAAAGGCCACCTAAACCTATCGCCATACGAACAAGGTTTGCTCAGTTTAAGTCATCCGTCATCTTCATGCCTGCTCAAAAAGCCAAAAATGTTCACAATCAAATGCTTGCAGATGTCGACACGGTTATAGCGTCGCCGACAAGTGTGAATGCGTTGGCGAGGAACGTTTTCCCTAGAGAAAGGCCAAGCGAGTCCTTAGCCTCGGCTAAGACGGCCGGCTGGCGAGTTGGAGCAGGTACGCCACTACTTCACGAGACATTCCGAGGCGTAATGCATCTTCCGGGGTGCGATCACCCAACTGCGGCACAGTCGTCTTCATCCACCGGCCCATGGCCTGTTGCCCCCCTAGGAGATCCGCAAACTTATTGGCAAACAGCTCGGCCGTGTATTCAAATTGCCCTACTTTGGGAGAGGCGTTTCGCCGTTGCTGATGTCGCTCGCGTACCTCCTTGCCTCCAATATCGACCTCTAGCTTCTCGAGCGCCTGGACATCTTTGTCGCTGAAATCGCGCGTCTCGGGAAGTAACCCAAGGATTTGTTCAAGGGTTGCTTCAAGCTTCTGCATATCTCCTGCGTCCACACCGAAAGTTGGTGTGTACAACAAAGGGACAAGCAGTACGTATTTAGTATGAGCGCCAACGAGGATTCGAAGCTCAAACGCAACCGGCTCCGCGTCGGAATTCGGTATGTATGCTTCGAACGTATATCCCCTGTCTTGGAATTCGCCATATAAAAGCATGATGGCTCCCCCCTTTTGAATCGACGTGAAGACTCCTGCCCGCGCAGAGCATCTGAATTCTGGGCGCACCACATGGGTGGAAATGCGCGGCGCTGGCGCGATGCTGTTCTTGGCCAGTTAGCGTCTACAACCCATCTGTGTGGTGCCGTGGTCGCAACCGAAGGGGATACTTGATAGCCGCTAGCGAAGTGGCGAGCCACAGCATAGTGGCCGCAGTCCAGGGATACTTTTCCTGGAAAGGACTTTATTCTGAGCTGAAAGCGAGGATGTGCCGAACTAGGATAGAACTTTGAGGGTTTAGAGCTTCGGAGCATCGATGTAGATTCAATGAGTTAGGCAGTTCTTAGGAAACAACTTTGTTTGCTATCTACACCGGTTGGTAAAAGACAATAAAATCTTCAATAGACCAACAGAGTGCCCAATTAGCGTGAGGTCTTTACGCGGTCCCGACGAATAAAGTCTTCAAGGCGCGAGGGTGGCTGTCCAGTTCCCAGCTTCTGGGCAATTGGCGAAATGGCATATCAGGTGAATTAAACCGACCCGATAGGACTTCGGTGGCCGCAAGTTGAAGCGAAGTCTCGAAGGGGTCAAACCGATGCAGGGCCCGGCTCAAGCCGGGAACGCGCTGACACGAGCAGTTTCATCGGCGAGCCCGTCACCACCATGGTTGGAAGCCGCTTTCTTACTCATCGAATATAGGCGATTGATAGGGCCGTCTAATGCGAAACCCATGAGAGAGAGCCAGTATTCCTGGTCGTCGCGCGCCCTGAGCAGCGTTGACGCGTGGCACAGCGTGTCGAGTCTCGGGGACTCTTCGATTACCAAGAGGGCAACCTCAAGCTTGAGCCGCGGAAGATCCGTAGCATCAAACTCTTGAAGGAGATTGGCAATGCGCACGGCATGCGCCCTATCGGGTGTGAAATCGATCATCGTTAAACTCCCAGTTCCAGTTTGTCCGTCACCGATGCTCTTGAGGGGGTAGGTAGGGCGTGGTTGCGTGAGGCGACTCGCCCCAAAACGACTCAAAGTCGGTCTGTTGGTTCCAATGAGTTGTTCTGCTGGTTCAAGGCACTCGATCCCGCAGATGCTATGTCCTCCTTATGACGTTTGTGAGATCGAAAATTGAAATGGCCAAAGTGACTGTCGACTTCTTCGCAGGGGTTTCCAGATTCAGCGCCAGCGCAAGAAGCGCCGCCGGATAGGCTTTTACGGGTTGTTCTGGCGACGCCATCGCAGAATGTCATTCTGGCTTGCGCCGCGAAAAGGCGGCGCTTTTCCCGGGGATGCATGCCACCCTGCAAGCGCTCCATCCGGAAGCAACCGGAGCAGCATTGCGCAACACGGGAAACCCCATGGCGTGGTTGGTGACGATCAGCCGGACACCCGCGAGGGTTGGGTCGGGTACGGCAGGGTGACGTAGAGGCTGGTAGTGCCGACGAAGCCGGGAGTGCCGGCTCAGGGTAACCAGCCTGGTTCAAGACAGACGCGAAATGAAGCGAAGACGTGGAGATTGGGAGGCCCAGCAACCCCGATATGTGTTCAGAAGCTGCAGGACGATATGGACGTGAATTGCACGGGTACAAACAACGGCTTCAAGCCCGCGGGCACCTACGGCGTGCTTTCGACTTCCATCGCGGCCTATGACCCGGATTATTCGACGCGTACGGGCCGCGACTTCGCCGCTGATATTGGCTCGGTGAACGCGACCCATCCCGTCAATGTCTGGCCGACTGGCGGCTACTCTTCAGTGACTGCAATAGCGCGACGCCTCCCGGCATGCCGGGAGGCGTTCTTGTTCAATGCGCTTTTTGCGCCCTCAATCGAGCGCAAAGGCCGCTTACGCGCGACCGTAGACGTCGTCGAAGCGAACGATGTCGTCCTCGCCCAGATAACTGCCGGATTGCACCTCGATCAACTCCAGCAGCACTTTGCCGGGGTTGCGCAGACGGTGCGTGCTGCCGAGTGGAATAAAGGTGCTCTGGTTTTCGCCGAGCAGGAACACTTTCTCGTCGCAGGTGACCTCAGCAGTGCCTGAGACCACGATCCAGTGTTCGGCGCGGTGATGGTGTTTCTGCAGGCTGAGCGCTGCACCGGGTTTGACCACGATGCGCTTTACCTGGAAGCGGTCACCGGCTTCCAGCGAGTCGTAGCTACCCCACGGGCGGTGTACCACCCGGTGCAGCGAGTGCTCGCTGCGGCCGGAGGCCTTGAGTTGTTCGACGATCTTCTTGACGTCCTGTGCGGCATCGCGATGGGCGACCAGGGTGGCGTCTGGCGTGGTAACCACGATCAGGTCGTCGATGCCGACGGTTGCCAGCAGGTGGCGGTCATGCGAGCGCAGCAACGAATTACGGCTATCGATGCTGAGTGTGTCGCCTTCGCGCAGGTTGCCTTCGGCATCCTTGTCGCCGGTCAGCCACAGAGCCGACCATGAGCCGATGTCGCTCCAGGTGCAGCTGACCGGTATCACCGCGGCGTGCCGGGTTTTCTCCATCACCGCGTAATCGATCGAGTTGTCGGGCACCCGTGCGAAGGTGTCGTGATCGATCCGCACAAAGTCCAGGTCGGCGGAGGCGTTCGCGTGGGCCTCTCGCACGGCAGCCAGCATCGCCGGTGCGTGTATGGCCAGCTCTTCGAGGTAGCGCGAGGCCTTGAACAGGAACATGCCGGAGTTCCAGTCATAGCCACCATCGGCGAGATAGGACTCGGCGGTGGCCAGGTCAGGCTTTTCGACAAACTGCTCCACCCGGTAACCATCGCCCTCGATCGCTTCCGCACGGCGGATATAGCCGAAGCCGGTTTCCGGCCGATCCGGGCGAATGCCGAACGTCACCAGCCAGCCCTTTTCGGCTAACGGCATCGCCTGCTTCACCGCCTCGACAAAGGCGCCTGTGTCGCCGATCAGGTGATCGGCCGGCAACACCAGCAGCAACGCATCGGGATCGCGCAGCTGAGCCTGCAAGGCACCCAGCGCGATTGCTGGTGCGGTATTGCGCGCGAGCGGTTCCAGCACAATGGTCGCGTCCTTAACGTCGACTTCCAGCAACTGGTCGGCGGCGAGAAAACGGTGGTCTTCACTGGCGACCACGATCGGTGAAGTCACCTCTGGCAGCTGCCGCGTACGGGCGACCGTTTGCTGGAACAGCGTGCCGTTGCCGGCCAGCGCGAGGAACTGCTTGGGCAGATTCTTGCGCGACACCGGCCACAGCCGGGTACCGCTGCCACCGCTAAGGATCAGGGGTATCAACATGGTTCATTATCCTGCGTTAGCCAATTGCGTCATTACATCGCGCAAACCATTCTGCCAGTCCGGCAGAGGGAAACCAAAATATTGTTGGAAGCCGGTGTTGTCCAGCAGAGACCATGCCGGGCGTACGGCCGGCGTGGGGAAGTCGGCGCTGACGATCGGAATCACCTGCGGTTTCCGTGTGATCAATCCACTCGCGGATGCCTGCTCGAAAATGGCGTTGGCAAAGCCGCACCATGTGGTGGCGCCGCTGGCGACCAGATGATGCGTGCCGCTTAGCTGCCGGCGCTGTGCAGCATCGGCTTGTTGCCAGCAATCGAGTGCGGCAAGACTGGCGCGGACGATCAGCGTGGTGTCGGTTGGCGCGCCATGCTGGTCGGCGACCACGCGCAGCTCATCGCGCTCGCTGCCAAGACGCAGCATGGTGCGCAGAAAGTTGTGGCCATGCGCCGCGTAGACCCAGGCGGTGCGCAGGATCAGGTGATCGGCGCCGCTGTCGCGCAGCGCCATCTCGCCCGCGAGTTTGCTGCTCCCGTAGGCACCCAGCGGTGCGGTGGGTGCCTCGACTGCATACGGCAATGACTGTCCGCCATCGAACACATAGTCGGTCGAATAATGGATCACCAGCGTGCCGTGTGCTTTCGCCCAGACGCCAAGCACACCGACAGCCTCGCCATTGACGCGGGTGGCCAGCTCCGGTTCCTGCTCGGCGCGATCAACGGCTGTATATGCGGCGGCATTGATGATCACGTCGGGTTGTACGCGATCGAGCAGGGCCGGCAGACTGGCCGGTGCGGCAAGGTCGGCGATCACTCCGTTGCCGCCCAATGCCAGTACCCCATCGCGGCTGGCGGCGACCAACTCGCCACGCTCGGCGAGCCCGCCATGGACGAGAAAAGTCCGGCCAAGCTGACCATTGGCACCGAGCAACAGGAGCTTCACGGCAAGAAAACCGGCAATCGCTCTGGCGCGACGTCTCTCAGCAATGGCGTCCTGGTGTCCTTGTCCGACAACAGCGGTGCGCTCAGTGGCCAGTCAATGCCGAGATCTGCGTCGTTCCAGCAGATGCCGGCGTCAGACTCGCGGTTGTACAGCGCGGTACATTGATAGGTGAACGTGGCGAATTCGGATAGCACGCAGAAGCCGTGCGCAAAGCCTTCCGGCACCCAGAAGTGGCGATGATTTTCGGCGGTCAGCATGACGCCGAGCGATTGCCCGAACGTGGGTGAGCCCCGCCGGATATCCACAGCGACGTCGTACACCTCGCCTTCTAGCACGCTGACGAGCTTGCCCTGCGGGTTCGGCCACTGGTAGTGCAGCCCACGCAATACACCCTTCGCCGAACGCGAGACGTTGGTCTGGATGAAGTCGGCATCGATACCAGCCTTCTCCCATTGACCCTTGTTGTAGCTTTCGTAGAAAAAGCCGCGGGCATCGCCGAACACTTGTGGTTCGATGATCAGCGCGCCGGGTAGCGAGGTTTCGATCACTTTCATCGTGTGCGGTCCAACCGGGTGAGCTGCTGCAGGTATTGGCCGTAGCCGGTCTTGATAAGCGGGGCTGCCAGCTGCAGCAATTGCTCGGCGTCGATCCATCCGTTGAGGTAGGCAATTTCTTCCGGACAGCACACCTTGAGGCCTTGCCGGTTCTCGATCGTCTGGATGTAGTTGCCGGCTTCCATCAGCGAGTCATGCGTGCCGGTGTCGAGCCAGGCGAAGCCGCGGCCGAGCTGTTCCAGATGCAGCGAATCATCGTCGAGGTAGCAGCGGTTGAGGTCGGTTATTTCAAGTTCGCCACGCGAAGAGGGTTTCAGTGCTGCCGCGAAATCGCATACGCGGGCGTCATAAAAATACAGCCCGGTGACCGCGTAATTCGACTTCGGCTGTGCGGGCTTCTCCTCCAGCCCGATCACCCGGCCGGCATCGTCGAATTCGGCCACGCCGTAGCGCGCGGGATCTTTCACCCAATAACCGAACACCGTGGCGCCCTGTTCACGCCCGGAGGCCCGCTTGAGTCGTTCGGTCAGACCTACACCATAGAAAATGTTGTCGCCAAGCACCAGGCAGCTAGGCTTGCCGTCGACAAAGTGACGGCCGATGGTGAATGCCTGCGCCAGGCCATCCGGCGACGGCTGAACGGCGTACTGGATGTCGATGCCCCACTGCGAGCCATCGCCCAGCAGGCGCTGGAACATTTCCTGCTCATGCGGCGTGTTGATCATCAGCACCTGGCGGATGCCCGCGAGCATCAGCGTGGCCAGGGGGTAATAGATCAATGGTTTGTCGTACACCGGAAGCAGTTGCTTGCTCACCGCGCGGGTGATCGGATACAGCCGGGTGCCGGAACCGCCGGCGAGGATGATGCCTTTCTGCGTGCCGCTCATGAGCCAAGGCGCTCCATACGATAGCTGCCGTCCAGTACACGCTGGACCCATGGCTGGTGGGTGAGATACCAGTCCACCGTCTGCGCGATGCCGGTTTCAAATGTCTGTGACGGCACCCAACCCAGTTCGTTTTGCAATTTGCTGGAGTCGATCGCATAGCGGCGGTCGTGACCGGGGCGATCCTTCACGTAGGTAATCAGCGACTCGCGCTCGCGGCGATCGGCTAACGGCTGGCGTGCATCGAGCAACGCGCAGATGGTCTTCACCACGGCGATGTTCTCGCGCTCCGCATTGCCGCCGACGTTGTAGGTTTCGCCGACGCGGCCGGCATCCAGCACGCAGCGGATCGCGCTGCAGTGGTCGCCCACGAACAGCCAGTCACGGATGTTGCGGCCGTCACCATAGACGGGCAACGGTTCGCCGGCCAGCGCCTTCTGGATGATCAGTGGAATGAGCTTTTCCGGGAACTGGTACGGACCGTAGTTGTTTGAGCAATTCGTGGTCAGCGTCGGCAGACCGTAGGTGTGCTGGAACGCGCGCACCAGATGATCCGAAGCCGCTTTTGAAGCAGAGTAGGGCGAGTTCGGCGCATACGCTGTCTGCTCGGTGAACTTTCCCTCGGCACCGAGTGAACCGTAAACCTCATCGGTCGACACGTGTAGGAATCGGAACCCATCGCGTGCAGTGCCCTCAAGGCTGCGCCAATAATCGCGCGCGCATTCCAGCAGACCCAGCGTGCCGACCACATTGGTCTGCACGAACTCCGCGGGACCGTCGATCGAGCGATCGACATGCGATTCGGCGGCAAAATTAACGATGCCGTCGGGTCGATGTTCCAGCAGCAACTGACTTACCAGCGCACGGTCGCCGATGTCGCCATGCACGAAAACGTGCTGTTGATTGCCCGCGAGCGAGGCCAGAGTGTCCGGATTTCCCGCGTAGGTCAGCTTGTCCAGATTGACTATGCGCAGCCCGTCGGCCACGGCCTGCAAAACGAAATTGGCGCCAATGAAGCCTGCACCACCGGTGACGAACAGAGTTTTCATGAGCCCCCAATCAGCATCCGTACAAACCCCGATTGTGCCATGTTCGGGCCTGGATCCGGCTCTGGTGGGCGGTTTGGAGCCATATTCTGCGTACCCGAGCGGGCGCCGTTAAGGTAGAAACCGGGCGTTCAGAGGTATCATGAGCGGCTATACGCTGCGACCGTATGGTTGCCCGGAACCTCGCCCATCAAGATGCTGCCATGACCAAAAAATCCAATACCACTCACGGACTGGGTACGCGGGCGATCCATGCCGGCCAGCATCCGGATCCCAGCACCGGCGCCATCATGACGCCGATTTATGCAACTTCGACCTATGTGCAGGAGAGTCCGGGCAAGCACAAGGGCTACGAATACTCGCGCACGCAGAACCCTACGCGGATGGCCTACGAACGTTGTGCGGCGGATCTGGAGGGTGGCAGCGCCGGCTTTGCGTTTGCTTCAGGCCTGGCTGCAGCGGCGACAGTGATGGATCTACTCGATTCGGGTAGCCACGTGATCGCTATGGATGATCTCTATGGTGGTACTTATCGGCTGTTCGAAAAGGTACGTCGACGGTCGGCGGGGCTGGACTTCAGCTTCATCGATCTGAACGACGGCGCGGCGATGAAGGCCGCACTCAAGCCCAACACGCGCATGATCTGGGCGGAAACCCCGACCAACCCAATGCTCAAGCTGGTCGATCTGGCCAAGGTCGCTGCATTTGCCAAGAAACACGGCCTGATCCTGGTGGTGGACAACACTTTTTGCTCGCCGATGATTCAGCGCCCGCTGGAATTCGGCGCGGATCTGGTGCTGCATTCAGCGACCAAATACCTCAACGGCCATTCCGATATGGTCGGTGGCATCGTGGTCGCTGGCAGCAAGGAACTAGCCGAGCAGATGGGCTTTCTGCAGAACTCGGTGGGTGCCGTCGCAGGCCCGTTCGATTCATTCCTGGCGATGCGTGGCCTGAAGACCCTGCATCTGCGCATGAAGGCGCACTGCGCAAGCGCGCTTGAACTGGCGTTGTGGTTGGAAAAGCATCCTGCGGTCGAGCGGGTGATCTACCCAGGTCTCAAGAGCCACCCGCAGCACGCGCTGGCCAAACGCCAGATGGACGGCTTCGGCGGCATCATCACGATCGAGGTGAAGGGCGGCCTGAAAAAGGCCAAGCGCATGCTGGAACGCTGTGAGCTGTTTGCACTGGCCGAATCGCTTGGTGGCGTCGAAAGCCTGATTGAGCATCCGGCGATCATGACGCACGCCTCGGTACCCCTCGCTAACCGCAAACGGCTGGGCATCAGCGATGGGCTGATCCGGCTGTCGGTGGGAGTAGAGGACGTTGCCGATCTTCGCGCGGAACTGACCTACGCCCTGGGCAATTGATCTATGGTGCGCATGTACTTCTACGCTGATATATCCATCGGAGGCCTGCGGTGAGCGTCGCTGGCAAGCCAAACAGAAGCGCAGGGCTCATGCTGCTCAATCTGTCGGCGTGGATTCGTCGGCAGCCATGGTTGAAAGGGATCTATCGCCATTTGCCCCAGCCGCTGCGCAACAAGGTGTCCGAAAAGCTAGCCTCGCGCGCCAGTACCCAGATCAAGTTCCAGCGGACCCTGAACTGGGAGCGCCGCGTGCGACTACCCGCCTCTTCCAAGGGAGAGGCGGGTAGTCGCGGTGGGTTCGGTGCAGCAGCCGGCGTGAACGTATTTGCCTATGCACGCGGCCAGTCCGGGTTGGGCGAGAGTGCGCGTCTCTATGTGCGTGCCTTGCTGGCCGAGGGCTACCCTGTGGCCGTCCACAATATAGACATCGACATACCGCATGGCATGGACGATACCAGCCTGGACGAGCATATCGGTACGGACACGCCGCACGGCGTCAATCTGGTTTTCGTCAATCCGGATTACCTTGACGACGCCATTGCGAGCATCGGGCGCGAGCGTCTTGGCGGTCGCTACACGATGGCATGCTGGTTCTGGGAACTGGAGAAGTTTCCAGAGGAATGGATGCCTGCATTGAAGATAGTCGATGAGATCATGGTCTCTTCAAGTTTCATCGGGGAAGTGATCAGGTCAATTACGGACAAGCCCATCTTGCATGTGCCGTTACCTGTCGATGAAGTTGATGACAGCGGCTTGACTCGAGCTGATTTCGGCCTGGAGGATGATGCCTTCATCTTCCTCAACAGTTTCGATTTCAACTCTTTCCTGACTCGGAAGAATCCATTCGCCGTCATCGAAGCATTCCGCCGGGCGTTCACTGATGACAAGGCGAATGTGCGGTTGCTGATCAAGTCCAGCAATGGTCATCGTCATCCCGACAAGTTGCGCGAGCTGTTGAACGTTGCCGCGGGTGATAGGCGCATCCTGGTCCGCGACGAGGTGATTGACCGCAGTGACGTGCATGCGCTGCAGCGTTGCGCGGACGCGTATGTCTCGCTGCATCGTGCCGAAGGATTCGGGCTCGGACTGGCCGAGTGCATGCGCCAAGGCAAGCCGGTAATTGCCACGGCTTGGTCCGGCAACATGGAATTCATGACGCCTGACAATAGTTGTCTGGTCGACTATCGATTAGTGCCCGTAGGTGAAGGCGAATACCTGCACCATAAAGGGCAGCGCTGGGCGGACCCCGACATTGATCATGCAGCAGCATACATGCGCCGCTTAGTTGAAGATCGAGAATTTGCAACAGGGATCGGAATGCAGGCTGCGTCTGACATTCGCGACAGGCTATCGCCGCATAGTGCGGCGCAGCGGCTCATACAACGCTTGCAGGTATTATCGCTGTTGTTGAATACATCTGATATGGCATGTGTTGCTTCGACAATTCGCACTACATAATAAGGGTATTCGCTTCATGAAAGAGCTTCTGGCCGCGATATGGGGTTATCGCCATTTCATCGCATCATCGATAAAAAACGATCTGCGCTCGCGATTTGCGCGCAGCAAGCTGGGTGCTCTTTGGATGATCTTGCAGCCATTGGCGCAGGTGGCGATCTACTCGCTGGTGCTTTCCCGCATCATGTCGACCAAATTGCCCGGCATTGACAGTCCGTACGCTTATTCAATCTACTTGCTTGCGGGCATGATGGGGTGGTCTCTATTCAGCGAAATAATAATGCGTTCACTGACGGTCTTTGTGGAAAATGGCAGCATGCTGAAAAAGATTGTTTTTCCGCGCGTATGCCTTCCGCTCGTCACTCTGGGCTCCGCGTTGGTTAATAACGTGCTTTTGTTCATGGTGACTGTCATCGTATTTGTCTTGCTCGGTCATGTGCCAACGGCGGCATTATGGTGGATGCCCGTTCTCATTCTTGTCACGGCCGGCTTTGCGCTTGGACTGGGGCTTTTGCTTGGTGTTCTCAATGTATTTGTTCGCGACGTAGCGCAAGTCATGAATGTTGTGATGCAGCTCTGGTTCTGGTTGACCCCTGTGGTCTACATGTCCTCGATCATCCCCCCGAGGCTGCACGCAACGATGGGCATGAACCCCATGTACTGGATTGTGACCGACTATCAGAGTGTGCTGGTTTACGGCCGTAGTCCGGACATGGAGGCGCTCCTGCCGGTCGCCGCAGCCTCCATTTTGCTGCTACTCATCTCGCTCCTCCTATTTCGTAAAGCCGCTCCGGATATGGCGGACGTTCTATGACTAACGTCGTTCTGCATGTTGATAATATTGGAAAATCGTTCCGCGAATACGGGACCGAATGGCGCCGCTTTGGCAGCTGGTTCGGCTGGCGGTCTTCCAAAATTCGGGATCATTGGGTATTGCGGAACATTAGCTTCGCTGTCGGCAAGGGCGAAGCCGTAGGCATCGTTGGTCAAAATGGTGCTGGAAAGAGCACGCTACTCAAGATGATCACTGGGACGCTTGGTGCCACCGAAGGTGCGGTACGCGCTTCGGGAAGAATCGCAGCGATTCTCGAACTGGGCATGGGGTTTAACCCGGATCTCACCGGTCGCCAGAACGTCGCGCATACCGCTGGATTAATGGGTTTTTCTCGAGCCGAAATACAGCGCCTAATTCCCGAAATGGAGGCGTTTGCTGAAATTGGCGCTTATTTTGACGAGCCAATGAGAACTTATTCCAGTGGCATGCAGATGCGCGTCGCCTTCAGTTTGGCTACCGCATCCCGGCCAGAAATCTTGATCGTTGACGAAGCGCTTGCTGTGGGTGATGCATATTTCGTCCACAAGTGCTTCAAGCGAATCCGCGAATTTCGCGAAGCAGGTTCCACGCTGTTGATCGTCTCTCACGATAAAAGCGCGGTGCAGTCGCTTTGCGATCGAGCCGTCATGATTGACAGGGGTCGCATGGTCGCCGACGGAAGTCCGCAGGAAGTTCTCGATCTCTACAACGCAATGATCGCTGAAAAGGAGAACAGCACAGTACAACAATCGCGCGTTCAGGATGGATCTGCAGCGACGGTGTCAGGCACCGGAGAGGCTACGGTAGAGAAAGTCTGGCTGGAAAACCGTCATGGCAGCCCGGTTGAATTCATAGGGGTGGGGGACTTGTCAGATCTGATCATCCGGGTTCGGGTCAAGGCGCGACTGGACAAGCTGGTCATCGGATACATGATACGTGACCGTCTTGGACAGCCCGTATTTGGTACGAATACATTCCATTCAGGCCAGGTCATAAAAGATGCATCAAGTGGTGATGTATTCGAGCTCCGTGCCAGGTTCCCCATGAATCTGGGCGTCGGCAGCTACTCGGTGTCGGTGGCATTGTCAAGCACGGATACGCATCTTGTGGACAATTTCGAGTGGCGCGATCTGGCATTGATTTTTACTGTGGCCAACACTCAGCGATTCCAATTCGTTGGCATGGTGTGGGCGCCCCCGCAATTGACATTGTCTTCGGATGGACGGCCATTTCAGCTGGATAGAGATGGGGCGGTCAGAACAGCTTCGGACTCCGTGCTGACGGGCGATTAATTTGTCGTCAAGACAGGTGGCTCAGAGCGTGGGCACATCAGCGACATATTCAGTCATTCAAGCAGGCATCTTATGCGCAAGAACAATCAAAAGAACAACGCTGATGGGCATAAAGGTATTCATGTGCCTGAGCAGCCGGCGCCGCTCTTCCCTCTTGCCAAGGAATTGAATCTGGAAGAAATCATCGAGCGCGTTCGGCTGGAAGTCCAGCGGCTTGATGTGCAGGAGAAAAGCCACGCGGAGTTCGATCAGCCCGAGCCGAATCACGGCGAAGGTGATCGTCCGGCAGGACTTGGCCACGCCATCGTTGAGCGAAATCCAGAACTGAGCTTGGAAGAAATCATGCGGCGCGTGAAGGCTGAAGTCATCAGGCGTCGCGACGAGTCAGTGTCGGCTGTGTCTCAGCAACAAGTTGAGTATCCTGGTCAGCCTCAAGTTGAACGTGCAGGAGGCAAGCAAAAGCTTCCGCGTTGGGAGCCGCGCAAGCGACCGCTTCCGACTAAGCAAGAGTACGTCCTTGGAGATTTCCTGCAATTTTCGGATGCGGACTTCCTCGAGTCGACTTATCGCTCCCTCCTTAGGAGGCCGGCAGATGCGTTCGGTCGAGAGCACTTCCTGGCTGCACTGCGTGCGGGAGAGCTGAGCAAGGTCGAGGTTCTCGGCTTGATTCGCTTCTCCGAGGAAGGTAAGCGCTGTGGCGTCCATGTGGATGGACTACTGCTCCCATACAAATTGCATCGATGGCGTCGTGCTCGGATGATCGGCCCTGCATTGTCCTTCGCCATGGCGATTGTGCGGCTCCCTCGGCTAGTCAGGCATGTGCAGGCGCTGGAAAACGCGGCTGTAAGAGAGAGCCAGGGTCAAGGGCGATTGATTAACCGCATCGCGGATGTTGTTGAAGGTCGCCTCGCTGAAATCGATCACGCAGTAAACGGTTTACATGCTGAACTACTTCAATCGCTTACCGAACGCACTGACTCGTTGCAAATGTTGCTCGACGCGCAAAGTGAAGGGTTACGTGTGTACAAGGACGAGCGTAATCAGCTCGATCAGCAGTTCCTCCAGCGGTTGGCCGAGCAACGGTCAGCGACGTCTCGGTTGAGTGATGAACTCCTCGGCAAACAGTCCGAGCAAGAAGCGATCGCCCGCGTGGCTTCGAGCAATTACGAGAATCGTCGCAGCATCCTCGACATTCAGCGTCGCCTGATGACGTTTCTCGATGCGGCCTCAAAGCAGGCGGCTGGACCGGCTGCAGATACTCACGAAGAACGTAATTCTGCTGATGATGGAGTCCTCAATGCGCAATACGTCTCCTTCGAAGACGAATTTCGGGGAGAGCGGGAAGACATCAAGACACGTGCTGCTCACTATCTTGGAACACTAGCGTCGGGGGGTGTTGAGCCTGCTAACGGTGTCGTGCTGGACCTTGGCTGCGGACGCGGCGAATGGCTTGAGCTCCTGACCGAACGGGGTTACATCTGCCGCGGCGTGGATCTCAACAACGTCATGCTTGAAGATTCATTGGCACGTGGCTTCGACGTTGTAGAGGCTGATGCTGTCGAGTACCTGCGCGGGCTTGCAGACGATTCGCTGGCTGCCATCACGTCCATGCATCTGGTGGAGCATCTCCCGTACAACGTACTCATCAGGTTGCTTGATGAGGCCATCAGAGTACTGCGACCCGGCGGTGTGCTGATACTCGAAACGCCCAATCCGGAAAACATCACGGTGGGTTCCTGCTGGTTCTACCTTGATCCGACTCATCGCAATCCGATCCCGCCAGATCTGTTGCAATGGACTGTCCGTGCGCGAGGGTTTTCGCAGCCCGTCGTCGAGCGGCTTGCGGAGTATCGTGGCGTTCCTGACATCCAGCGCGTTTCAGAGGACGTGCCAGGTGCGGCGCAGATCAATCTAATGGCAGCCTGGTTCACTACAGCGCCCGACTATGCGGTTATTGCGAGAAAGCCGTCACCTGTGCAAGGCGACATTGCCAAGTTGGAGTCGAAATAAATGCGCCGTCTCTATGTCACGGGGGCGGGCGGGTTCGTGGGTCACCATTTGGCACAAATGGCGGCCAGCGGAGCATTCGGCGAATGTGAGTATCACTCCATGCCCAATGGAGTGGATATGCGTGATATTGATAGCCTGAGAGCATCCGTCGCATCGATCAAGCCTGACTGGGTAATCCATTTGGCGGCACGCAGCTTTGTGCCCGACTCGTTTGCGAATCCGCGCGAGACGCTCGATGTCAATTTGCTGGGTACGCTAAACCTGCTTTGGGTATTGCGAGATACGACATTTACGGGTCGATTGCTTTATGTTAGCTCGGGCGATGTTTATGGTGCAGTGCCAGAGGAATCGCTGCCCGTCACAGAGATGCGCATACCCGAGCCACGTAACCCGTATGCGGTAAGCAAGCTTTCAGCGGAGCACCTGTGCCGGCAGTGGTATCTGAGCGAAAAAATGGATGTGGTGATCGCAAGGCCCTTCAACCATATCGGGCCGGCGCAGGACAGCCGATTCGTAGTGCCCGGTTTTGCCGATCAGCTTTGCCGCATAGCAGCGGGCGAGCAGGATGGGCGTCTGATCGTCGGGGATCTCGATGTCAGTCGGGATTTTTCGGACGTGCGGGATGTCGTGCGCGCTTACGCCGCGCTGCTGCGCGACGGGCAATCCGGTGTGACCTATAATGTTTGCTCCGGCCGTGAGGTGATGATACGGGCTGTCCTGCGCCAGCTGTGTGAGCTGGTTGGCGTGGATCCGATCATTGAGGAGGATCGCTCCCGATTCCGGCCGAACGAACAGCGACGCATGGTGGCGAGTTGCGAGCGGCTGCAACGAGATACTGGTTGGAGACCTCAGATTTCGCTCGAGACTTCACTCGCGCAGATACTTGACTACTTTAGGACGAATAAAAAGCCATGAGCAAAAGTGCATTGATCACGGGGATTACCGGCCAGGACGGGGCCTATCTGGCAAAACTGCTGCTTGGAAAGGGCTATCAGGTTTTTGGTCTGGTTGCGCGGCGTGGATCGGATATGCGCTGGCGGCTGCGCGAAGTTGGTGTCGAAGCGGATGTGACGTATATTGAGGGCGACCTACTGGACCTGTCGTCACTGGCGCGTGCGCTGGAGGTGTCGAAAGCCGATGAGGTCTATAATCTCGCCGCACAGAGCTTTGTAGGGACATCCTGGCAGCAACCCGTGCTTACCGCGCAGGTCAGTGGCGTAGGCGCGATCAACGTGCTCGAGGCCATTCGCATCGTTAGCCCCAAGGCCCGCTTCTACCAGGCATCCACCAGCGAAATGTTCGGGCTGATCCAGGCTGACAAGCAGGACGAAACGACCCCGTTTTATCCGCGCAGCCCTTATGGCGTGGCCAAGCTCATGGCGCATTGGGCGACCGTGAACTACCGCGAGAGCTACGGCCTTCATGCCTCCAGCGGCATCCTTTTCAATCATGAATCGCCGCTGCGCGGTATCGAGTTTGTCACCCGCAAGGTGGCGCATGCGGCAGCCTCGATCAAGCTCGGTCGGCAGAAGGAACTGCGCCTGGGCAACATCGATGCCAAGCGTGATTGGGGTTTTGCCGGCGACTATGTCGAAGCCATGTGGTTGATGACGCAGCAGCCAGAGGCCGACGATTATGTAGTGGCCACGGGAATTACCACGACCGTGCGCGACATGTGTCAAATTGCCTTTGGCCATCTGGGGCTGAACTATGCGGATCACGTGGTCATCGATCCGCAGTTTTTCCGTCCGGCCGAAGTGGATGTGCTGCTCGGCAATCCGGCAAAGGCCAAGGCAAAGCTTGGTTGGATGCCCAAGACGTCCCTGGAACAATTGATCACTATGATGGTTGACGCCGACATGCGGCGGATCAAGGATTCGGCTTGAAAGTTGCAGTCGTCACGGTTCGCTCGGCCTCCGGTGAAGCTGGTGGGGCCGAGCGTTTCTACGACGCACTGATCCATGCATTCCGTCAGGCCGGGCACGATGCCCAGGAAGTGCCCGTAGTAGCGGATGAGTCGACCTTCGAGCATATCCTGCAGAATTATTTGACCTGCTACGACCTTGATCTATCGGCCTTCGACCTGGTCGTCTCGACCAAGGCGCCGACGTGGCTAGTGCGACATCCGCGCCATGTCTGCTACCTGGTGCACACCATTCGCGTGTTTTATGACATGTTCGATGCGGTGTTCCCTAAAGCGAGTCCGGAGCTGTACGCACAGCGGGATTTAGTGCAACGACTCGATACCGAGGCCCTTTCTGCGCCCCGTTGCCGAGGGGTGTACACGATCGGCAGCGAGGTCTCGCGTCGACTGCGGGAATGGAATGGTCGTGACGCCGATGTCCTGCATCCTCCGCTATGGGGCGACGCCTTTCATACCGGACCCGCCGGAAATTACCTGCTGTTACCGGGTCGCCTGCATCCATGGAAGCGGGTTGATCTGGTGATTCGCGCGATGCGCCATGTCACCGCACCGTTGCGCCTGGTGATCACGGGTACCGGGGAAGCCGAATCTGAGTTGCGCGCTCTGGCCGCTGGAGATTCGCGTGTGGAGTTTCATGGCCGCGTCTCGGATACGGAACTAGTTGATCTTTATGCCGGTGCCTTCGCTGTTCCATTCGCTCCGATGCGCGAGGATTACGGCTACGTGACACTTGAAGCTTTCGCCAGTGGCAAGCCGGTTATTACCTGCAGTGATTCGGGGGAGGCGGCCGCCATTGTTCAACAGAGTCTGGCGGGTTACGTTTGTGAGGCAACCCCCATGGCGATTGGCAAGCACCTCGATATGTTGTGGCAAGATCGCCAGCGTGCAGAGGCGTTTGGTCGTGCAGGGCACATGTGGGTGCATGCGCTGTCTTGGGAGAGAATCGTGGCCTGCTTGATAGAGGCATCGTCGTAAGTGCAAGGGGCACACGGGTGGAAGTAGTGGTGCAAAAATCACGGCGCGTAACGGTTATCGATATGCAGCCTATAACACCGGCAGTCGGTGGCGGGCGGCAGCGTCTGCTGGGCCTGTACCATGCGCTTGGTCCGAATATTGAATGCACTTATGTTGGCAGCTACGACTGGCAAGGCGAGTCCTCTCGCGATCAGCAACTTACGCCTGGGCTGCGTGAAATTGTGGTGCCGCTTTCAAGGGCGCATTACAAGGCTGCAGCGGAGCTTTCCCGGCAGGTCGCTGGCCGTACGGTGATTGACATCGCCTTCGCCGGGCAGGTACATCTTTCGGAAGAATACCTGGAGGTGGCGCGCAAGCATGCGGCTGATGCCGATATCGTAGTGTTCTCACATCCATGGGCGTATCCCGCCGTGTGCGATGTGTTGAGAGAAGACCAGCTCGTCGTTTACGACTCCCAAAATGTCGAGGCGCTGCTCAGATTTTCGTTACATGATGACCTGCCCGAGGCTTTGCCCCTGCTGGAACAGGTAGCCCAGGTCGAGTACCGCATTTGCAGGGAGGCTGACTTGGTGCTTGCCTGTTCGCACGAAGATCGTGAGACCTTCCGTCGCGTCTATGGCCTCGACTGGTCCAAGCTCAGGACTGCACCCAACGGCATCTTCGCCTTTGCGGACACCTTGCCAACAGCTTTGGAGCGTGGCGCTGCCAAACAGTCCCTTGGAGTAACGCACTCCCATCTGGTGGTTTTTGTGGGCTCGAACTACGGCCCCAACAACGATGCGGCAAGATTTGTGAAGGAACAGTTGGCACCTGCACTGCCTGAGATCGGATTCGCGATCATTGGCGGATGTTGCGATACGCTTGACAAAGCGAAGCTTGCGCCGAACGTGTTCGTGCTCGGTACGTTGGAGGAGCGGCTGAAGAACGAATGGATGCGGGCGGCCGATCTCGCCGTGAATCCACTCTCTGCCGGGTCGGGAACAAGCATCAAGATGTTCGATTTCATGGCGGCTGGCCTGCCCGTGGTAACAACGGAAGTCGGTGCGCGTGGCATTGCGTACACAGGTGAGCCTCCTTTTAAGTTGGCCGATCTTGGCAACTTCATCGCCGTACTGAAGACCCTGGTCGTGAATATGCTTGCCCGGGATGCATATGTCGCACGTGCGCGGTCGACGGTTGAGAGCTTCTATGCGTGGGAGCGCATATCACCGGCACTTGGGCTCCATTTCGTCAAGCAGCACGACAGCAAACTATTGCCAAGGCCTCAGTTCACTGTAGTGGTCCCTTCTTATGAAAGGCATCATCTGCTGGACCGGCTGATGCTCAGACTGGATGCTCAAGTCGAGCGGGATTTCGAGGTGGTCGTGGTCGACCAGTCGGCCGAGCGATGGCCGAATGCTGAAAATGAACATGACTTCCGGCTTCATTATGTCCACAGCGAGATCAAGGGTGCTGTCGCCGCGCGCAACCTTGGTGGCTCCCTAGCGTCTGGGCGGATCATCGCGTTTACTGACGATGATTGCGAGCCTGCCCCCGAGTGGCTGGCCAATGCGATGCGCTGGTTTGAAAGTCCCGCGGTCGTTGGTGTGGAAGGTCTGGTTCACTCGGATCACTACGACGACCCGGAGTGGCGTCCGGTGAGCAACGTAGGTTTTGAGGGGATCGGCTTCATGACAGCCAATCTGATGGTGCGAAACGGAGCATTCCAATCATTGAACGGGTTCGATCCCGCTTTCGACAAACCCCATTTTCGCGAGGACACGGATTTTGGTTGGCGCCTGCAGAAACTAGGTGAGGTCCCCTACGCCGCAGATGTTACGGTTTTTCACCCGGCCCAACGACGTGACATCCAGCGTGAATCACAGGAAGAGCGTAATCGATTCTTTGAAAAAGACGCGCTGCTGCTCAAGAAACATCCGGACAAGTACCGACAGCTTTTCGTCATGGAGGGCCACTACTGGCAGACCGGTGGCTTCTGGCTCAATTTGCACAGAGGGTTGGAGCTGTATGGCGTTGCCGAACCAGACTGGATGAGTGAATTCTCACCGGTAGAATCGTTCATCGCTGAGTAGGCTATGTATGGCTTTCGCCGATCGCGGATGGGCCCCCCGGGAGGGTGGCAAGCATAAAGCTTAAGCTTCGCCATGAAAACCGGATTGATTTCAAAATGTTCGTGCAACGGGGACAAGAGATGCCGGCCAATAGCGATTTCCTGGATAAGGCGCGGACGCCTGCTGCACTAGGCCGGCGTGAACGTGGAAGTTGTTGCTGGCATTAATTATGACAAGACAAATCTTGTTCATTAAAACAGCCTATGTGTAATATTTTTCATTTACATCTACCTAAAACTGGCGGAATGGCATTGCATGCCTTTCTGGTCGATCAGCTTGGCAAAGACCAAGTATCACCGCCGCTGGGCGGTGGCAATCTGAATGATGCGTTGCTGCAATGGTCAGGTATCAAGGCCATCAGTGGCCATTTTGCCGCTAGACAAGGCGATGTGTTGCCGAAGGCCCGGTTTTGTCTGACTGCTCTGAGAAGTCCCATAGAGCGGCTCCTCTCCGAATTTAACTACAACAGACACGATCTGGACGACCTGCTTCTAGATGCCAAACGCTTCGTGCTTGATGTGGATACATATATCGAGCAGATCACGCGGGAATCCCCGGAGAACGTACTGGTTCAGCTATTGATGCTCTACCCGCTGGGCACCGATTGCCAGAACCGGCTGACCCTGGATGAAAAGCTTACTGCAGCGACGCGGGTGTTGGATCAGTTCGATCTCGTTGGGGTTCAGGAGGAATTGGATGACGTCGCCTGCATGCTCGCCGTCAGCATGGGTTGGCCAATCATTCCGTTAAACCGTCTAAACGTCTCATCCCGGTCGACTGCTTTGAATGCGTTGAGCAGTCAGCAAATGCGTGCGCTCTCCAAGTTGCTCGAACCGGAAATCGAGTTGTACAACCATGCTCTTAAACGCTTCCGAAGCGATCGTCGGCGATTCATCGGCAATAGGGGATGTGAGGGACCATCGAAGATCCATAGCCCACCTGATGAGGCCATTTCTAACGGAATTGCCATCCCCGCGCCGAAAAATTTCGGAAGCATGCGCTGTGAAATCAGTAGCGTGAGCGTCGCAGGGAAAATCACCGGATTCCAACAGGTGATGGCTGGTGAGTTGATGGATATAACGATCCAGTTCGTCGCGCACGAGCCAGTCGAACAACTCAATGTCGGGATTGCTATCCGGGATGAGCACGGTTTGCTCATGTTTGGAACCAGTTCGTTGTTGCAGGGCGAATTATTCGTACTGTCCGCAGGGCGCTATGCCGTAACGTTCACCCTACTGAACCGGCTTGGTCCTGGGCGTTATGTCGTTGATGCCGCACTAATGCGAACGGCGTCGCACTACGACGATTGCTACCACTGGCGGGACCGAGCCTCGCAATTCATCGTCGACACTTATGCCACTCAGCAGTATGAGGGACGTGTGCTGATGGATGTCGATGTCTATTTCGATGGACTTTCGGCCGGAACCACATGGACTCGTATACCAGTGCCAGAGGGGAATGCGAGTGTCCGTGCTTTTGGGCGATTGAATGAGCCATTGAAGGAATTCTCGTCATCCATTGAGTCCATGGCACAGGTCGATGTTCTGCCCAGCGGAGTGGACGTGCTATTGCAGATGAAGCTCAGAAACCGCAGCAATGAAACATGGCCATGGAACGGCAGAAACCCGGTCCATCTGTCTTATCAGTGGCGGCTGGACGATGGAACCGTCGTGATTGAAGATGGACTGCGTACCTATCTCGGTGAGGACGTGCCACCAGGCACCAGCCTCATTCTTCCCTTGCTTGTTCGAACCCCTCGGCAAACCGGGCGCTTTGTTCTCCTCGTCTCGTTAGTGCAGGAACAGGTGGCATGGTTCTTCAATCAGGATTCCGATTCAGGCTGTTACCTGAGCGTGGCCATCGATTGATTGCCGCGACTGGCGTACATGCGGCAAGCCAAAACATGGAAACAATAATAAGATTTGGAAATATTTTAACTACGTCGGCTCCAGTGAAAGCCACGAATCAGAAATGGTACCCGCCATCTGCAGTAAAACGTTACTTGCGCGATGGGATTCCTGGCATGTCACGGCGCTGGTCCGTGTGTGTTTTCGCAAAACCAAGCAACGCCTTCTTGCAAGAGGCACACTTGATATGCGGCGACCCTGGAATCGGGAGATGCCGGCAACGTCAGCATGACTCGTTCAGTGCTGCCAGGTTCGACGACTGCGGGAAAGTCTGCTCTACCAGCATCCTGCTGAACTACCTCGCCCTCGCTATTAATTCCGTGTAGGGCCAGACGAAGTGGCAGGACACCGACACTGGCAAGAACATGCTGCCCCAGGTTGGTGACGTCAACCGCCACTTCGCATGGTGTATTAGAGAGGCACGGTGGAAGAGTCGTATTGGATAACCGCACTTCCAACAGATTTTTCGAGATCGGGAAATCTATTTCCTCGCCAACATCGAGTACAGCCTTCGTGATGTCGCGATTATATATCCACGCGACGTACGGCCCCATGGCCAATTTTTCATCGGGCGCACCTAACTGATACGCTACAGCCTGCCAAGCTTGTGGGGTGGATTCGGGACCGGTGAGGACCACTGCCTGTTTGGTCCCTGCCGTGCCATAGAATATACGCCGTGGCATGTGATGAGGGAACGGATGCAACATCGTGTCGACTGACACCGGGTAGCTGTCGACCTTGCCATCGGATAGCACGGTAAGAACGTGTGAATTCCAATAAGTGCCGAGTATCGTGCCGACGTCGTTCGCCTCGAGCGATGTTATCAAGGCCATGCGCTGCACATAGCTTGACCCTTGCGAGTCTCCGGCATCTGATTGAGACCTTGAATGACAAATCATAGCTGATGAAACGGGGATCAATGCCATCATAAACAGGGCGGTTTTGCCGATGTGGGGACTACGCATCGTATACCCGTCCATGGATATGGCGATTATGCAGACCGAACCGTAAAGCGGGAACGTCGCATAACGAATATCGAGCATGCTGGAGAAAAGAACTGGCGACATAATCATCGCGGAAAAACTAACCCCGTAGCAGGCTAATACGATCCACGACAGGATGATAAGTCCTCGAGGATGGCGTGTAGGGGTAAAAACTATCCATAGAGGCGCCAAGATCAATCCGATCGAAATCAGCCACATCACCGATTGGAGGATTCGAGTTACGAGCGACAGTTGCTCCCACGAACCAATGATCTGGAAGTAATCTAGCCATGCGCCTGGTAAAGCCACGAGGTGCGACCACATTTCAGATCTTGAAGCCAGTCCGATGCGGGCCGCTGCTTCATAATTAAATGTATTAGGCAAAAGCCAGTACTTATAGGCCATGGTACCGATGATTGCGCCAAAAATAATGGCGTAGATAACCGGGTTATGTAAGCGCCGAAGGCGCCCCTGGATAGGCGCTCCAGGGGTTATGAGGGCGTACGCGGCCCAGCCCGCAACGAGAGGGGCGACTATAGTGATGACACCTCGCGTGGAGTTGCTAACGCACACCAGGGCGGCAGCAGCTGCCGCAAGGACCGACATAGCAATGAGTCTTTTTTGATTGCTGGCCAAGGGCTTTGCAGATGCAAGGCTGAACAAGCACAAAGCCATCGCTGCGTACATGGAATACGCACCTTGCGCAATTACGAACTCAAAATTGGCAGCCGAGATGCCTCCGGCAGTTAGTGCAGTCGCAATTATTGCGGCTCTGGGCCGCTCTGGTGCCACCAAACGGCACGCCCCGTAAACCGTAATCGATAAAAAAATGTAGGCCAACCACGAGGCACTCGCATTCGCGACGTAGGATATGCCAAGCCATGGATAAAGGATTACCGAAAAAATATATGGACTAAGTATAAAAAAATCGCCATTAGCGTATACCCATTCGTGCGATACGAGTTTTCCATCAGTAACGGAAAGTCTTGCCAGTACGCTTTTGATGGCGTCGTCGCTATGAAGCGAGAATTGATACGAACCAATGAATATCAGTGTTACGTAGATAACCGTGGCAGATAGGCAGGCTAAAATTAGAAGTATATAAACGTGCTGCCTTAAGCTGTACTTTTTATCTGGAGCCATGGTGTGCGTAAACCTTATTAATTGATCATTTCTGCGGTTAAATCAAAAAAACATAGCGGGTTAGTGAAAAAAGTGGGACTGTCGCCTGAAGACTTCATCGGCCGGAGGTCTGGCGTGCTGCTTCGATTGCAATTTCTGTTTAAAAAGCGTAGTAAACCAGTAAAATTTCAGGCTTGAAGTTTCTCAAAATCCGCTGTCCTAGGTTATTCCATTCTGGCTCGCTTCGCACCCTTCGCTCTTTAAAACCTGGTTGAACTTGGCTGGCGAGGAAATAGGCTCCCACTAACTAGTCACCGGAAGCCAATGAATTGCGTGCAATTTTCAACGCTGTCAAGGCTTCGCCGGCATTTGAAATATAAGGCAGGCCGTTCATGATCTTGGAATCGGCATGCCGCGTCTGCAGCGGCGGGTTGGTTACGAGGTCTCCTGCGGCCCCTGCACTGGACGTACCCCTAGAACTTTGTGCAAGTGCATTTTGAGAAGGTCGATGAGCTTTGCGCGGACATCGGTGCCGCAGGCATTCTACGCCCTCTTACAGCAGATCAAAAGCATTCGACGGGGTGACACCGATATTCGCAGTCCGACGGCTAGTGTGTGCTCTCCAGAACTGCCGCCGACGCATTGCGCATTTGTGGCGGGCTGGCTATGTCGTCGATGCATTTATGGGGCTGATGGCGGCTATAGCTTGCTCATTGATTAGCCGACTCGTAATTAAAGAGGGGCTTCAGAATCGTCGGTGCGTAATTCGCATGTCCGCTTGGATGGCTATTCTTACTCCGCATGCTCTCGCTTAATAGCATAGGTGCCCGGATATTGCCGTCGTTCTCCCTCCGAGAATGCCACGATCCGCTCAAATTCTGGCAAATTGGCATGCTCTCGGCGGCCGGCGTTATCTGGCACTTGCGATAGCTTGCTTGTTGCTGTGCAGTGATGGCAGTTTCCTAAGCCGCGTGGTAAGTTTTCCGGGCTGGCGAGTCGGGGATGCGGCGTGGCGACATGTGCCCGCCTAGTAGACGTTTACTGTGACCAGTGCTTGCGTTTTGTGAATGCGAATTGGATATCTTGATTTGCCCTTGAGTACCGTTGTGAGCAATCTCGGCCATTCTTATCCTACTGCTCGATTGTCTCTTGAAGCGAGGGCATGTGGCATGTGCGCAAACCCACGCGCAGTGACTATGCATAATTGGCCGGCAAATTGACAAGCTCGCAGTGGATCCGGAAGGTTTTACGACTGTGCGAAGATGCGGTCGATTTGCAGTTGGCAATCCAATGCTCGCGGGGAACTCGCGCGGCTGTCGGTCGAAACAAAGTTCACTGTATTTTTAACAAAGATGATGCATTGGCATGTCTTTCGGTTTTACCATACCCTCTCCCAAAAGCCGGAGTCAGCGAGTCCTGCTGGACATAATGCCACGCGTAAAAGCCGACCGACGCCTCGCTGGAGAGCTTATGAAAGTCAGTTTGCGGATTACTGCGCGTGGAGCAACGCGTCAGCTGTGTAGGACGAACAAACAATTTTGATGTATCCGATAAGGGAACGGTGTTCATGCAAGACGATCGTGGAATTAAACGCATCTTCACACTGTCCTGGGCCTACAACCTATTTCAGTATCTAGTTGGTGCCGCCAATGCAAGAAGATGGGTGAGTGTGCACTTCTGGCGGGCGGAGGCAGGTCAAAAGGTCGTTGATATTGGTTGCGGACCCGGGAGTACCGTGCACCTTCTTCCGGCGGGCGTGAAGTATGTTGGTTTTGACGTAAGCGACGAGTACATCTCAAGCGCGCGGGCAAGATATGCATCTGACCCGGACAAGATATTTCTTGTCGGGGTGGCGGAGGACTTTGTCAGTCACCTCCCTGTACAGATGCAGGGAGCTGATCTCGTCGTCATCAATGGATTGCTACATCATCTCGACGATGATGAGGCGCTGACAGCCTTGAGGCTCGCGCGAGAATCTCTCGCCCCTGATGGACGACTGATCTGCCTGGAAGGCTGTTTCTTGCTCAACCAGTCACCTCTCGCGCATTGGGTGCTCAAGCAGGATCGCGGACAAAACGTTCGGACTGAGCCGGAATGGAAGGCGTTGGTCGCCAAAGTGTTCGAAAAGTTTGATACCTATATCCTGACCGGACTGCTGCGAATTCCCTACACTTTGATCGTTATTGAAGTGAGGCCTTAGTTTCAGATTCCACCAACCGCTATACGGCGACCGCATGAACAACATATTGCGCGCCGAATGGTATCCAGCCCATGGCGGGTTCTAGTGGGCGAAGCAGCGACAGCATGCGTGGAAAAAAAACGATGTAATGGCTTCGAACTTCCTCAAATTTGCCATGACGTGCAAGGCCCAGCAGTTCGGCCCTCGGCAATAGGATGGCGTCCTCATCGAAGGGGCATTCCCTCACCGTCTTCATGGTCAAAGGGTTCAGCACGTTGTGTTCAAAGATGAACGCCTGTGCGCCTGGTTTCAATACGCGCCTGATCTCAGTCATCCAATAAGTGCGCTCATCAGGTGGAATGTGATGAAAAACACATGCTGCCATGACGACATCGAAACTCTTGTCCTCGTAGGGGAGACGCGCATTCTCAATAGTCCGGAACGACGCTTCGTGGGCATGTGATTCGGTGGCGAGCCGAACACTTTCGCCAGAAAGATCCGCTCCATGCAGCGTGGCCTCTGGAAATGCCTGACGCAAGTGCGAAATGGTATTGCCGATGCCGCAACCAAAATCGAGGATAGACAGGGGCTGCGTCTTCGCATCCTGTCCTATCCACGCGGCCATGTATTTAGCTTTGTATGCCGCAAAATAAGTAGAGTCCTCACCGCTGGCCTGCATGCTGGCCTGATGAAGATCCGTATATTTACTTGCGTATTGATCGAACTCGGGCTTAACTGATTTTTTCATATTGATCCTTTCGGATATAGCGCGGGCATTCAATTTGCGCGCATGATAATCCGTGATGTCAGAAACGTCGCTGGTATCGTGAGCACATTCACTGCCAACGGTGCCAGCCATGCAGGTATGTGCAATCCCTCGATCATTATCTTCAACAAGATCAGACCAAGGAGGAATTGTATGAGGTACACCAGCGGGTAGCGCAATGCGGAGCGCATCCGCATCGGCTGCCGGAAAACGAATAGGGCACTGAATACGTAAGATACGGCTATGCCGATCACGTACGCGACTGCATATGCTGCTTCATAGCGCAGCCAGTGCAACAGCAATAGATAGCAGCCGTAACCGACTACCACGTTCAATACACCGCCGATCAAGAAGCGGAAGACTTCCCCAGACCACTTCGGAAGCATCGAGATCAGTCTGGGAACGATTGCGGAAACGCGCGATTGTGCTAGGCGCATCTCAATGTTCTGTTGTAGTTGAGGCATAAAGTTCGGTTCCCCCACGCGCACGTCGTCCGACCTGATTGGAAACCACGTACACAGGGCGCCGGAAAGTGGCTCCCATCAGTCGGCCGATATATTCACCCACCACGCCGAGTATCAGCAGTTGGATGCCGCACGCGAACAGCACTGTGGACATGATGGAGGCGTAACCTGGATTGGTAATGCTTCCACTCAGCCTGCCATAGACGACGTAGAGGAGATAGAGAAAGCTCAGGGAGGCCAGTGCGGCACCGCTGAAAGTGGCGATACGCAGGG
>Ga0302226_10000234_pt1 | contig 51030 bp, 83 predicted proteins | sample II_Palsa_E3_3_FD_193524 | JGI IMG/M metagenome (GOLD analysis project Ga0302226, IMG submission 193524) | Peat permafrost microbial communities from Stordalen Mire near Abisko, Sweden - II_Palsa_E3_3 | ecosystem: Environmental > Terrestrial > Soil > Palsa > Peat permafrost | place: Sweden...
CCTACAAGTCGTTGCGCCTAACCAGCACGCTGAGTGCAACAGTACTGCATCGTTATGTTTTTTTTCAATCCAATGTGAGAATAATAGACGGAAGGAGTCCACCTGAAGAAATGCGCGATCGGCTACGTCGGCGAGGCCAATCCAAACAACATGGTATTTTAATACTTGTCATACGAATGATTCACGACTACTTGGTGGGGGGAAAAGCCCACTCGGTTCGAGCTGTTGGCCCAGAGCAACGGCAAGGTCGTCGAGTTCTCGTACGGCCATCAGATGCTCTGGTATGGCAGACACGTCTCGTTGGGCGGCAAGTTTGTGCAGGCGATCGATCCGAACGCGGCCACGGCCAAGGGCAAGGAGACAGCCTCGGCCGTGATCGGCGGCAAGTGGCAGATCGCTCGCCACAACTTTTTAAAAGCCAAGTGCGACACGCAGGGCACACTGAACGCGTCGGTCTGGACAACGTCCTCGCGCATCTCGCCTGCCGTCTCGCTGCGTGTCATGGCCGAGACAAAGCTCTACAGTCCGGCCGAGAGCCTGCGCCTCGGCGCCATTTTCACGATGGAATATTTGTAGACTTGTTCTTGCTCGCAAAAATAAAACGTACATCATGTTACAAAGAGTTTTTTTTTTTCAAACTTGCAGGGCGGGGGTGTATTTCTTGGGCGCGAGGTCGACACCGGCCCCGGCGAACCCTGTCCCACCGCGGGCGATGGGGACAATGTCTGACTCGGTGATGGGCTTGCTCGTGAACGGGTCGACCATGTCCTTTTTGATGATGTTGTTGACGGCGCCCATCGTGACGACGTACCCGCTCGACTTGAGGTAGGCGCACGGTGTCCTGCCCAAGTTTTTTTTATTTGTTACGACAGATATTCTCTACTATTGAGGGGCGTACGCGTTGGTGAGGGTCTCAAAGGTGAGAGGGCACATGTATCGCTCCTTCTTTGCGGCGAGGTTGGCGGACGAGCTGTCGTCGATGAGCTTGAACGTTACGGGGAGGAGGTCCTTGATCTTGAGCTTTTTCCCGCTGATGGGGCAGTACACGTTCTGGTCGGGCTTGGTCAGGACGGCATCTTTGGCCGAGGGCGTGTTCTCGGGGATCCAAAAGTTCTGGCGCAGCTTGGTCTGGTTGGGGTCCCACTTGTTCCGATTGGGCACGTCCGTGTCTGACGGGCCAGCCTCAGAGCTGTTGGCCTTGAACGGCGCAAGGTCGCTCGCCACGCTGTTCTGCTGCTTGACAAAGTCGTCCACCACCTTTTTCGAGCTCTTGCTCTCGGCCTCGGCCGACTTGGACTGCGTGCGGGCCAGGTCCTCCTCGTACAGCTTGAGCTTGCGTGCGTTCTCCACCTTTTGGTGCAGAATGTACTCTAGGATGGCCTCCTTGTCGTACAGGTACCCGTGCTCCCTACTCGCACATACACGAACGTCAGTCTGCCGTGCCAAGCACAGCGCAGGCACAAGGCGTACGTGATCACAGGGTCCTTGCACGGCTGCAACGTGAGCCAGCAGCAGTCAAAGTCCTTGACCGAGTCCTTGCCGATGCGCTGCTGCAGCGTGCCGTACTTTTTCCCGTCCAGCTGGCGCTCATAGTAGGTGTACACGGACCCCGCGCAGCTACAAACAAACGGGAGCGAGCGTCAAAAACAAGGGCACGAGGGGGGGGATTGCACTCGCCGGTACTTGTTCTTGGAGTGCTTGCCCATGCTGGTAGTCGCACTTGGTAAACATGGCTACCGCATCAACAAAGGCGTCCAAAACAAGCAAGAAAGCGACGGCTGCCGCTGCCGCTGCCGCTGCGTCTACCGCGAGTGCCGGGCCCAAGCCCGAGCGCAAGTACCTCCCGACGTTCGGCGACGATGACGACGACGATAGCGACGACGATGACGAGGAGGAGGAGGTCAAGGCGGCCAAGGAGGGCACCAAGCTGACGGCCGAGCAGCAGCGGCTGGTGCTGCAGTTTTACGGGCTGGACGTGCTCGAGCCGGACAAGTGGACGCCCACGAAGACCATTCTGGACACGATCGGCATGGGGTCGTCGGAGATGCTGCTGGCGGCGACCACCACGGCCACGCCAGGAACATCGACGTCGGCGTCCTCGTCGGCCGCAGCGGCAGCCTTCCGCACCGCAGCTGGAAAGGACGAGACAGACCTGCTGGGGCTGAGAGCGGGGGGTGGGTCTCTCGCGGCTGGGAAGACGCCTGTCAAGGTCGTGCGGCGGCCGCGCAGTATTAACTCGCCGGCAGATGACGGCAAGTCGGTCTACAACGCGCACGGTGGCGACGACGATGCCAAAGGTAAAGCAAACGCTTTTCTTTAATCCTAAGTTCTTTGCAGATCCAAACAGCATCGACCCCACAAGCGTTGACTTCAGCCCGCATGCCTACCTCGCGGTGTACTATCCGGACGCGTCGTACCAGGACCTGCAAAAGGGCATGCAGCGGCTCCAGGCCAGTCTGGAGCAGAACACCGAGTTTTTGCGCACGCTGGTCCGCAACAACCTCGACCGCTTCATGAACTCGAAGGAGGCCATCGACGCCTTTTACCACGAGCTCAAGGACCAAGAGCTCATCGGCGATGCTGCTGGCAGCCGGGCGCTGCGTTCAACGATCAAATGTAAAGTAACATTGTTCATTCACTGTTTAAATGCTGTGTTTTTTTTCCCCTCTGTATAATTAGCCGCGGTGGATCACACCCAGACTATGTTTGATCCAATGCTCCAGCGACGCGTGCAAGCAGACAATTTGCGCAAGCGCCTCACTTTTTACGAGCAAAACAAATTTATCTTTAACTTGCCGGCAATGCTCCGTGTTGCCATTGCCAAGGTGAACAGAAAGCCACTGTGCCAATCCTTATCAATTTTTTTATTTTTATTTTAGAAAAACTACGACCAAGCCGTTCGAGACTACAAAAAGGGCCGACAGTACGCGGACTCGGACACGCCTGCCTACTCCAAGGCCTGGAAGGAGGTCCTGACGATCGTCAAGCAGCTCAAGACTGAGCTGAGCGCGACCCTGCGTGACCAGACCGTCTCGGTGGATGTGCAGGAGCGTTTGATTGAGTACTGGGGGCAAATGGGGTAAGTCGGTCTCACCAGGGAAAAACAATAGGCATCTGGTCGACCTGCAAACCAACGCCAAGGGAGAGTTTGAAGGAACGAGCGACCCCGCCTACGATTTCGTTACGGACCGTCACGAAAGCTTGCGACGACAAATGCAGACTCTGGCCACGGTCTTTTCAAACAAGATCCGCGACATCAGTAACGGCGAAAAGAAATGCTAAATAGACATAATCTTTCATTGTTAGATGCCATCCCGGTCCGGCACGACCAGAACGACCTCCGACGGAGGAGGACGGTGAGCGTCGTCCTCCACAACCGTCTCGGTGTTTTTGTGGGCGAGGGAGCCGAGCTTCAAGACGAACTGTGGAAAAAGTGGCAGCTGTTCCAACGACATGTGGAGCGCCTGTCGGTCGTGTTCTCGTCGACTGTGCCGGATCTGGCGCGCCTGGTGCGCTCGTATGTCGACGGCCAGTTTTCCAAGCGCCTCGGGTTCGCCAGCAAGATCCAGAGCAGCCAGAACACGAACCGCGCGCGGTCCGTCGTCAACGACATTGTCGAGACGTACAGCGGCCACATCCACAACGCGCTACAGATGGTCGTGACCCAGGACGGAAAGCCCATCATCGTTGCGCCCTTGCAGGCCGTCTTCATAATCTCGCGCGTCAACAGCGACATCGTTCAGTGCTGGGACATTGCACGCAACATCAAACACCCCTCTGGCGGCGCCGTCGAAATCACAACAAACAAGACGTTTGGAAAGATTCGCAACACCCTCGTGGGCGTCGTCTGCGATGCGTGGCTCTCTGAGACGTCGCGCTTTGCCGAGTACGAGCACTGGGCCGCAGACTCGGTAAAAAAAAAAAAAACTTTTTTAATATTTTAATATTTTTATGTTCCCGTAGCAATCGACGCAGACAACCGTCCTGCCGCGTCTATTCCACGAGTTTTCACGCCTGATCTTGCTGTCGCTTCGTGATATTGCCGTGCACTCCACCAACCAGTTGCCGGCGAGCGACCAGCACGAGGTACGGCTCAAAATCCAGCCCTCGTTGCGGGACAAGATCCGCTCGACGGCCTTCGAGACGGTGGACGCCTTTGCCAACGTCCTTCACACCCTGGGCACGGCGTCTGCCGAGTCCATCAACCTGTACTGTGCTGCTAGTATTACTATTTTATTACTCAAATTACTGCAGGACAATGATTGTTGCAAGGACGCGGCGGCTAGGCCAAACCCTCATTGGCAACGTGGACGATCCAGCCGTGCGGCTCCTCGTTGTCCTCAGCAACGCCGTGTATATCAAGGACACGATGCTGCCGCTGCTCAAGGTCGAGTTTGAAACCTTTTTCCAAGTCTCCGCGGCCCACGTCTCCAAGGTACGCATGTTTGTCTGTTTTTTCCTTTGGTTTATGCCAACTCTGTTTAAATAGACGACCACGGGCAACGTCAACTACCTCGAGTCGCTGCTCTACAAGCAGTACCTGGGGATGCAGCTGGCCGACTGCGCCGCGATCGTCGAGCGCGGGATGCTGTGGGATGGCATGAACTGGATGCAGGTCGTGTGCCCGAGCGAGTTGCGCTCGTACGTGTACGAGGCGATGATGCGCATTGTCCGCATCCACTGCCAGATCACCGACACGTCGCGTTCGATCCTGCAGCGGGCGCTCTCGGACGTGGTCATGCTCCTGGCCAACTGCTACATGGACATGGTCACGCAGATCGGCCAGTTTGGGCTGGGCGGCATGATGCAGGCCCTCATGGAGATCGAGTTTGTCCAACAAACCCTGGGCGCCTACGAGACGTCGACCAGCAAGGCGCTCTTCAGCAGCGCCATCGCCCTCCTGCGCACGCAGACCCGCATCCCCATCGTCAGCAGGGACCCCAACGCGCCCTCCACCTCGATGGCCCTCGCGCCCACCGAGGTCAAGGACCCGCAGCTCGTCGTCAACGAGCTCAAGGAGGTCCGCGACACGCTCAAGAAGATCCGCAAGGCGTCCGAGGCCCAGTTCAGCAGCTTTACAACGCAGCGATCTGTAGTTCGTGTCTGACAAATGTGGAATGGACGCTGTTGTGTACGTCGCTAATTTACGCATCGCGTAAGGGCCAAATCGGCAGACTCTGTGGCTTTTTTTTTAATTTTCTTACACAAATAGAAACAATTGCAATGCTTCGGGATTCAAATCAAAATTTGACAATCTTTTTCTTCTGGACTGTGGGTGCAGCCGGAGTGGGAGCCGCAGCAAAGGCGTACGGATTCGGGGTGGGTTCTGGGGCATCGGATTCGTCGACGACAGCCTTGTGCGTCCGTTTGTGTTTCTTGCTCTGCTTGTCTGCGACGACGAGGGCATCGATGGCATCGTCCGTGTCTGCCGATCCCTGGCCCAGCGCGTCTCCGGTGGTCAGCGTGATCTCTCCTCTTGCGATGATGTGCGCCTTGCAGTCCTTGGCCAGGTGCGCCTTTGACCCGCACTTCTTGCACTCGCCTCCGTCTGGATACGCACCACGTGCGTTCTGTGGGCACGCGGCCGAGAGATGCCCCGGCTGCCCGCACACAAAGCACCGCGCAAACTGGAACCCTGCCTTGGAGCACGTCTTGCTCGTGTGCTCGGTCGACCCGCAGCGGTAGCAGTAGCCTCCGGTCAGGTTGATGGCACTCGCACTGCTGCTGCTGCTGCTGCTGGACGACGACGACGGCGCCTCCTTGCAGTCCTCGAGCACGTGGCCCATCTGCCTGCAGTTGAAGCAGCGCACGTTGGCCGCCTTGAGCTTGATCCGCCGCAGCCGCCGTTGTTCGCTGCGCAGCTTGGCCTTGGCCGCCATGTGCTCCGTCTCGGCGACACCACGCTTGCGCGGCGGCACAGAGGGCACGCTGCCGCGCAGGTCCTCCCACTTGGTCGCCTCCTCGGGGCCCTTGGGTGCTTTCTTGGCTGTGCGGGTCATCGCGCGGCAAAAAACTGGAGGGCCACGTGCGTCGTCCATAACAACAGTGTGCCCTCTTAACGATCTTATCTTATTTCGCACTGTCAGCTTCACGCTCTCCTCTCCTCTCGCGCAAGAAAAGCAGAAAAAAAGCCATGAAGGTTTCCACCCTCGCCCTCGTCGCCCTCGTGGCCTTCGTCGCCATGGTCGGTGCTACTGGTAAACCGGGAGCTAGAAGTTAAAAGCCGACTGACAGTGTTTGCTTGCTTGCAACTGTGTCTTTTCTTTGTTATTCGGGTTTAAAATAGTCGTTGAGCCGGCCACCGCCGCCGAGCCCGTCAACGTCGACACCCTCTTCCAGCATTACCTCAAGCTCAAGAGCAAGATTGCTGCTGCCGTCACCGCCCCCTTCACCACCGTCACCGAGCAAGACGCCAACACTGCGCCCGCTGCTGACGCCACCGCCGGCAAGGACACCCAAAAGGTACTTTGCAAGCAGCAAAGCCGTGTGCCAACATAAAGTCCCTCTTTTTGTGTTTGCGTAGAACGCAAGGAAGCTCGAGGAGAAGAAGCTCCAGCTCGCGGCTCTCGAGCAACAGCTCAAGGACCTCGGTGTCGACATTGCCGCCAAGGAGCAGCAGCTCAAGGACGAGGCCGCCGCCGAGGCAGCTGAGAAGCAGCTGCACTCGCAGTTCCTGGATGTGTGGATCGCCAAGCTGCACGGCGAGGGACGTACTGCCCAGGCCCAACTTGTACAACTTCTTTTCATTGTTTTCTTAATCAAATGTTGCTCATTTTATTTTTTAATAAAACTGCAGGAGGAGCAGAAGAAGACCGGCATCAAGAACCCCAAGCGATCCCTCACACCCGCTCAGAAGGCCGAGGAGAAGCTCGAGAAGCTCAAGTACAAGGTTGAGCGCGAGGAGTTCAAGCTCAAGTGGCTCGCCGAGCAAAAGATCCAGCAGCAGCAGCAGCAGCAGCAGCAGCAGCAGCACGTTGCATGAATGCATCACAAAATGCCGAAAGCCGAAAAATCCTCTTCAAAACAGAAATCAAAAAAATCATCAAAACAAAAACAAAAGGTATTTATTTTTTTTTTTCCATCCACTTTTTCTTTTGTTGACATCGACGTTTCCTTTTTGGTAGAAAAACAATGTGTCATGTTCTACCTTTTCCTCTCCTTCCTTGGCGGCATGCCAGCAAAAGTCTTTTCCTTCAACCACCGGCACAAGCTCCTCTTCGTCCTTTTCTCAGTTTTCTTCGTCTTCTTCTTCTTCCGCCTCTTCTTCCTCCTCCTCCACCTCCAAGAACGGCGGCCCCCGCGTCAACTCGAATCTCTTGACCCGTCCGATCATGGTCTTCCCCGCGCCCACCTCTGCGCCGTACTCCCATCTCCGCAAGAACCAGAAGAAGGCATCAAAGTCGCGCTAATATTCATGTGTACTTTCTTTTTTTTTTGATTGATTGATTGACTTGCTGATTGCAATTGCCTCCAAGAAGGACGGGGAGAGAGGGAGGGAGAGAGAGAGAGAGAGAAAACAAGTGGTCCAATAAGTTCACCTCGGTGACTGACCGAGTTTCATGCCTCCACATCCCGCACCTCGATCGTCGTCCAGACCGGCGTCGCTGCGACGCGCCCTGGTGGCCCTGAGCATCACCTCTGTGCTCGTGCTGCTGCTCTTCACCATCGCCAGGCCCGACCTAGTGGAGCAGCTCGGCAGCGGGCTCGTCGATGACAGCGTGGTGCAGGACGTGGTGGATGCCTTGCACAATCTGCTGCTTGCCACCGAAGGCGCCGCCGCACTCGCCGCCGCGGCCAGCGCCGGCATGCACGCCAGCCTGTCGCGGCAGCTGTGCGTGGTGGTGACCATGGGCCACGACGTCGACCTGGACCACCTCGCCCAACAGCTCGTCGCGCCGTATCCCAACTGCCTCGTTCACGTGGCATCCAACGACGTGGCCGAGCTCCCCCCGCCCCCGCCGCACGCGTTCGTGTACCAGCGCTTTGTGCTCGTGAGCGACTCGTACGACGCCGTCAGCGGGCCCGCCACGGCCACACCTGCGTCCAACGCGAGTACGTTCCCGTGGCTGAGGCCGCTGACCCAGGAGGAGCTCACGGCCGTGCACCCGTCCCGGGACAAGACTGTGCTGCCGGCCGCGGACGCGCTCCTGCCGTACCTGCTGCCGCGTGGGCCGCTGCGTGCCACGTCCCTCTTCCGCTCGATCGACCGCAACCGCGTTGCCGCTGTCGTGATAAGGCCCACAGAGCAGGAGGACGTGGAGGCGCTGCTGGACGTGCTCAAGGCCTTCCCGCCCTCGCACCCCAACAACGCCGGCTTCCTCGAGAGCGTGTTTGTTGAGCAGTGCGAGGCGCAGCTGGGCAATCGGCTGGTCGACACCCTCCAGGGCCCGCGGTACGGCTACGTGGTTGTTGCAACGGCCAGCATGAAGAACGCCTGCCAGTACACGTCCCTGTGGCTTGCGTCGTCCTCGTCTGCGCCCGCAACGGCGGCGTACCCTGTCTACCCGACACGCTACGCGTCCTCGTCCATCTTTGGGCGGCTGACCAACCAGATCTGGACCGACTCGTTTGTGGTGCAAAACATCCAGCAGAACGTGGTGCCGATGACCGTGGGCTACGTCATCTCTGAGCACAACCTGCACCCGGGCAGCGGGACCCTCCTGTACGACCTCGACTGGATCTACGCCAACATCGGGCCGGGGCTCAAGAACCGCCTGCTGTCCATGGCCGACTTTGTCACGATCGACAACGTGGGCTGGTGCGTGGACCCCTCCAAGCCCGTCAGCGGCCAGGTCATGCGGCTCGCGGGCGACAACCACGCGATGCACGACATCACCCTCGCCGAGTGCCTCTTCTACGACAACATGATTGCGTTCGATAGCAGCATGGCCAACAACACAAACTGCACAAGCAGGCTGCCCACGTACGAGCGCTCGCGGCGGTGGGACCCGCCCGGCACCAGGTCCTTTGTGATGTCCACTGGGTTCAACTACACGCGCTGCACAAGGACACCCCTCAAGATGACCTACACGGCGTCAGACTTTACGAGCAAAGGGACGATCGTCGAGGGCAGCAGGGCCTTTTTCAGCTTCAATCGGCTCGACCTGCTGGGCGCGTCGTTCCGGAAGGACGCGTACGAGTTTGCGTTTGGCCCCATCGTCCAAGAGCTTGCCGATCGACAGGTCGCCGTCTACCACCGACGGCTGCGGGCGTACTGGAACCTGCCCGAGTCGGTGCGGCCCACGATCGTGAGCGTGCACATGCGCCTGAGCGACTACGACAGCAAGACCAACGGCAGCAAGTGGCCCGACGAAATCGCCAAGGCCATTGCGAGTGCGCCGGGTGGCCCGGGGGTCGTCCACGGCCTCCTGATCTGCACCGACGAGCCCGACAACCCCAAATTCCGAGCGGCCCTGGCCTCGCACGCCAGCATCCCCAAGCTGGACTGTGTGTCCGACATTGCCTTTGACAAGAGCAACTTTGGCTTCCACGTGGGCGTGATCCAGAGCGTGCTCGCACAGGGCAGCTGCTTTGTCGGCATCAAGGACAGCACCTTTGCCCGCCGCATCCGCGTCCTGCGAGAGCGCCAGGGCTACAAGGGCTGCGAGTACAACATCTATCCCCAGCGAAGAAGAAGGCGCGGCGTCGTTGCAGCAGGCGAAGACGACGAAGGATCGGAGCAAAGCATATCTCATTTTTTATTAGAGTAGAGAGGCAACTACAAACCCGAGCTCATCTGGGAAGATTGGTTGGCAAGGAAGATTTTTGCAAAAAAATAATTCGCGGCCATTTTACGCTGTGCGAAACCCTGGGTCAGATGAACGCTGAAGACGTCGAGTTTGGCGACAGCGACCTGTCGTGGGTGCAGTCCAACGCTGCTGCCGACGCCGCGCCATCGTCGATCCGCGGCGGCAGCAACGTGCCGATTAGCCTTTTGGACGACGACAGCGACGGCAGCGCCCTGCAGGCTGCAACCAATTCGTCGTCGTCTGCGGACGCGGCGATCCTGCTTGCGATGGACGAGCAGGCGCAGCAACAGCAAGAGGCACAGCAAGAGCAGCAGCAACAGCACCAGCAGCAGCTGCTGCACTCGGATGGCGACGACGACGTGCAGGCCCTCGAGCTGGACCTCTTTCCTGAGCACAACCGCATGGCAGCCAGTGCGACGCCCGTGCCGCCGCAGCTCAACATGAAGGACATGCTCAAGGAGGGGCTCGTGACGCCGGCTGCGCTGCACCAGTCGACCGCCGTGGCAGATGACGATGACGACGAGGGGCAGGCCGAGGGGGCATCGACGGGGGCCAAGCGGAAGAGGTCGCCTGCTGTGGTCGGCGAGGAGGCAAAGCAGCAGCAGCATCAGCAGCAGCACAAGAAGAAGAAGAAGAAGCACACGTCGGCGCTGGCGTTGCTGTACGCAGGCCCGCTCGGCGACGAAGATGAGGACAACGAGGACGAGGCTGTGGACAGCGATGCTGCAGGTGACGACAAGGACAAGAAGAAGAAGAAAAAGGTCGATCTGGACGAGGACGAGGACGACGACGAGGACGACGGCGACTACACTGGTGAGGCTGCAAGCGACGACGACGATGAGGACGACGATGAGGACGACGAGGACAACCAACCGGAAGTCGGCGACAGCAAGGACAGCGGCAGGACAGCCGCAGAGGTCGCCAAGGACAGCAGCGAGGACACAAAGGAGGAGACGGGAGGAGAGAGCGACACCAACGAGGAGCGCATCCCGTCAGAGAAAAAGGGCAAGCAACGGCTTATTGTGGAGCAGGACGAGGAGCCCTCGACCGCCAGCATCTTCAAGGATGCGCTGGACGAAGATGACGAGGAGGACGATGCCAGTTTCAACGACAGCGACGAGAGCATGAGCGGCGACAGTGACGACGATGACGACGACGACTCGGACTCGGACTCTTCGAGCAATGACGGCAGTGGCAGCTCAAGCAGCAGCGAAGACCGTGACTGGCAGCCCCAAGAGGAGCACAGCCACGATGGTGATTACTATTTTATATAGAATAACATTTTTTTAATCCTATTTTGAACGGATAATGGTAGTGGTGGAAGGTGGCGAAGAGGAAGAGGACGAGGAGATTGTTCGCATCCAAGAGGAGGTTCTCAAGAAGCAGGCCCAGACCATCCGCGAGCGCCTGAGCAATGTCCACCGCGCGTTCCAAATGGGCATTGTGTACGATGAGGGTATGCTCGCGCACAAGCACCCCACCGAGAAGCACGTTGAGCGGGTAAAACATATTTTATGATTGCTTGTGAACAGAAAAAATGTGTAGCCCGAACGCATCACCAAAATATACGAGCAAATGGTCAACTGCGGCATCGTCGAGCTCAGCAAGCTGTACAAATCGCGCCAAGCCACGCGAGATGAGGTGGCACGTGTCCACACCGAGGACTACATTGACCTGCTTTACCGCATCGAGTCCATGACCGAGGAGGAGCTGATCCAGCTCGCCAACACCAACTTTAACTCGGTCTACCTCAACGCAAGCAGTATGAAAGCAGCCCTCCTCTCCTGCGGCGGTGTCCTCGCGCTCCTAGAGGCAAAGACGCAAACTGTTGTCTTTACAAATATTAACATCTTCTTTTTTTATTACTAGGCAATCATGTCTGGCCAGGTCCAAAACGGCTTTGCTATCGTCCGTCCTCCTGGTCACCATGCCGAGTCCAGCTATGCCATGTAAAATAAAGAAAGGGGGAAAAGATAGGAAGTTCCTAACAAATAGACTGCAGGGGCTTTTGCTTGATCGACAACGTCGCTGTGGCAACCCGCGTCGCGCAATCGCTCTACGGCGTTCAGCGTGTGCTTATTCTCGATTGGGACGTCCATCATGGTAGTTTGCTCGGCCCCTGAAAGTTGCTAATAAATGCACTCGACATAGGCAACGGCATCCAGCACGTGTTCCAGGACGATCCAAACGTCCTGTACGTCTCTCTGCATCGATACGACAATGGCTTGTTTTATCCCAACGCGGAAGATGGCGCCGGCAACTACACGTTTGTGGGCACAAACGGCGCCGAGGGCAGGTAATTTTTTTTGGTGCATATTTTATTTTTTACTAAATAAATTTTTTTCTGAAAAGGACGGTCAACATTCCCTGGCCCTGCGGCGGGATGGGCGACGGGGATTATCTGTTTGCGTTTGAGCAACTAGTCATGCCCATCGCACGTGAGTTCCAGCCGCAGCTCGTCATCGTCGCCGCCGGCTTTGATGCCGCAATGGGCGACCCCCTTGGCGAGTGCAACATCACGCCCGCGGGCTTCTCGCACATGACCCACAAGCTGTCGTCGCTCGCGGACGGCAAGCTCATGCTTGTGCTCGAGGGAGGCTACAACGTCCGTTCCATCGCGGCATCGGCATCGGCATGTGCCGGCGTCCTCCTCGGGTACAAACAATAAAGAGCAACGATAAACCAACTACTGCCAAAAAAAAAAAAAAAAAAAAAAAGAATGAGCCCTCTGCTCGTGACCGAGTACAAGCCCACCCAGGAGGGCATCTACACTGTGCGCCGCGTCGCCGAGGTGCACTCAAAGTACTGGAAGTCGCTGCCGCAGGTGGTCGATCTCAAGCACTATTACCGTGAGGGCGAGGCAGACGAGAAGGACCAGGAGGCCTTGGTGAACGGCAACGGCAGCAGCAGCGGCACGAATGGCCACATTGTCAGCCCCTCTGCTGCCAAGCCCATTGCCGCGTACATGCAGAACCTCGGATCCCTCCTGGACAAGTGGACGTGGGAGCTGATGACCGAGTGCAGGATGTACAAGTTCCCCCTCAAGCTGGACAACAGCCCCATCACCATCTACCAGAGGTACGCCCTGTAGCTTTTACTAAATTATCTAATCGCTCCTATTTCTATTGCCTTCCCAGCTCGCAAGCCCTCAAGTCGTCTACCCCGCTGTTGCTTCTCTTGCACGGCAGCGGGTACATCCGCTTCACCAACCAGACGAGCTCCAACCTGCTCAACACCAACTCTGCGCTGCTGACGGGCACGATGATGCCGTACGTCGACACGGCGCTACGGTCGGGCATGAACGTTATCGCGTTCCACGTGCTCTCTGCCAGCCAGCCCAGTGGCGCCAGTGCCAGCGTCGACGCGGCCTACAACGACGACGTCAAGCGGGTGATGCACTACATCTGGGACGAGTACGTGGGCCCGAGCGAGGCCAGCAAGATCTACGCCATCGCCGACCCCACGGGTGCGCGCTGTCTGACGCCGCTGATCACAGGCCGTGACGTGGAGTCGCGCATAGCCGGCTCGGTCGTGTTCACACTGCCCAACCAGAAGTCGGTCATCCCGCCGGCCCGCAAGTCGCCCATGCTCAAGGACAAGGCGACGTGGTTCTCGCAGACGTCCAAGGTGCTCATGCCCAGCGACGAGACCGAGCTGGGCGCGACCATCAAGACGCAGCGCCGCTTCGGCCACTGCGTGTCTTCGGGCCCCACATCGGGTGCGCACGAGAGCCTGTGGACCTTCCGCGAGGAGGCCTTTGCCTTCCTCAAGGACCGCAACATCCTCCCGCCTGCCCCGCGCCGTGTGGCCACGCCCGTGTCCACTGCGGCGGTGGCAGCTGTTGATGACGACGACGGCGATGCTACCTACCAGGATCCTGCCGGCGCCCTCGCCTCTTCTGAAGGCGATGAAGACAAGATGGACGTCGCCACTACCACCGCCACAGACGCAGAGGCCTCTGAGGCAGCTGCAGCCGCGGTTGCTGCTAGCAGCAGTAGCAGCGATGAGACGACGGCAAAGGAGGTTGAGACGGGTGCGTCAAGTGCTGCAGCGAGAGCGGCCACTTCTACGGAAGCCGAGAGCACGGATGCCCCCTCGGCTGCAACAGAGGACTCGGACCCCATGGATCTATAGCCTAGAATAAATAATAAATTTTCTTTTTTTTTGGCCAGAGGTGCATTTGAAGAAATTATCTCGTCGGCAACATCTAACGCGTGACAAAGTCCAGTGCTGTGCCATTGGCACTGGACACTCGCTGGACGTACTTGAGCGGCAGCTTTCCGTCGAGGCCTTCTGTGAGAATGACGCCATTGGGGGACCGGTAAAAGACGATGCCGTCGCCGATGGCTGCTGCCATGTCGACAAAGACGTGGATCTCGCTGCTGGACCGCATCCCGCTGATGACGCCACTCGCGCCTGGCAGCCCCGTGGCCAGATGGATGTGGTTGCGGTCCATCCGCGACAGCGCGCCGCTGGCCTTGATGAGCTCCCATGCGCGCCGGCTGGTGCCGTGCACGACCACGGGGTAGGCTGCCGCGGAATCGATCGTGTCCAGCTCCAGGTCGGGCAGGTCGAGTGAGTGGCCCTGGTTCGCCTTGATCCACAGCTTGCCGGCCGCGTCCGTCTTGAGCGTGAAGCGCTGCTTGTTGTTGTCCTCCACCACCTTGTGCAGGTCGTCAACCGTGTACTTTCTGTAGATCGGGTGCCGCAAAAGGGACGCCACGCTGACGTAGCCGTCGTCGCGGATGGGGATGCCCTGCTCGGGCGCCTTGTGACGCAGTGTGGCGGAGAGGGACTTGGACAGGCGGTACATCGGGTCGTCGCGGTCCTCGCGGTCAGCCCCGCTGCGGCCTCCACGTGCACGATGGGAGGATGAAGAAGACGACATGAGGCGATGACAATACGCTAGGGAGGGCCGATGCTGACGAAAGAGGAGAGCACTGAGAGGCAGCAGCGGCGGCGGCGGCGGCGGTGGCGGCGGCAGAGGCGCAAGGAATGGCACAATGGAAATGCGGAGATGGCGCAACAGCCCGGGAACAAGATAGCTGACCCAAAAAAATGTGACGTCATTTTCGGCAACCATGACCCCTCGTTCTTCCCTTCGCTCCGCCGCGTGTCTCGATTCAATGTACTGGAGGGTCCTTCATACTTTGTATACAAAAAAAATCTAAGTAAATAAAAAATATACCAATTAAAACAGCTGATCCGTCGGCAAGCTATCAGCGATTTTATTTTTTTTTTTAATGTGCCATCACTCAAATTATTCCCGCGTCGGACTGTCAGCGCCACGGCGTGAACGAGCCGATGCTGCCCATGAGCAGGATCCAGGCGAAAAAGGCGTCGAGGATGAGGAGCAGGCCGACCACCATGGACCAGACGTGTGAAAAGTTTTCAATGTAGGCGATGTAGTTGACGTTGACGGTGATGAACGCGACCACGGACAGGAGAATCTGCAAGAGGGCAAAGAGCGTGGGCAGGTACAGGCGCACGACGAGCCACCTGGTGTTGTACATGGTGAATCGGAACTTGCGCCGCGTGTCGCCGTACGCGAGCCCGTTCTCGTTGTCGCCGCCAAAGCCGTTGACGAGGACCCTGCCGTCGCGGATGTAGGTGTGGAAGACAGATCCCAGGTCGGCAAAGGTGCCGTCGACAAAGGCAACCCCGTCGGTGATGCTCAGCTTGCTGACGAGGCTAAATTTGAGGGCGTCGTCCCAGTGCCAGAGGTTGTAGGCGACGGGGATGAGGATGAGCAGGTACACGAGGGCGTACGGGATGGGCGCATACCGCGCGACCTCGCACAGGACCGTGCAGGGCGTGCCGTGGCAGGGCTCGAGCGAGCACAGCCACACGGACACGGTCATGACCGACAGCAGCATAAACAGCACGAGCTCGAGCACGAGGGCGAACCCGCTGTGGTGGTGGCCGCATAGGGGGATCTGCTTGGGGCGCCAATAGTCGTTGTTGGCCTGGATCAGCGCAAACACGTGGTTGAGCTGGCAGGCCACAAACGCCTGCGGTTTCTGCGCGACCTTGGACACGGGGACGGTCTGGAGTCGTCGGTTGGACGGCAGGCCCGTGATGGGCGAGTAGGTCGCCGGGCTGGACTCGGCCTCGGCGGCGGCGGCGGCAGTGACCATGCTGATGCTCAAGGGCGAGTGCAGCGAGCGCTGCGAGTGGGGCGTGTTTGGCGACGGCGTGACCTTGAGGTGGTTGGCACTGGTGGGGCTCAAGGGCGTGGTGGCCAGCAGATGATTGTTGCTGGTGCTGTTTGTGACCCCCGTCCTGCCTGTGCCCATGGTTGCTGCGCTTGTGGTCTGCACGTAGAGCACGGGCCGTCGAGGTCGTTGCTGCTGCTGATCGCCGCTTGGTGAATCCAGGGTCAGAAGGGCGTCGGGCTCAGCATCGGTGCTGGTGACGACATGAACAGGTCCAGTGGGCTGGCCATGGCCGCCGTTGTCCCATTGTTACCGTCGTGCTCACCGCGGCTCTGGCTCAGGTTGGCCCGAGTCGCGAGCATTCGCTGCATGTCGCGACCGTTCAGTGCCATGTCCTCGACGACGGCGATTTGTTGTGGTTGCTCTGGCTTGCCGTCAGCACAAGGCGCAAGGAGGAAGTGCCCCCCATGGTCAAAGGAGGGGCAGGGAGCTGACGTCGGGTCCGCACAGCGCCAAAGGAGGAGACCATGGCCATGATTAATCAGCTGCTGTGCCCAGAGATGACGCAATGCACTTGGCAAAAAAAAAAGCTGCGTCTGTTTCCGCGTTCCGTCAGTCGACACTCTTTTTCTCTCGGCTGCTGGCAACACTCGGACCACTGCAAACTGCCCCCCACGAGCACCCCACTTTCGTTGTCTCGTGTGAGCCAGTGCGCAGCGAAGTGCGCTCTCCTTTGTCCACTCGCCTGTCTATCTTATCTGTGAAGGAAACCTCCTAACTTTGGGCTCGGCAAATAGACGACGACAGATGACGCAGCTGCAGGTGCTTTGGGTGCTTGTGTCTGCCGCGGCGCTGCTGTTGGCCGCGGCTGCGACGACACCAGCGGGGGCCGAGGCAGAGGGCCCGTTGGTGAACACGCTGCACGGGACAGTGCGCGGGCTCACGACCGACAAGGGCTCGCATGTCTTCCTCGGCATCCCGTTTGCCCAACCCCCGCTGGGCCACCTGCGCTGGCACCCGCCGCAGCCGCACAGCTGGACGGGCGTGCTCAACACGACGCGCTGGGGCAACCAGTGCCACAACACGCTCACGGGCAACTCGTTTGTGGAGGCCCACGGACCGCTCTCCGAGGACTGCTTGTACCTCAACGTGTGGGTCCCCAAAGCCGTGCACGACAAGGCGGGCAGCAAGGGGGGAGCAGCAGCGGCCAACGTCGTCGTGTTCCTCCACGGCGGCGGCTTCATCCTCGGCTCGGCGTCCAACCCGTTTGTGTCGCCCGACCCGGAGAACCTGGCCATCGCCTCGGGCTCCGTCGTGGTCTCGTTCAACTACCGCCTGGGCGTGCTGGGCTTCCTCTCGCACCGCGCCCTGCCGTCCACCAGCGGACTGTCCGGCATCCTCGACCAGGTCGCCGCGCTCGAGTGGGTCAAGCGAAACATCCACCTGTTTGGCGGCAACCCAAACAGCGTGACGTTGGTGGGCGAGTCGGCGGGCGCCATATCCATCTGCATGCTCGCGACAATGCCGTCCACAGAGGGACTGTTCCACCGCGTCATCCTCGAGAGCCCCATGTGCGACTTCCCGTTCCACGTATGGAAAAAAGAAAATTCAACTTTGCACCTACCACTAATCCTGTCCGATTGCAGTCGATGAAGGAGAGCTACATGCAGGGCGAGGACCTCGTCAAGTCGGTCAACTGCCATCGATTCGACACGGACCGCGAGGTGGCCGAGTGCCTCGCCGGCAAGACGTCTGACGACCTGATTGCTGGTGCGATCGATCTCTGTTTTTTCCGTTTTATAAAGTTGCCTTTTTATTTTGCTAGGACTGCGAGTGCGCCGAGGCATCATGTTTTACGACGGCGTGCTGTGGTTCCCGGTCATCGACGGCCACATGATCCCCCGTCCTCCGATCCAGTCGATGCTGTACCGCCGTCCCCTTTAATTTCTACTTACTTGTAATTTTAAATCAGGGCTGGCCAAATGCACAAGAACCTCAAGGTGATGCTCGGCTACAACCTAGACGAAGGGTCGATGTTTGTCATGCTCGGATTCCCTGTCTACGTCGACTTTGACCAGGCCATCGACATCCTCGAAAGTGCTGTGGGCTCGACACGTGCGTACCGTCTGGAGCAGACGTACCACCCCCATGGTTTTGGCGTGCGCGACATGTTTAACCGCATGATGAGCGATCTCTGGGCGTGCTCGGTCCACCGAACTGCCCTCGCCCTCTCCAAGTGGATGTATGTTTGCAGTAAACAAAATTTTTTTTAATTAGATTTATTATTTGTCACGCCAGTCCAAAGGGCGTCTTTGTCTACCACTTTCGCCACACGCCCAGCCACGCGTCGTGGCCGTTTAGCTCACTGGGCGCCTACCATGGTGCCGAGGTACCATTTAATGAAACGATTTATTTGTTTATTTGTTTATTTATTACGTTTCCTTTTTTAGATGGCGTACGCCTTCCAGCACCTCACCAACGGCAACTTCACGCCCGATGAGCTCGCCCTGTCGGCCCGGATGCAGCAAGACTGGAGCAGCTTCATCGCGACCGGCCGCCCCAAGTCTGCCGGCTGGGCGCCGTACTCTTCGGGCGTTGGCCGTGGGCAGCTTGAGTACAGCCTCAACATGACCGAGGACATGACGTCGTGGCCGATGGGCGTGTGCTCGTTCTGGGACTCGACCACGGTGGACGATCTAGTCGTCATGCCGCGCACGACCCTCGCCGAGCCCATGGTCTCGCGCCTCCTCAACGAGGCCATCTTCAAGCAGCTCAAACAGCTGGGTGATCTCCGTATGTGGACGGCCCTGACTGCCATCGCCCTCATTGCCTACGGACTGTCGTTCCGTCGCGGTGCAGCTACCAAGAGCTCCCCCGTGACGGCCACGGCGATCAAGACGCATGCCGGGTCGTCGGCGGCGTCTGTTCACTCGCTGCCTGTCGTCGAGCCCTTGCCGCGAGCCGAAACGCCTCCGCCGCCCTTCTCCGCGTCCGACTCGCCCGTGTCGATCTCGTCGTCGTCGGCCAGTGCAGCATCGCGTCCCGCGACGACGACTACGGCGACAACAGCATCAGTCAGCACCAAAGGGGTTGACGCACTCGCAACAGCGAAGACGCCCGTGCGCCAAGCCGTCGAGGTGGCCACGCCGATCCTCATCGGCATGCTCGTGCTCGTCGAGGCAGGGCGGCTTGCTCACCTCCTGCTGCCCCGTTTAAAATAATTACTAAAAACTAATTTTTTATCAACGCATTATTTTTGTTACTCTTTAAGTATTTTAAGAAAGGGCACGTTATTGCTTAAATTCTGTAGATCTCTACGCGTGTCCGCTCCGCGACATCGTGTGTTCGGTCTTGCGTGTCCGCGTCGGCCGATCGGGGCAACGGGTACACGACCACCTTGGCATAGGTGCCGCCTGCTCGCTTGCGTGTCAAGCGTCCCGGGTTGATGCACACGGTGGACGTGAGTGCTTGCTTGGCAAAGCACTTGAGGTCCGAGGGCAGGATGAGCAGATCGGGGGTAATGGGCAGGCACAGCGGTGCCGAGCTGCAATAGTCGATCTGCGCGCCAATGGCGGGAGGGAAGAGGGGGTAATAGTGGCGCTGCTGCAGCACGTGCTCGGCAAGACGCGCCATGCGATCCACGGCAATGTCGTTGGGACCGCGCCTCGAGACCTCCTCGCGTGACAGGTGCATGAGGATGTCGTTTGTCGAGATGCCGACGGTGAGCTCGTTGATGGAGAACGTCACAGGGTTGGGGTAGCAGAGCACGTCCTTGGGCAGCTGGCGATCGACGCCAAAGGGGGCCTGAGGGAACACGAAGTGGTGGTTGGCATCGAGCAGGGATGGGACCATGATGATCTGCGTTGCGTGCCCCTTTTGCTTGAACTCGTGCAGTCTGTTGGCTATTTTGTCCCTGCAAAATTTCTCTTTTTAGCTAGGATGATTTCAGGGTTCCATACTTGAAGACGTCTTCCAGGGTGCTCGAGATCTCGCCCGTCTTAATCTTCGGGTGGTCTGCGTCCACAAAGGGTCCCATCTACGTAACAAAGAATGTCAATATGACTATCCCCTGTGGTGATACTACCAAAATGAGGACATCCGGCACCTCCTTCTCAATCGCAGCCATCAGGTCAGCAAACGGTTCATAGTCCAAGCTATCCTCGAGAGCATACGGCCCAGACGCTGAGGAAAAAAAAATTTTTAAGTAAAAAGACAGAATAAATAAATGGAATTACCAATGTGGATGACCAAGGGCTTGCCGTTCTGCTTGTCGGGCGAGTAGTGGAGTTCGGTCAGTTGCCTGACGGGCGTCTGCTCGTAGGCCATCGGGCACCCGGGTATGAGACGGTGGGTTTGGAAGCTCTCGCCCGTGCTGTTAGTGCCGACCGCAGCGACGATCTGGCCGGGGAAGACAGAAAAGCTCGGCGTTGCCGACACGTCCAGCTTGACGCGGTTGCCATTGCCGATCGATCGCGATGCCTACGGAAAAAAAATACGTTCACATACTTTTGCAAACCGACTATTATGTACCTCGAGGAGCAGCGAGCTGGGGTTGAGCTTGCCCTCAAAGGCGTCGCAGCAGATCTTGCCCACGGTGGCGCACTCCTCTTGCCGAGGGAGACATGGGTGCTGGAGCTCGCCCAGGTTGTTCTGGTGAACGAGCAACTCGGCCATGATATCGATGCGCTCGTCCTGCACAGCGGCCTTGCCGGCAAGCTTTTCAAACTGGTAGCGGTACGCGCTCGTCTGCTGGTCCGGATACAGCAGAACATCCACGCGCTTCTTGTCGCAGTGGTTCTGTGTGGGGACCTGCAGAGGCTCGATGCGCCGGGCGATGAACTGGGCCTCGAGCTTGCCCTTTTGGTCGCGCAAATGGTACGATGGAGAGGGCCTATTTTGTACGATTAGGCAAGAGTCCTTGATGTTTGGCAGTACGGTATGAGCGAGGTGGGCGCGACCGACTCGGCCTGCGAGGACGCGAACGCCGAGTCGGGGGCCTTTCGCTTCTGAGCACTGGGCGGAGGCGTGAACAGCTTGTTCTCGAGCCTTCATATGTACGTTAAACGCATGTTCTTTCCACTTGGACGTACTGTGAGAGCGTGTTGCTGTCAAACACCTTGTTGCCGAGGCCGCTGTTGCTCGTGCGGCTGGCCACGGGCGACTTCATCGACAGAGCCAGGTCGCGCCTGAGGGCCTCGAGGTGCGCGACCGTGGCTGTCTCAATCTGTGCCACGCGGTTGTTAAAGCGTTGGCCCGATAAGGCCAGACGTACCTTGCGGTTCATGCAGTACATGTCCCACTTGGTCGACAGCTCGTCGGCGCTGAGGCCGTACGTCGAGCAAATGTTGATGCAGACGTCCAGCAGTCGCGGCATCGTGCTCTCGTCCACGTCGCCGCCAAAGTTGACTGCCTCGCGCAGCTGCTTCCTGTGTTTTGTGTGTCAGTGGGTGTACACTGGGTGGGAGGCGGGCAAGGGGGGGAACGCCCAAACGTACTTTGACACCGAGGCCATGGATTTTGCGCGCCAAAAACGAATTGGGGAGCCAACTGTCGATTAATGGCGGCACGCCATTTTCAGCGAGTGCGGTGCCCAGTATGTTGCGACGACTGCTGAAACGATATCGCGGGGAAGCGGAAGAGGAGGAGGAGGAGGACGATCAGGCCGGCGACGAGGACGAGGATGACAACGAGGACGAGGAGAACGGCGAAGAGGAAGAGGAGGACGATGCGAGGCAACTGAGGTCATCTAGAAGGACAAGGGCACAAACCGCGCTGGACGAGGAGGAGGAGGACGACGACGACAACGATGCCGCCGATCAAGAGCAAGGGGACGGCGACGGGGAAGAAGAAAAAGAGGACGAGGAGGACGACGAAGACGAGGAGGAGGACGAGGATAATGACGAGGAAGCCGAGGAAGGAGACGGGGCGATCGAAGCCCTGCCGGTCATCAAGTTCCCGAGCAACACGTGCAGCATCGCGACATGTCCCGCGCCACAGGATCGCAAGACCAAGCTGATTGTCTGTGGGCAGTGCGGGGCTGCTGGTATCAATACTTTTCGTTTTTGTTTGTGTGACAAGATTAGTAACATGGCTGTGTAGGTCACCAAAAATGCCTGCTGTTTGCGGACAAGCTGTTTGCAGCGGTGCACACATACAGCTGGCAGTGCATCGAGTGCAAGACCTGCTCTGCCTGCGAGAGGCCTGGAGACGACGACCACTTGATGCTCTGTGACCAGTGCGATCGCGGCTACCACACGTACTGCGTCGATCCGCCGTTTGCCGCCGTCCCCGATGACTCGTGGGTCTGCGAGCGATGCGAGTCCGGCATGACTGATAAGGATATTGAGCGCTTCTTTGCCAAAGATCGGAGCAACTTTAGCCGGGTCCTGCAGCGCTCGGTAATTTATTTAAATGAAAAAAAAAAAAAAAATCAATAACAAAAAAAAAAAAAAAAAAATAGATTGCCGGAAGTGCTTCTGCCCTGGCCAACAAGGGCAGCAAAGTCAAGAAAGAAAAGCAGTCGACCAAAAAGGAGAAACGGCTAGAACGGAGGCTGCAGAAGAGAACCGGCTCGAGCCCACCGGCAGAAAACACTGACAACGAAGCTGCCGAAAGTGACGAAGGGCTTGCAAATGGGCTCCCGTCATCGATCAAAAAGAGCCATAAAGGAGGGCGCAAGCCCGGTTTCAAGTAAGAACGGATGATGGATGGCTTTTTTTTTTATTTTTAATCCTCAATCCTTCATTGAAATTTAAGCAGGCTGCAAAAGTGGCCGGAAGACGAAGGCGGCAAGCCGCAGCCGATCGTGTCGCTTGTCGGACTGGGACCTGATGAGGACGAGTCATTTGACTCCTATGCCGTCAAACGTTTCAAGCAAGACGATCCGACGTCCTCGCTGGACCCGCTGCCAGTACGCAAACAAATAAAATTAATAAATTGCTAAAATCGTGTGTAGGTGGACGTAGCCCTCAGGCCCTACGATAACGACATGGAGCTGTTTCGCCAGGCCGTCGAGGAGACGCGGAACGAGTACCAAACACGGAGGATAAAGCGCGTCCACTTTGGGCAGAAGGAGATGGACACGATCTACAATGCGCCACTTCCCGAGGAGTTCCGCAAGGAGACGATCTACATGTGCGAATTTTGTCTCAAGCCCCTGACCGGCCAGATTGCCTTTGAGCGGCACCAGGTTTGTACTATTTGAGTTTTTAAAAATCGTGTTCTTCTGATTTTTATTTTTTTTTTTTAGATCAAGTGCCAGTGGAGACACCCACCGGGCGACGAAATCTACCGAAAGGGCAGCCTGTCGGTCTTTGAAGTGGACGGCAAGAAGGCGCAGATGTACTGCCAAAACCTGTGCATGTTGGCCAAGATGTTCCTGGACCACAAGACGCTCCTATACGACGTCGAGCCCTTCCTGTTTTACGTGCTGACCGAGTACGAGGACAATGCGTACCATCTCGTGGGCTATTTTTCCAAGGTGCGCTGAGAGATGTTGGAAAATTCGCATGCTAACCACTGACGAAACAGGAGAAACGATCGCTCATCAACAACCTGTGCTGCATCGTCGTCCTCCCTATCTTTCAACGCAAGGGCATCGGCCAGTGGCTCATCGATTTCAGTACGCCCTTTTATTATAAAAAGTAAAAAAGAAAAATTAAAACCTGTTTAGGCTACCTGCTGACAAAGCGAGAACACCGAACGGGAGCGCCAGAGCGGCCGCTGTCCTCGCTGGGCAATCGCTCGTACCAGCTGTACTGGAAGCGCAAGATCGTGAGCTACCTTTTGCGCTCTGCTCGCGAAGTGGCCGACATGGACATGACGGACGTGTGCTCGTCCACGGGCATCACGGCATCCGACGTCAAAGAGACGCTCGAGTCCCTGGGCTTTGCCCTCAAGCGCCGATGGGGTGGCCATCAACAGGCCGCGTCCGACCAGCGCATCATCGTCGATCTGACCAAGCTGCAGACCATCTTGCAGCAACTGCCCGCCGAGGACGTGCAAAATCTCGTCGACCCAGACTGCCTTCGGTGGACCCCGTGGGCCGCCTAATTTTTACTGTAGGACCGTGACAAAAAAAAAAAAGATAGAATTGTAGTGAAAACCCGTGGATCGTGCTTCTTTTTTTTTATTTGAGGGGTGCTTGATTTCCACGTATTCTAGATAGAGCTAATCCCCTCTGGACCCTGCCAACTCCTTGGTGAGCTTGAGCATGCTCTCGATTTCCTCTGGCAGGGCATTGCTGTGTGCCCTCCAGCGCACCTTGCCCTGTGGATCCACCAAGTAGACGTGCCCCACGAGGGGGTTCTTGATCAGGAGCGTGTTGCGGATGTCCTGCCCGTCCTCAAAGCAGCAGATAAAGTTGCCCTGTTGTGGTAGGTTAGAAGAGAGACGGTGCAACCCAGCGTACATGGCGATCAGAGGGGATGGACGACTGCAGCGAGCGCACGATGACGCCCTTGAGCATCCTGAAGAAGAACCCGTCCACGCCCGAGACCTCGTACGCGGCGATCCTACGGTTGCCCGTCCCAAACTCGGCCAGAAACGGCTTCAGGTACGTCTCGAGCATCGGCCGTGCACTCGCCCGCCACCCAAAGCCGATGAGCGTGGCCGCGCGGGCCGGCTGTGACACGAGCGAGGCCACGTCGACCTCCTCGTTCTTCAGGTTGACGCCCTTGATCCGCGGCAGCTCGATCGCCCCCGACGCCCTGGCCAGCTCCTTGGACGCGAGGAACGTTTTGCCGTTGTTCTTGCGCATCTCCGCAATGTCGGAAAAGTAGCCGCGCTCAAACTCCTTCAGCAGCTCCTGGCGCTTCCTCTCACGCTCCAGATCGGCCTCTGTCTTGGGCTTGGCGGGCTTGGCATCGCTGGCAAACCATCGCCGCGCCAGAAAGCGCGCCTGAACACCAAGCCGCATTCTAGAAAATGACACGCCCGTTGTAATTTTTTTTTTTTTTTTTGTGGCCCGTTTGGCTTTCTTTTTTAATTAGGACGGGGAATAAAACTCAAAGAGATGCCTTTGCGAGGGAGAGGAAAATAATATGATTAATTATTTTACACCAGGCGCGTCTCGTCATCGTCCGCCGAGAAGGGCTCTGAGCTGTCTTGCATTGAGTGATAGGAAGCGTGTTGGTGAGATGAGCCCAGGCTGCCTGTGCTGCCATTTGAGGCAATGTTCAGGACATCGCTCGTGATGGGCTTTCGGCCATCGCTGATCAAAAGGGGGGGAGGGGCGCGTTAGGAAAAAAAATACAAAAAAACAGAGACTGTGGGGGGAAAACGTACAACATGGGGATGTGTTCACCATTGCTGTTAGTGCCTCCCTCGACATCGTCGCTCAGGTCCTCGTCGAGCTCGTTGTACGAGATGTCGACTGCCTTGGAGCTGAGCAGGGTCGGGGCACGGATACCGGCCAGGATTGCCTCAAAGGTGGGCTGCGTCATGTGTTGGAACTTGGTCAGGAGCGACTCGTCCTCGCCAAACGGCACGACCGGCGCGTTTGCGATGAGTGGCGAGTCCTCGCTGTCGTTGCTGCCGTTCCCGCTCCCGCTCCCGTTGGCGTAGTGGCTGTTGTGACCGTGGCTCTTGATCTGCGAGGAGCCACGCGGCTTGGCGGGCGTGCGGCCCTTGGTGATGACGTACACACCGAGGAACGTGAGCAGACAGCCAAAGATGAATGCAGTCATGTTGCCAGCAGACATGCCCTCAAAGTCGCCGTACAGCACGGCGGAACACACGATCGCGCCAATGGTGAAGCACACAAACTGGGCGGGGATGACCTCCTAAAAAAAAAATACCCAAAGGAAAAGCATCAGAACAAACAACCGCTCGCAATATGATCGGTACTGTAGAGTCAAAGCTTTGCAGCGCAGCCTGAAGGAAGCGGATTTGGAGGACGGCGGAGGCGACGAGGATTACGAGCATGACGTAAAACACCCACTCTGTAAACATCTTCGCGAAATCGGAAAACATGAGCGAGGACACGGCCGATGTGCCGACGACGGTGTAGCCACCTGCGAGAGAGCAAACAGGGTCAGGGCAAAAGGACACTCGCTGTCGTACCAAAGATGCCGACGAGACCAATGTTGAGCAAGAGGTACTTCTTGCCGTACTTGTGGGCAAAGTACCAGAGCGCGATGACAGCGGCAGCCATGAACGCCGTGAAGACCAAGAACTTTGTGCCAACGAGAGCCGCGCCGATTTCATCTGCCGTCTTTTGGCAGCTGTCCGAGTGCGCAAAGATGACCTAAGTGGACGGCGCGTTCAGCGGCCAAAACAAAAAGGAGATAAAAAAAAAAAAAAACAGGAGCATACGACAAGGATCGCACCAAACATTGCAATCAAGATGCCGACCAAGTCCTGCTTGCGGAACTTCTCCTTGAGTGCGAGCGGGGCGACGATTGCGTTTGTGATAAGCGCAACGGTGCCGAGGGGAGCGACCACGGCGGGGTTTGCAAAGGCGTACGCCGCAAAGTTGCCGATCTCACCTCCCAGCATCATCGCGAAACCGACCCACCACATTTTTTGTAAGAGGTAGTTCTTCTTGACCGCGGCGGCCTCGTTCTTGTTGTGCGACTGCTTTTGCACGTTGAGCCCGACACTGATGAGGATGTTGCCGAGGATGGCCATGGTGATGCCGATGTACTGCAACCACTCGGGGTTGGTGTTTTCGCAGGTCACGGCGTCGCCGCTGGGGGCGTCCGTGCCATTGGCGGTGGGCACCGGCGTCGCGAGTGCCGTGGCGACTGCTGTGGCCAGCGCCGTGGCAGTTGCTGTGGCGGACGCCGTAAGCGACGCCGTAAGCGACTCGGTGAACGACGCGGTGAACGACTCGGTGAACGACGCGGTGGCAGTTCCTTCCATGCTGCTGTTTATAGAAGGGGGAGGAGGGGGGGGGAAGACAGTCAGTTCCGGTTCGGGGCAACAAAAAGCAACGTGGCCGATTGGGTCCGCGTTGCCGAGAGGATGATTTGAAAGGTAACGGCCCCACTAGGTCGTACGTGCGCCGCACACATACACGCGCGTGCACACAGGCACACGCGCACGCCCGTACGCCCGCCTTGCTTCGTCGCCCGTCCGGTTCCAAAAAAAGACCTAGAATTTGTCAACAATGCGAGGCTTTTTTTCTTCTTTTCCACGCCACACGACGCGGCGCATGGTTTAAAGGGGGCGGGCGAGCAGCGGAGCACACTCTTATCAAAACAGCGCATTACACGCAAACGCAATAAAACAGGCAAACGAGCAACCGGGTCGCGTGGCCCTCCAAAAAAGAGAGTTCAAATGACCGCATGAAAATTCCCCCGGCCAAAAATATCACGCCAGACCGACCTCAGTCTCGTGGGCTCGATTGTCGCCTCCGGTGCCATCCGTACTAGGCACACAAAAATGCCGAGGAAAAAAACGGTTTGGAGGGGAGAGAATGAAGACCAAGTGGCAACAAAAAAAAAAAAAAAAAAACAGTCGGGCCGATGTTGTCCCTATGGTCACATGTTACTTTTTTTTTTCAGCCGCCGGAATGAAGTTTGCTGCTGTTGCCGTGCTCGCTGTGGCGCTTTGCGCCGTTGGTGCCTTTGGTCAGGTTGCCTCCAAGGGTAAGTTTTTTTTAATTCTTTAGTATTGATTTAATAAAATCTTTCGGATTAAAAAATAAATAAAAAAGGCAAGTGGACGCCTGGTCGCTTTGACAAGTTCCAGATCTCGCAGGTTGACGCGAGCACGTTCACCCTCCCCAAGCAGAACAACGCTCTCCTGCTGGCCAAGGAGGAGCGCATGGCCAAGGGCGGATTTGAGGTACTGCTTTTTTGAATCTTGACTGGGACCGCTTTTTATCTTATCCCCTTATTTTTTTTCTCCCTCCTTCCTGTCCAGTTTGCTACCCCCGTCGCCGTCTCGATCAACCCCAACAACGCCGGCCGCGTCTTCCACACCGCCAAGGGCAACGTCTGGGTTGTCCGCATCCAGTCGGAGGGCGCCCACAGCCTCAGCCTTATTTTCGACAAGTACGATCTCCCTCAGGTAACTATGGTTTTTTTTTTTTTTCCATTTTGTCGTGAAGGACAAGGGCTAAAACGCACGCTTCGTTGTTTTAGGGTGCTGAGCTCTACGTCTACAACGGCGAGAAGACCCTCGGTGCCTTCACCGCTGCCAACAACAAGGTACGCAGAACAAAACAAAACAAAACAAAAGAGTCCTTATCTTATTTCGTACCATATCAGCGCCACGGCAAGATGTCGGTCGTCCCCCTCGACGGCTCGGTCGTCACCGTCGAGCTCTTCATGCCCATCGGCACTGCCTCTGAGACCTCGATCTCGATCTCCTACGTATTTTTCTTGCCGCTGAAATCGAAAAAAAAAAATCAACTATTTTTTTTTTTTTAAGGTTTCCCACGGCTACAAGTCCCTTGCACTTGGCGACTCTGGCCGCTGCAACATCAACGTCGTCTGCCCCGAGGGTGACGCCTGGACTGACCAGATCAACGGTGCCGTCATGCTCCTGACCCAGCTCGGCTCGCGCTACTGCTCCGGTTCGCTCATCAACAACGCCCTCAACGACGGCCGCCAGCTCTTCCTGACCGCCTACCACTGCGCCTCGGGCGACATCGACACCGACCGCATCATGTTCAACTACCAGTCCTCGGTGTGCGCCCTCGCCGACCAGGTCGACGGCCCCACCACCTTCACCGCCAGCGGCCTCATCAACCTCGCCGCCTACGCTCAGAGCGACTTCAGCCTGTACGAGGTCGAGGACGTCATCCCCGACAGCTACAATGCCTTCCTCAACGGCTTCTCGGCCGTCAACACCCCCGCCACCGCCATGGTCGGCATCCACCACCCCTCGGGCGACATCAAGAAGATCTCGTTCTCCAACAAGACCGCCGTCCCCGACCGATGGAACGTCGCCGAGCCCGGCTACTACCACTGGGAGGTCCCCTCGTGGGATGATGGCACCACTGAGCCAGGAAGCTCGGGTTCGCCCCTCTTCAACGAGTTCAAGCAGATCGTCGGCCAGCTCCACGGCGGCGCCGCCTCGTGCACCAACATTGCCTACGACACCTATGGCGCCGTCTGGGCCAGCTGGGACCAGGGCACCGAGAAGCTCCAGCCCTTCCTCGACCCCCGAAACACTGGTACCCTCCAGGTGGACGGCATCTACCTCGCTGAGGCTCGTCGCCGCACTGCCGCCGCCAAGGCACTTTAAAACAAACACCAATTTTGAGTCGTCCCTTTTTTTCCCCCTTTCTTTTGCTGAAGTAAATTTAATTCTTCATGTCTTTCTTCGTTTGTCTGTGCTTCAGTTGTGCTAGTGGCTGATGAGAACTTTTTTTTTTCCACAATAATTTCAATCAACAGAAAAACAACAAAAAAAAAAAAAAAAGAAATCACACAAAAAAAGAGACTACTTGTACCAGCTAATGACTTCATCGCGACCAGAAAACTGGAGGAGAAGCGGGTGCTTTCGGAAGAGCTCGACGTAGCACGCCTCCTCGGCGCGGGCTTTCTGGTTCAGCTCGCCCGAATAGAATGTGCAACGCTCATAGACGACGAGGTCGGCGACGATGGAGACAGCCACATCGACAGCGAGAGTGCCGATGAAAAAGGCGCCTTGCGGCCTGACCGAGTACTCTGGGTTGCCGAGGAAGGGGCTCTTCTTCTGGATGAGTTCGTGGAAAATCCCTTTGGCCTTGAGCGCCGGCTGGTCGGCGGAGATCGCAAACTCTGGCTCGAGGTGGTGCTTCTCGGCATAGATCCAGCGGACATAGTCGCGCACAAACTGGATGGGTGTGTCGTCGATGACGCCATCAGCGGCCGGCTGCGCGAGCGTGCGGAACAGCTGGTAAAACAGCGAGAGCAGGTGCATGTTTGGACGCGGCGTTACAGCGGTGGCATCGGCAATGCCGGCTTGCGTGCTCACCTTGGCCGCCAGCTTCTCCATGGTCTTGATCACCAGTCGCTCGTCCTTGGCCATCTTCAGCAGCGTCAGCAAGGTCGCGGGGCCTTCGGGCTCACCACGGAACACCTCGCCCTGCTCCAGGAACTGCTCCACGACCGTGTTGGCCGTGAATCGGAAGTCGTCCTTGCCCAGCTCGGCCTGGACCGGGTCCACCTTGATGGCGTACACGTCGTCGGCGCCGCCCAGCTGCTCGGTCAGCTTAGCGAACAGCGATAAGCCGACCACGTCGTCAGCCATATTTGTCGAATTGTTGGCCCTAATTTCGTTTGTTGCTCGCGCTCGTTCAGCCGGACTACCCATGGCATCGTCGTCTGTGCTGAGCTCCACGTCGTCACGATCACGTGCGATGGGCATCCTGGACAAGCCACTGAGCAAGGGCAAGGGCGAGGTAGCCCCGAATGGGCAATCATGTTGTCCTCTGAGCTTTTACTGCTTGTTTTTTTTTTTGTTGGTGCTAGACGAGCCTCAACGCGTTTGCGTATCTGTTTTCGGAGATCGTGCAGTACAGCCAGAAGCGCGGCGAGATCGAACAAAAGTACGTCTTTTTTTTTTTTGGTTCGCTTTGGGCGCCATCGGCTGACCCCACAAGAAAAAAATAGTTTGAATGACCTCGGCCACCGAGTCGGCATCCGAGAGCTGGAGCTGCTGTGCTGGCGCGATCGCAACAGCAAGCGCGAAACGCGTGTCGTCGGCATCCTCACCTTTGTGATCACGTCTGTGTACAAGTCGCTCTTTGGCAAGCAGGCCGACGGGCTGGAGAGGTCCACGGGCGATGCGGACAGCTGTACGGGAATGGTTGTAGTTTGTTTTTTTTGACGCTATCTTTAGACCTCATCCACGATAACGACCCACTGCTGACAAACTACATCTCTGTCCCCCGCAACATGGAGGGCCTCAACTGCAACGCCTTCACCGCGGGAGTGATCGAGGCCGTCCTCGAACGTGCACAATTCGTACGTACTCTTTATCTCTAGTAAAAACGCGTATATAAAAAGTCTCTCGCGTGCAAACAGCCCGCAAAGGTCAGCGCCCACACGGCCGGCACCCAGCAGTTCCCCAGAAGAACGACGTTCCTGATCAAGTTTGACCAGTCTGTCGTCGACCGCGAGCGTCGGATGGAGACCAACAAGTAGTACCATCAAACAGGGTTGTATTTGTACATTGTCGACGTCGGCGATGTGCAGCGGAAGGGAACATACGGGGCGGCGTGAGGAAAACAAACAAAAAAAAAAAAATTCGAAAAACTTGAAAGTTGACACGCATTTTTTGTTCCACTCCACCTCACAAACGAGCACAGAGCTAACCGCGCCGTTCTGGAAGTAGGCACCCGCACCCTGAGCACTACGGATAATGGCGTTCATGATCAACAGCCTCATCGACAAGGTACGCCAGTAGCTGGAGGGCAACAAACCCAACTGAGGAGGTGATCGTGCCCCGATTAGATGGGGTCGGTCGACCAGGACTTCCGCTACATGGCGCTCAACGACCTCACGTCCGAGCTGCAGAGGGACTCGTTCTCGATCGACGAGGTCAGTGAGCGCAAGCTGGTGGCGCAGGTGATCAAGAACCTGGACGACAAGAACAGCGAGGTGCAGAACCTGGTCGTGCGCTGGTTTGTCATTGCTCCTTCTTGCCCATGATCACGCTGACACAGACGTACGTCAATCACCCCACGCACAACAGCCTGCCCTTCCTCGTCAAGAAGATCAGGGAGCAGCAGCTGGACGACGTCCTGGACAAGCTGTGCAAGTTCCTGGTGACGGACAAGGACAAGATGCGTGATGTGGCGAGGTAGTTGAGCAACGACTAGGAACACCACCCACGGCTCCCCTCGTTTTTTTTTTTTTTGTTTGCAGTGTGGGCCTCAAGTCGATCATCGGCGAGGTGTCGCTGTCGTCGCCCGTCGTCGCCAGCATCGCCCGCAAGCTGACGCCGCGCCTGCTCGAGTCGCTCAAGGCCACGACGACCTACGAGGTCACGATGGACTCGCTGGACCTGCTGTCAGACATCCTCTACCGCTTTGGCGCACAGCTCGCGCCCCAGAGCCAGGCCATCCTCGACGGCCTCCAGCCAATCATCTCGCACCCGCGTCCGGCTGCTCGCAAGCGCGCCTCGGTCGCGATGGGCTACCTTGTCAAGGTGCTCACGGACAAACAGTACGATGCGCTCCTCGGATGGCTCGTCAAGGCGCTCAAGACCACGGCCGTCTCCAAGAAGGACGACTTGCGTTCGCTCGTTACCTGCCTCGGCTCCATCAGGTAGCCGCTTTCGATGTGCACTTGCTGTTTAGTAACACTCTCCGTTACAGTCGATTCAGCGGCAAACGCGTGGGCAAGTACCTGCCCGAGCTCACGCCGCTCCTGATCAACTTTACCAAGCAGTCGTCGGACGACGAGCTCCGCGAGACAGTGCTCCAGACCATCGAGAGCGCGATCCTCCGCTGCCCCGACGAGGTCGGCAAGTTTGTCGAGAGCATTCTGGACGTGTGCCTCGAGTTGATCAAGTACGATCCAAACTATGTCGATGACGACGACGAGGACGGCGGCAATGACAGCGGCGAAGACGACGACAAAATGGACACGGACGAGGACCAGGAGGACGAAAACGACGGAGACTACAGCGACGACGATGACCTCTCGTGGAAGGTTCGACGCGCCTCGTCCAAGGTGCTCTCGTCCGTCATCGCCACCCGCTCCGACCTCCTCCCGCTCTTTTACAAGAAAATCGCCCTTCCCGTCATCGGCCGGTTCAAGGAGCGCGAAGAGGTACGGCCCTTCAACTTGTTTTTGAAGTTAAATGTTTATTTTTTTTAAATAAAAAAAATAGAATGTCCGTGTCGACATAATCACAGTAATTGCCGATCTCCTCCACCAAACAAGCGCGTCGGCCAAGCTGCAGCAGTTCTCGTCCTCTGCACCCGACGAATCGACGATGGAGACGGGCAGCTCGCCCAAGGACGTCCAGCAGGCGCTCCTGAAGGATCTCATCCCCACGCTCTCAAAGGCCCTCTCCAAGCAGCTTGGCTCGAAATCGGTATGGCACTGAATAAACTACAAGAAAACTTAAAAAGAAAGCCCAACAAAAGCTGCGGACAAAACAGGCCTGCTTTGGAATCCTGAAGGAACTCGTCGTTGCCGCTCCGCCCAGCACACTCACCGCTGAGATCGGCAAGCTGAGCCCTGGCGTCCTCTCTGCGTTCACCGACAAGTCCTCCAATGCCGCCCTCAAAGTCGAGGCCCTCGCGTTCCTCCGATCGCTTCTCCGTGCCCAGCCCAGCAATGGCAACGGGCTTAACCCCATCTTTGTCCCCTTTGTCAAGCCCGTCCTCACGTCCACGTCCGACTCGTATTACAAGATCGTGTCTGAGGCGCTCGCGGTTTCGATTGAGCTCGTTCGGTACGAAGGCCCCACCCTCCCAAACCACGATATTCACATGATATTCTTTTTGTTTGAAACACCAAGTGCTATTCGTCCCATCGGCGCCCCACTCGATGCCGCGATGAAGCCGCACTTGGTGGCCATCTTCGAGGCCACGCTCGGCCGTCTCAAGGCTCAGGACGTCGACCAAGAGGTCAAGGAGCGCGCAATCTCGTGCCTCGGCGTGATTCTTGCCCATGCCGGTGACCAGCTCGCAGCCGAGACCGCCGCCGCTCTCCCCGTTGTTCTCGACAAGGCATGTGTTATTATTTTATGTGTACTGGCAAGCAACTGATCCATACAGTAGCTGCGAAACGAGGTCACCCGCATCGCCACCGTAAAGGCACTGACGTTTGTCGCGCGATCCAAGCTCACGGTCAACATTGCACCGATCCTGAACGACTCTGTGGACGAGCTGGCCAAGTTCCTGCGCAAGAACAACCGAGCACTCAAGCTGGCGTCGCTGCAGGCCCTCGGCAGCCTCCTCGGCGTGCCACAGTACAGCAGCAAGCTCGGCGACGGTCAGTACGCCGTGGTCATTGCCGAGTCCAGGCAGCTCATCTCCGACTCGGACCTGCAACTGCTGCCGCTCTCGCTCGGTGTGATCATCAAGGTGCTCCAGGTGCACCCCCAGTCCCTGCCCGCCGTCAAAGAAACAATTGTCCCGCCGGCCCTGGATCTCGTCGTCTCGCCGCTGCTCCAGGGCGCATCGCTCACCGCCCTGCTGGACCTGCTCGCGACCATTGTGCAGACAGACGTGGGACTCTTTGGCCCGCTCGTGACCAAGCTCCAGGGCATCCCCAAGCCCAACGAGAGCATCAGCGCCGCCAAGCACACGTTCACCTCGCTCTCGCAGGCCATCGCCGCCCTGTGCGCTGCCGTCCCCACCGCCCAGTCCTCTGCAACAATCAACTCGTTTGTCGAGAGCATCAAGAGCGGCGACGACCAGAGCCCCGAGCCCGCCAAGTACCTTGCCCTGCTCACCCTCGGCGAGATTGGGCGCCGCATGTATGGCCAGTCTGATATTGTCACGTTTCTGAGAAGAAGGGAAAAAAATAAACAGCGATCTGAGTGGCCACGCACAACTGCACGCGACCGTCCTCGCGCTCTTCAACTCGGTTTCGGAAGAGATGAAGTCGGCGGCCGCGTTCGCCATCGGCAGCATGAGCGTCGGCAACCTCGCAAAGTACCTCCCGCTCATCATCAACGAGATCAAACAGCAGCCCAAGCGCCAGTATCTCTTGCTGAGTGCGCTGAAAGAGGTACTGCTGTCATCGGTAGGAGGTCATAACACTGTATTTCTGTACAGATTATCCAACAAGAGTCCCACCGCGACGAGGGCAAGCAACTGGAGCCGTTTGCAAACGAGATCTGGTAAGCGCGAGAACGAGAACGAGAGAAAAAGATATCTAATATCCAAATGATTTTACAGGAACCTGCTGTTCAACAACTGCGAGAGCGAGGAGGACGGAACGAGGAACATTGTCGCCGACTGCCTTGGCCGCTTGACGTTGATAAACCCTGCAAAGTTCCTTCCGGACCTGCAGTCGCGGCTGGGCTCGCCATCGGCGTTTGTGCGTGCGACAGTCGTGTCTGCGATCAAGGTCACGTTTAACGACACCAAGAACTCGTACGACAACCTGCTCCGCCCCGTCATCGGCCAGTTCCTCGCGCTCGTGCAGGACGGCGACCTCAACGTGCGCCGGGCGTCCCTCCAGGCGCTCAATTCGGCCGCGCACAACAAGACGCACCTCCTGCGCGACCTCCTCCCGTCCCTCTTCCCTCTAATTTACACCGAGACCGCCGTCCGGAAAGAGCTCATCCGCATCGTCACCATGGGTCCCTTTATGCACGAGGTGGACGACGGCCTCGAGATCCGCAAGGTAGTTTTTTTCGCCTGGTTGTGGTCTTCCTGAATTTACTGACGACAAAAAGGCGGCGTTTGAGTGCCTCTACACCCTCTTGGACACGTCGACAGAGCGCATCGACCTGTTTGAGTTTATGGACAAAATGATCCTCGGTCTGCACGACAAGTTTGAGATCAAGTTTTTGTGCCACCAGATGATCATCCGCCTGTGCTCGATCGCGCCGATCGCTGTTGCCCAGCGCCTGGACGAGTTTATCCAGCCCCTCGAAACGTCCATCACGCAAAAGCTCAAGAACACGGCCGTCAAGCAGGAGATTGAGAAGAACGACGAGCTCGTGCGTTCGTCCCTCCGCGTCGTGCTCATCCTCTCCAAGCTCCCCGAGGAGGCCACGAGCTCTGCCCGTTTCACCGCTTTCCTCGCTGCGCTCAAGAGCGACGCAGAGATCCGCGCCAAGCTGGACGTGATTTCCCGCGATGAGGTCAAGGACTTTACCATCGATGCAATGGAGTCGTGATAAAAGGTGTTTTCTGTTGTAGAAATTTTCTTTCGTTCATCAAATGTCAGAAAGCAGAGAAACAAAGACAAAAAGAAGAAAGCAGGGAATCACTTATCGAGGCGAGGGGGGGAAGAAAAAAAAAGCAGAAGATATTGTCAAATTCACTCAGTGCGCTTTTCCGACCTGGTCACCGACGCGGATGAGGGTCTCGAGGCACTTGGACGAGTTGTCGACGAGGTCCTGGTCCAGCTTGAGCTTGTTGGCCTGGAAGACGGTCACGATCGTCGAGCCGCCAAAGGCAAAGTAGCCAATCTCTTGCAGGCTAACGAACACGAAGGACCCGTTAGGCACAACGCCGTCGTTGAAAAGACCTGAACATACCGCTCGACAGGCTGCTGCTCCTTAACTGTCAGGTTGATAGTGCCGACAAGCATGGCACCAATGATAATGTAGGCGACCTTGCCAAACTCGGGCGAGTCGATCACGGTCACAAAGCGCTTGTTCTCTGTGTACACAGGGAAGTTTTCTAAGGAGGAGAAACGCAATGAGTAAGAAAAAAGCAATGTCGCATATCGTATTAAAAACAAACAGTACCACGAACGGCCATGGGGTTGACGGTAAACAAATGGTGGCCAGTCTCGTGCAGCTTCTTGAACTCGCCGTTGCAAGGGCTGTGGAAACGGTGGTAGTCTTGCGGGGCCAAGCTAAAAAGGAGAAGAGGGGAGCTTTAAAAACCGTTGAAACATTAAATTCGTACCGGAAGATGCAGAGAGTTCCGCCCTCAAAGTCCTTGGCGAGGGTGTCGTCCGCAAAGAGCCTGCCCACGGTAAAGTCCTCGGCCTTGATCCAGAGCTCTGTTGCGAGGGTGATCGTGGGGAAGACGGTGCAGCGCGAGTCGGCCGGCGAGATGAAGACCTTTGCGTCGGGCGAGGCAGCGACGCGCGCAGTCGGTTTGAGCTTGCGGTAGAAAAACTCGTTGAAGGTCTTGTACTGTTCGAGCGGCAGCAAGTCCTCGGCCAAGTTGAGGTTGTGGAACTTGGCAAAGGGCAGGATGTGCGAGGCCGAGTGCGGGCTGTCGTACTGTTGGCCCTGCTTGATTGACTGGCTGATAAACAGGTTTCGGATTGCCTTGCTGTTTAGGCCTGGTGTGTAATTATTTTATTTTTTTTTTTTCAGTATGATTGCTTGTGTTTCAGTTTTTGGTTAGGGTACCCTCCTTGGAGGTCTTGAGGCCGTTCTGGTAGAGGATGCGGATGCCCAGGCGGACAAACGACGGGATCTTCTCCTCCTGGATCAGGCCCGAGCGTCGGTCCTGCACGAGGATGTTGGCGTTGTCCTCGCCGAGCTGGTGGCGACCGCGCGTGAGGAACGACGTGGCCTTGTCGAACCAGCCCTTGGAGGCGTACGACTCGGTGAGGAGGCCACCGACGACTGTTTTTATAGTTAATGTTGTACATTTGAAAAACCAACAAGGTCTCGATACCAAACTGGTCAATCTTGGCAAAATCCTGGGCGCACGAGATCGCAAGCTGGATGATGGCCTCCTCGTTGTTCTTGGACAGCGGGGTGCCGTCGAGCGGATTGCGCTCAAGCGTGATCAGCTGCTGCGCGGGGTCCTTGGCGACCTCGTCGAGCGCGTCAACGAGCTGCTCGGGGACGATTTCGTACTCTTCTGCGCCTTCAGCCTTTGTGCCGTATTTTTTGTACTGTTTCAAGGAGGCAGATTTAAAGAGGGTTGAGGGCAAGTAACTGGTATTTCTTACAATGGTGTCGAGATCAGAGTCAGAGAGCGACGTGCCCAGCGAGTCCTGCATAAGATGTAAGGACCGGGAGAGTCATCGTGAGTGTACGTACCAGCATCGCTCCGAACTCGACACGGTTGATGCGGTGGTTCGAGTCGACGTCAAACAGGCCAGAGAGCTTGATCCAGAGGTTCTTCTTGAGTTCTATTCTCGCTCTTTCAGCATGGCCACATACGAAACGAAAACAAAGGATTTACCGTGGTACGACATGAACTTGCCACGGACAAAGAGGGTCGAGTTGTCCGGAGGGACGGGGTACGTGAGGTTGAGCTTGATGGTCTTCTCGTAACCGGCCTTCTTGCTGATAAAGTCGGCGGCGGTGATCTCGGCATAGCCGATGAGGCGGTTCTTGCTGAGGACGTCGTGGTCGTAAATCGACACCTTGATCTGGTAGTTGCGTTCGCGCTCGCGCACGAGGAGCAGGACCTTGTCGTCCCACTCGGGGTTGAGCGAGTGCTTGACGACGCGGCTCTTGAACGTGTTCACACCAAAGGACACGACAAAGAAGGCGTCGCAGTTGAACGGAAGGAGTTCGTTGCCGTTGTTGGGCAGGCCGTTTGCTTTGACGACTGTTTTTCGTATGCATAGCTTTATTTATTTATTCTTTTTTCTTCTTTTTTTTTGCTTTTTCATACCCTCAAAGGACAGGAGGCCGTCGATCGCGTTCACGTTGGACCCAAGGACCTCCTTCTGCTCAAAGGCCGACTCGGGCGTGTCACTGACATCGTGGATGCTGGCGTTCTGCACCAGCAGGTTGATGCGGTCCTGCGATGTCTCGGGCAGGTAGTCCTCCGACAGGCCCAGTCGCAGCTGGATCTCGCCCAGCTTGCCCGAGTGGTTGCCCGACTTGTCGTGCAGCGGCAGCCACTGTGGGACGATGCGTGAGAACACAGGAGCAAGGAAAGAAAACAGTACCTTGTCGGCGGCCGTGTTGAACGGGTCGGAGATCTGGTACGTCTGGAAGTTGAGCTCGCCCATGTACTCGTTGCGGATGGTGTCGCGGTCAAACACACGCAGCTGGATCTGGCTGAACTTGGCCTCGTCCTCGCTGAGCAAGCTGTGTTGTTTACATTGGAGAGCGTCAGCACGAAAAACACACACACACACTTTTTTAAAAAAGGGCCTACAAGCTGAACTGCTGGTTCCACGACGGGTTGAGCGACTTGTTGACCACGGCCGACTTCTGCGACTGCGAGTACTTGGCGCCCTTGACGTGCAACTCCACGAACGGGTCTGCACGCACGCGTGCTATTAATAAACCATGCCGCAAACCCTCCCCCATCCCCTACCGGACAGGCCGTTCGAGTCCTTGGCCTGCAGGTTGCGCGCCTGGATCAGCGCGAGCGTGATCTTGACGGTCGGCATGTCGGTTGAGTTTCTGGTTTGGTGGTGGTGGAACAACGACATATCGGGGATTTCACAAGGGTCGAAAAAATTAACAAACAGCACAGGAGCAGTCAGGGCGGGTTGTCCACAGTTTTCTAGCTCTCTTCCAAGCGCGCACATGAACCATCTGCCGACCAGTTGCGCAAGGAGAGACGCAGAGAAAGAGAGAGAGGAAACGAGGAAAGCTGGCAATCGGCCCAAAATATACATCGACCATTTTACGTCCAGTGTTCCTCCCATGGCTGCGTCGCTCGTCGTCGTTGGGGCTCTCGTTGCAGCCGTCGCCGCGAGCCAGGCGCGGGCGCAAGGGTGCTCAATTACGATCGGTGGTACGACCTACGACCTGTCTGCTCTTGCCGGCGAGTACTCTGTACGTTTGCCCGACGTCCGGCTTGTTTTTGTTAACGCTTTATGACAGACTCCGAACGCCATGTATCCCTCGTACTCGGAGTACATCGGTACGTCGGCGTCGCCCCCTCTTCCATCCTATAACGCGTATTGCAAACAGGCATGTGCGGCATCACCGTCGCCGGATGTGGCGACACCACGGCCGCCTGCGAACGTTCCACAAGCGGGAATCCCTATGCCATGGGGTCGTACCCGAGCACCCTGCTGGCCGGCGGCTCGCCCAACAACCCATCGGCCGTCTTCCACATGACATTCACCAAGGCTGCGGGTACTAAATGGACACTTTTGATACGTGCAAGTGTGACTGTATCTTTCCAGGCTCGAATTTTGATGTGTTTGTTGATTTCACCTGCGGCACGTCGCCCGGATCGCCTGTGTACAGCAAAGAGGGTGGCGGCGCAATGTACCTTAGCTGGTCGACGTCGTACGCCTGCGCCACGGGTGCATCTCCTGCCCCACCCACGTCGCCGCCCACGTCGCCGCCAGCCGGTCCCTGCGGCTACTATGCCGACGATGGTACGTACTACGATTTCTCGTCCGCCGGCACCTTGTCTGTTGTCCAGACCGACTTGCCCACGTACACGATCTGGTTTGACCTCTGTGAGCCGCTTGTTGCCCCGGTCAAGGACACCTGCGTTGCCGGCCAGACGTACGCCTGCCAACACTCCACCGCGACCACATCCAATGCGGTCGCATCAGTGAAGCCGACCAAGGCCACGGGCGCGGACGGCAACATCCAGCTCCTCTTCACCGGCGGCGCAACTTGCCCTGGCCAGCCTGGATCACCCGCTCGCTCCGTTAATTATATACTCTTCTGTGGTACGACCGTAGGCGCCCCCACTTTCATCAGCGAGGTCGCCTGCCAGTACACCATCAGCTGGACAACCATCTACGCATGCCCCGTCGAACCCCCGACGCCTACGGTCCCCTCATGTGTCTTTGATGCACCCGGCTCCGGCGCTTTCCAGATCGACCTGCGTCCACTGAGCCGCCAGATCTGGTCCACGCCCAACTCTGAGTTTGCCTCGGACACCGAGTACATTGGCGTGTGCGGCGCCTATCCCAGCGAGTACATTTCTGGCTGCCCTGTCGGCGCGACGGTCTGCGAGTCGACGCTTGCTGCGTACCTCTCGTACGGCGAGGACCCCTTTACGCACAGCTTCTCGGCCGACAGCACGCTCCTGCTTACGTTTGCAACGGCAGTCGACTCGTGCCGCTCCTCCACGATCGAGTTTGTGTGCGACCCCGAGGCGCCCGAGGACGCCGGCCCCGTCCACGTCTCCAACAGCGACGACCACTGCCTGCAGACGTTCCTGTGGAAGACAAGCCTGGCCTGCCCCAAGCAGACGTGCCATCCCAACGCTGACGGCTACGACTTTGACCTTTCCGACCTCATCGGCCGGACGTACACCGTGGCCAACCCCTTTATCGCGGGCGAGACCGCCCACCTCGCCCTCTGCGACGAGATCGTGGCCGACGTGGTCGAGTGCAACAACGCCGGCTGGTCCGCGTGCCAAACAAGTGACTCGAGCCGCCCCCTCGAGCTCGGCTCCGCGCCCGTCTCGTACGCGATCAACGACGCCGGCAACCTCGTCATGTCCTACGGCTACGCCAACCCCTTTGCCTCGTCGATCGAGTTCTTCTGCGACGAGAGCGCCGGTGGCGGCCAGCCGCAACTGTACTCGATCGGCAGCAACGGCACCGACTACAAGTTTGTCTGGCCCTCAACCTACGGCTGTGTTTTGCCGTCATTCTAGTCAGTCGCTATTTTTTTTTTTTGTAATAATGTTGTCGTTTGAGGGACGCCGCGGCCATAATAAGCGTATGTCTTCCCGTTCATTTTCTGATAGCAAACTCAATGGACGGGGACGAATTCGAGCCCAGCGGCTGGGACAACGACTACTCGCAGGTACAGCCCCACCCGCCTGCGTCTCCTCCCTTCTTCTATAACCCAAAACGTTGCTAAAACAAACACGAAAAATAAAAAACGCACGAGTGCAGCCTTTCGCATCATCGGCCGGTTCAGCCAGCGGTGGCGTCGTGAGCAGCAGCGTCGTGTCCGAGGTGTTTGAGGAGGAGGAGGCCCCCGTGGCCGTGCTCGCTGACACGCACAGCGAGCCCTTTGAGAAGAAAAAGGTGCGTGATTACTTTTGAGTGATTTGCTGAGAAAAAAGAGGCAACGAAACGAAACGAAAAACAGTCTGAGGCACAGCTCCTGGTAAAGATCGCCGATCCCGAGAAGCACGGCGACGGACTGGACGCCTATGTGACCTATGCCATCTACACACAGGTTTGATAAAACAGGTGTGCAAAAGGCTAAGCGATAAAAATACACTCCAGACGAGCCTGACGACGTACGCGAGCGCAAAGTGCACCGTGCGACGACGCTACCAGGACTTTTTGTGGCTGCGCACACAGCTCACCAAGGACAACCCTGCGATCATTCTCCCGCCCCTGCCCGAGAAGAACCGGCTGGGTACTGTTTTGGTGCCGTCGTGTGGCTAGCTGATCACCTGACATTGCGTAGAATACCTGGACCGATTCAGCACAGAGTTCCTGCTGCGACGCCAGGCAGCTCTGCAGCGCTTCCTCGACCGTATCTGCTCCCACCCAATCCTGTTCAAGTCGGAGATCCTGCGCACGTTCCTTGAGGCCAAGGCTGCTGTAAACTGATTATTTTTTCTTTTTCCGGGATCTGATTGTTTCTTTTTTGTTGCGATGCCAGTCGTTTGAGACGGCCAAGCAGCTCAAGAAGGGCGCGATTTTTGAGGACCTTGGCGACAGCGTCATTAACGGTGCTTTGCTTTGCAGGCATAAAGGTTGTTTTGGTGTTGACGATTTTTTGTTGTAGCCTTTTCAAAACTCAAGCGACCAAACGAACGTTTTGTCGCGGTGATGGAATACATTACCAAGCTCGAGGAGAACCTGACATCGCTCGAGTCGATTCACATCCGCATCGTCAAGCGCCAATCCGACCTGATTGCTGACCTTGCAGAGGTCGGCTCGTCGTTTTCGCTGCTCAGCAACAGCGAAGACCTCACGAGCGAGGCCCTTGCCGCTGTCGGCAGCAACACGGACAAGCGCGTCCAGCTGCTCAAGCTGACGGTAATTGGCCAAGGCCTTTCTTTGTCCGACTAATAACAATCAATAGAATGATAAAGTCCAGCTCGACTTTTTGGAGCGCGTTCGCGACTACCTCTTGTACTGTTCATCAATCAAGGCTGTGCTTCGAACTCGCGACGCCCGCCAAATGGAGTACGAGGATCTGACGGACCTGTTGACGCAGCAGCTGAGCGATCGCGACAAGCTCATGGTCAACCCCTCGGGCGCCGGCGGCAACGTCCTCACCAATACCTGGAATTCGGTTGCCGGAGTCCCCCTCACGGAGCAATTGAAGCAGGAGAGGATTGAGAAGGCCAACATGAGGGTCCGCGAGGTACTGACTGCCCTCGTGAAGCAAGCGTTTTTATATCGTGATTTTTTTTTTCTTCAGCTGGAGGAGGCAGTCAAGAACAGCGGCGAAGCCCTCAAGGCGTTTAACCTGCTGGTCATGCAGGAGCTCGACATGTTTAACCACTCCAAGACGGACGAGTTCAAGTACATCCTGCGCGACTATGCCCGCATCCACGCCGACTACTACAAGCAATCTGCACAAGAGTGGGAGAAAGTTCTCCCCACCATCGACGCCATCTCAACGACCAAGTCTGTCTAATATCTCTCTAGACCCCCCCCCCCTACCACCACCACCGACCACCACCACCATCAGGAATCACCCATTTGTTCAAGTTATTTGTCCCCACATTTTCTTTTCTTTTGAGAAATATATAATGATAAGTCCTGTCGTCGTCCTGCGCAGCAACAGTGGCGCAGGGACCGCTGCCGTAACCGCCGTCACCTTTAGCGATCGAGGCACGCTGTTGGCCACAGGGTACGTAACCGGGCTGGGAACGAGCGCATAATCCATCATCCGCTGTTTATAGGGACGAAGCGGGGGACGTGAGGCTGTGGTCCTTATTTAGCCATCGTTCCGTCAGTGTGCAGCAAGAACAGCAGCCTGCACACTCGGCATCGGTGCTATCCGTCGCATTTGTGGCCGATGACCTGCTGCTGTCCCATGCGCGTGACCATCGTGTGTGCCTGTGGCGACTGCACAACGTCGACGACAACCAAGACCAGCACAACAGCAACGTGGCTCTGCTGGGCGACAGGGACAGCAACGCATCCGTCACGCTGATCGCAATGGTGCTCGTGAGCTCGCTCAACTTTTGCCGCATCGGTGTGCTTGCTGGTGGGCAAGGAGAGCTGTTTGACAACACAGGGGCCAACGTGGTCGTCGCGGCCGTTTCTGCTGTGAACGACAGCGCGATCGACATTATCGATGTCGTCAGGCAGCAGAGGATCGTTGAGGGACTGCAGGCGCCCGAGACGGTGGACACGGTCGGGGGTACCAAGGATCGGGGCAAGTAGACAGATAGATAGAAGAGGTGATACTAATGAGTTTGTTACGCAGGGATGTGCATGGCACTGCAGTTTTTCGTGTCTTCAGCAGGCGCACCACGCCTATTGGCCGCGTACGAGAACGGGACGGTGTCGCTGTTTGATCCGATCGCAAAGCTGCACTTGTCGTCCATCAAGCTTCATTCCGAACCAAGTACCCATTTTTATTTATTTTGACTATTTGTTCACGCGTTTACATAGTTTTGTGCATGGCTGTCGATGTCGTCCACAATCTCGTGTTTTCGGGATCGGCAGACGACCATCTTGGGATTGCCACTATCGAAGACAATGGCAGTTCTCTAAAGCTCAAGACTGGAATGACGCTGCCCGCCGTGGGCATAGCAGACATCGCTGTTCGCAAGGACTGCAAGATCATTGCGACCGCAGGCTGGGACCATCGGTATATACATACATGTTGTATTCAGTTTAATAAGCTTGTCTGTAAAAAATTTGCACTAGGATTCGATTGTTCTCGGCCAAGACGCAAAAACCTCTGGCGGTGCTCGAGTTCCACCGCGAGGCCATCAGCAGCGTCGCCTTCTCGTCTGCAAGCAACATGCTAGCGGCAGCATCGCGGGACAAGCGGATCTCGCTCTGGGACAGTTTGTACACATAAATCTGTTGAATTCCACCGGCACATCTGAGGCTATATTATAACAATGTCTTTCGCTGCTGGCTCTTGCGCAACTTGCGACTAAGCTCGTAGAAGTTGGCGGCCTCGTCCGCGAGCTCGGCCGTCTTGTTGCTGAGCTCTTGAAGCTTCTCGCCACGCTCTTGCAGGGCACGCATGGCGTCGGTGAACGGGTTGTCTTCCATCGACAGGAGCGATTCGGCCGCGGTCAGTTGCATCTTCTCTTTCACTATCGCACAAAAGTTGCATGAGAAAACAAAAGAAAAAAAAATAGCAATCGTACAGAGGTTGTCGATGTTGATGTTTTCGTCCACAAGGGCGTCCTTCTTGTCCTTGCCGCTCTTGAAGAGCGACTTGACGGCACGCACAGAGGTCGCGGCAGCCTTGAGCTTGTGGCTGGTCTTTTCTCGTGCTGCGGCCGACGAGGCCTCCTTGCTTGTGCGGTCGGTAACGAGGGTAACTTTGGCCTCACGGCCTGACGTTGACGGAGCCGACCCAGCGAGAAGGCCCAGTTGCACAACCTCGCCGTGGTCTGTCAGGACAATGACGGTGTCCTCGTCGGGGCACATCGAGTTGGACATATTCCTAGAACGCCAGAACAGTAGTTGGTGAAAGTGAAACGAGCCATGTAACCCTTACTTGATGTTGAAGGGAACTGGCTGGCGCGAGACGAGGTTCAGCGACGGCAGGGCGTATACGACGAGCGCTGCTTTCATCTTGCCGTGGTTGTCGCCCTCCTCATCGGCCGCCACGTCCACAAAGCCGACCAAAAAGATTGCATCGAGCATCGACTTCAAAAAGGCCATGTGGATGGCGCCCTCGGGCGTGATCTTGGACAAGTACACGTTGTCTGGGAGTGAGTAGATGCGCACGTGGTTCTCGGAAACGGCAAGCAAAGGGAACGTGGTGCCTTTAGAAAGCACTGTTTAGTCAAGAACAACCAGATGGCAGGAGAATTCACCGTCGTCGAATTGATCTTCAGGGTCCTCCTTGCCCTTGCGGCTCTTCGACGCTGCCGCAGAGGAGGACGAGCCTGGCTGCTTTTGCCGGTTCCACGACGGATCGAACGCTGATAAAAAAAAAAATATCATTATAGCGAGAGCCAAAAAAAAAAAAGGGCGTACAGACGAGGGCGTGGAGACGACTGGGCTTTTTGGCAGAAAAGGTTTGGATGTTGGAGAACGTCTGGAGGCTGACGATATGGATCGTGCCGTTGTTCAGGCCAATGTAGAGCACGTCGTGCGACTTGGCAGCGTGAGCAACCACCTTGGCTGTGGCGGCCGCCTGCGTTTGGTTCTTGGCGTTTGGCTTTCCCTGTGGGATGGCGCTGAGATCGACGTACTCGACGCATGTCACTTGCGATCGGCTCTCCAGCTGCAGCGTGGCCACCGACTTGCCAGTCTTGTTGTCAATCAACATAAGCGAGCCGTTCTTGTCGCCGGCGACGAGACTGCAGCAAGGTCCTGAGCAACTGAATCTGAATATATATTTGTGTCCTACTATTGGGAGGTGACGGGAACAATGACAGACACGGGGTGGCCGTTGAACGAGATACAGTTGCGGACGTTCATCTTGTGCGCGCCGAGCTCCAGCATGGCGATGTGCCCCGTCTTGAAGCCGATGGTGAGGATTGTGTCGCCACGTCCGTCAGAGGAGAGCCTGACGATGGTAATGGATGTAAACTCGAGCTTTTCGTCAATAGGCAGCTGCTCCATGTGCAGGACGGCAATCCTCCTCAGGAAGGCCCCCTTCCCTGTTTCCCTATTTTTAAAAAAAGGTTTAAAGAACAGAGACTTTTTTCTGTTGGTACCATATTTGAACAATGCCGTCAATGTGACCGGTTGCAAAGACACGCTGTTTCGAAGCACCCTCGTGCGCAAACGATATTGATCCGCCGTCGATCAGGCCAATCTTTTTTTTTTTTTTTGCGTTTAAAAAAAAGAGAGCAAATAAACGGAATCCAACCGTACCTCGCCCATTGTGGACGCACGATTCTCATCTTCGATGATGCGGCCGCCACCCTGGGTTATCTCGAGCATCTTCACGATTGGCGACGCCATTTCATAGCAGTCACTCATGCACAGGGCCCGCGGGAACGACAGACTCGGACTGACTGATGCTGCCATTCTGCCCTTGAATCGGATGTCGTGGATCAGCAGCTGCGAGTGACTAAACGTCATGAGGGCGCGCGGTGGCTCTGCAAGATGGAGCAGCCATTTAGCAAAGAGGAGAACATCCCTCTATGAAAGCACCGTCAGGAGAGCCATCCCGGCTGATGACGATGAAATAGTCGCAGTCGTCGTCCAGGGCAATGAGCGTGTGCGTGCTGTACTTGTCCCCGCGGAGGACCACAACGCCGTTGGGCTCGTACTCCATCATACCGCCGGTGACAATGAGCGCAGAGGGGTCGTCGGATCCGTACGGTCCACCTCCCGATGACCACTCGACCTGACGAACAGGACTGCGCTTTCCCTTGTCTGGCGTTACTGTGGACAGGGCAATCAGCAAATGAAAAGAAATACGGCGTACTGCAAAATCGACGAAGCGGGTTGGTGCTGTAGATCTCCCAGAGGCCGAGCGAGCCGTCCTCGTGGCCCGTCACAAACTGGTCGCCCGATGCGTGCCAGCACATGGACTGGATCGGCTGGCTCTTCTGGTTGTCGTACGTGAGGGCGATCGCCTGGCGGTTCATATCCCAGAGGACGAGCGTGCCATCGTCGTAGCTGATGAGCATCGTGTTTTCGTTGGAGGGGTTGGACGCGATGCTTGCGACGGGGACATCTCTGCGCGAATTCATCAGCAACCGTCACGATACCGGAAAGATAAGTACAAGCTCGCCGTGGGCGGCTTGATGACGTATCGGCTCAGCTGGAACTGGACGAGATCAAAGATGAGGACCCTGCCGTCGTCAAGACCAAAGAAGCAGTACGATCCACTGGGTGCCATCGTCGCACAGGTCACGCTGACAACAGCACTGAGAAAAAAAAAAAAACGCCATGGGCATCAAACGTACTTTTCCTTGAAGACCGCGCGCTTGACCGGGCCCTGCTCCTTCAGATCCCACAGCTGCAGATCGTTCTTGCTGTCGAGCGAGACGAGCCGCGTCTTGGTCGGCAGGAAGAACAAGTGGGTGATCTTGGCCACGACGGGCCCGTGCAGCGTCACCTCGACACCGTTGCCGCCATACCTGTTTCACACGCTCATGCTCTACCACACCCAAAACGACAGCCACCCACGTACACTTTGATGTCGCCAAAGATCGAGCCCGCCGCCACCAGCCCCAGCAGGCCGTCGTACGCAATCGCCGTGCACGGGTACGGCAATCCATGGTGCGCCCTATAAATAGATATCGCCGTCAGTCCAGTGCGGCTTTTTGCCCCACCACCCCCCCCTCATTCGTTACACAACGCGCGGCGAGAACGTGTCGCTGTCCACCGAGACCTCAAAGGCCGGCCCGGTGTACGTCAACTTTGTCCGTGCCTTGGTGGTCAACCGTCGCAGCGTGTCCATTGCTCAGGGTACGGAACTCAGTTTTTGCCACCCACGACCGCGCTTCTGGGCTTGTCGACAACGCTGGCGTCGGTCTGGGTGGCCCCGTACGTCTTGGTTTCTTTTTGGCGTTGACACTGACGAAGATTCTTCAAGGCCTCCAAGTTGTAACACAAGAGAAAGGAAGCACATTCTTTGTTTGTTGTCTGAAAAAAAAAGTTTTGCATGCTGGACATGCGTTTCATCCTGCGTTTCATCCTGCGTTTCATGTTTGCTTTATTGCTTTCAAGCTGCGCAACACGCCGTAGGAGTTGCTGGATCGTTCGGAAAGCGCAATTTCTTAGGGGGAACTGACGGAGATCTCCCTTCAGTTGCATCGGGCGGCCGTCACACTCGACCACCTTTTTGTGTACGGGCCCTCTTCCTGTCGAGCCCTCGCTACTGCTACCACTGGATGCGATCAAGACGACTGATCGTGTTTGGCGTCATTGCCATTGTGGCGCTGTTCACCTCGTGGCTGCTCTTCATGTTGCCTACCCTCGGCTCCCTCGGCAGCACGGCGGCCGAGCTGCTGCAGTACTCGGGCTACTACGATGAGCCGGACACGGTGGGCATCAAGGCTGGCGGACTGAGCGCCGCGCGAGAGGACGAGAGGAGAGGGCGGGCCAGCGTGGTGGGTCGACTGATGGACGTGCTGGACACGCAGCCCAGCCAGGCCATGGCCCAGTACCTGAAGCTGCACGCCACCGAGCGGGCACGGCTAACGACGCAGAGGCGGATGCACGCGCTGATCTACGTCTGCGACGATCGGTACGACTGCCTGGGCACGGGCAACCGTCTGCAGGGCGTGGTCGACGCGTTTGTGCTAGCCCTGGTGAGCAGCCGCGCGTTCTTCATCGTGTGGAACCGCCACGGCGAGGAGATCACCAACTTTGTCGTGCCCTCAAAACACCTCGACTGGCGGCTGCCCCACCGACGGTTCCGAACGGACGCGTCGCTGCACATCAGCGTACCCAAGGACCACGAGGACTTTCTGTTCCGCTCGGACGTGGTCGCAAACCTCAGCCGGTACGACGTGGTCGAGGTGCGCTCGAGCGTGATGTGGGCCGCGGAGCTGCTCGAGAACCCGCACGTCCAGAGGCACGCGCAGCAGGCAGGCCTGGGCGAGCTGGTCACGCACAGCCAGAGGGGCACGCTCCTCCAGGTGCTGCTCACGCTCCTCTTGCGCCCCTCGCCGCTCTTGATCGAGGCACTCGACTCGTTTGACAGGCGCATGCGGGGCGTCACGGGCACGACCGACCTCTCCAACGTCGCCATCATCGGGCTGCAGATCCGCACGGGCGGCGACGGCAGCTGGCACGACGCCACGCGGCTGGCCCTGAGCTCGGTCAAGGTCCTGTCGGCCTCGGCGATCCTGTTTGCACGCAACGCATCGCGCGACGGGCTGCTGCCCGTGGTGTTTATCGCGTCCGACTCGCACGCAGCCATGAACATCTCTTCAGCCGACCTGAGCGACAACTCTGTCCTGTGGACGACCATGGAGGACCTCGTGGGCCCGATCGGCCACGTCGAGACCAGCAAGCTCGACGCACCAGGCATGTTTGCCCTGAACGTGCGCGTGTGGGCCGACTTTTTCGGGATGGCCCTGGTCGACAACGCCGTGCACGGCCGCAGCTCCTTCTCCGAGATGGCCTTGTGCATGGCCTGTCGCCGCTCCTTCTACTACCGCTACCTCCACCAGGTATCGGTGTTCGTCGTGCCCCCGTTCGTCTTTGACAACGGCTTTTGCGACTACTGGGCACATTTCCAGGGCCACGTCCGGAGAAACTACCTCAAGTCGATCTTTGAGGAGAAGGCGCAAAAGCAAGTGCCATTGCAGTGACTTTTTTGGGAAAAAATAAAAAATATGTAAATACCGATTCCAAAATAATAAATAAACAACTAAACTACGTCGGCTGCGCTCTGGTCGATCGGGCCGATGATGGGAATGCTCGATTCTCTAGGAATCCTGTTCAAAAATAGAATAATTATCAACCCAGATTCATCCTGGGTCAGACACGTGTGAAAACGTGGCTGACGCGCAGTTTTTTTTTCCTGTCTCGTTCACGTTGAATGGCAGCACGACAAGCTCAACACGCCCAGCGTCGCGTGGGTGGCCACTCGCGCAATGCGTCGGTTGCCTCTGTGTCGTCCATATCCAGCGACCCTGGTTCGGAGGCCGCGACGCCGACGAGCTCGACGTCAACACAGTCGTTCAAGTACCCTGCGGCCGCGAGCTCATCGGCAACAACACCCGTCACGCCCGTCACCGGGGGAGGCGCGGGGGCGGGGGCGGGGGCGGGGGCGGGCAGCGGTGCCGAGGACCGTGTGAGGCGACGCACGCGCGGGCTGCTCAAGGACTTTTACGGCCTGGAGAAGAAGGAGGAGAAGAAGGCCGACCCGCTGGACATCGACGGGCCAACGTTCGAGTCGGAACTGTCGCTCAAGAAGATGCTCGCGGAGAAGCCGCTGGACGACCTGATCAACACGGACAACAAGTTCAACAACGGTACCGACTTGTGGTCGAAAAGGAGATTGAGTGCTTCATTTCAATAATATAAATAAACACACAAACTAAACAGACATCCGCAAGCTCGACAGCGACATGAAGACCCTCGTGTACGAAAACTACAACAAGTTTATCAGTGCCACCGACATCATCCGCAAGGTGCGTGCCAGCCAGTCTCAGTTTTTTTTAGTTTAAATTTTGTTGCGTTGCAGATGAAGACCAACGTCGCAGACATGGACTCGAAGATGAAGCAGCTGCGCGACCAGATGCAGACCATCTCGGACGGGTCCTCAAAGGTCAACACGAGCCTCATCGCCAAGCGAAACAAGATCAACCAGCTCTCGGGCGTCCACGGGCTCATCCGCAAGATCGAGTTTGTCTTTGAGCTGCCCCAGCGCCTCAAAAAGTGCATGGAGACAGAGAACTACAACCTTGGTAACCGAAATAAATGTACATTGTTGCTTTTAATGGTTAAATCGACAGCATGGCGGTACTACTCGCGCACGAGCTCGGTCCTGAGTCACTACGGGCACCTGCCGTCATTTACCCCGATCCAGCGCGACTGTGAGGTCATCATGAAAAAGGTCGCTGTGAAGCTCCACGAGAAGCTCTCCAAAGAAGATGTATCAAACCA
>Ga0302226_10000248_pt1 | contig 49474 bp, 51 predicted proteins | sample II_Palsa_E3_3_FD_193524 | JGI IMG/M metagenome (GOLD analysis project Ga0302226, IMG submission 193524) | Peat permafrost microbial communities from Stordalen Mire near Abisko, Sweden - II_Palsa_E3_3 | ecosystem: Environmental > Terrestrial > Soil > Palsa > Peat permafrost | place: Sweden...
TGTCGTCGGCAAATACCACCACGTCGCCGAACTCGCCCGGGATGATGGTGCTGTAGATACCTTCCTGCTGCATCAGCAGGTGGATATACGGCCAGTCGGCGAGCTGGTACTGGAAGCGGAACGCGTGCGTCGAATAGGTGCGGCGCAGCGTGAACGAAAACTGGTGGCCCTTGAAGCCGTGCCGGCGCAGGATCGCTTCGATGATCTGTGGCGCGCTCTGCTGCTGGTAGATACGGCTGCTGCGCGTGAGGCTGAGTCGCGCGATGTGCGCCTCGACCACGATGCGATACGCGCTGAAGTCCCGCGTCGTCTTGATCTGCGAGAAGCCGGTGATGCAGCCGCTGAAGGTGCGAGGTGCGGTCGTGGCCGAACTCTCGATCAACGCATCGGCATCGGCCGGAGCGATCGTGAAGCGCGCATCGCGCCCCAGGTAGTCCTCGCGCACCAGGGCCTCGGGATGGGTCAGCTCGATCACGATGCGATACGGGTCGCCCATCCGCTCCACCGCCTCGAACGACACCACCGACAACGCCTTGGCGTTGGCCGGGCCGGTCACATCGAGGAAATACGACTGCCGTCCGGTCGCGTTGGCAAGGAGCGGCGTTAATGTACCCGTGTGTGCCGACGCATCCTTCGTCGAATCGCTCATGGTTCTCATCCTTGGGAACGTGCGCCCGATCCATCGGGCCTGGGTGTTCGTCACTCAACTGCGAGGCCTTCGAGCCATTGGCACTCAATCGCCTTCCACAATCGGTTGTTGCAAAGCCGCACTTTAACCACTTTTCATCTTGTCGTGAATTTCCGCTTTGCGCTTGAATGCAAAGTTTTCTTTTACTACGGACGATGGAAATCTCAATGAGTAGGGCTTTTCCTACTCTATTACTGCAATACACCTAACCATAAGACGGCAAATACTAATCATGCCATACGGCATCTTGTCGCAGTTAATATTTTCGCGAAATTAAGACTATTCTCATAGACTCATATTTATTCTTCTGTTAGCGATATTTCCGATTTTAGCCCACCATGCGTGGCGTTAAATCAAACTGGCCATGGTGGGCTACTCCGCCTTGACTCCTGCCCCTAAATGTCTCTGCACGCTTTAATTGTTGTTGGAGCTGTTGAGCCACATCAAACCCAGAGTGTGCAGCACTTGGTCAGCCACTTCGATCAGATTGCCTCGCACGAACAAAACCAGCATGCGGTTTCCGAAAGTACAACCTGATCGTGCTTTGTTTCACACGGGAATAGACGCCTATATCCACCGATGAGATGGACGTCTACAGCTCAACCCTTCGCCCGAGCCAGCGACTGAAACCCATCCGGCGATCCATCGACGAACTGCTCGGTGAGCATGCGGATGAAGGCAGATACCTTTCGGCTGACGTGGCGATGGGGTGGATAGAGTGCCCACACTTCGATGCTGCGTTGTGCGGCGGCGCCCCAATTGAGCAAACGGCCCGCGTCGACGTCGGCCTGCACCAGAGAGCGCGGCATCATCGCGGCGCCAGCGCCGTCGAGTGTGGCGTCGTGCACCATCGTCATCGACGACAGGCGCAACATCGGCCGGATGCGCAGGGTCATCACGCTCCCGGCATGGACCAGGTTCCACGGCGCGTCTTCGGGCATGCCTAGAAGGATCACCGCCGGTACAGGCTCGGTGTCGCCGCCAGGTTCGGGCCGAGCGATCGACGGATGTGCAGCGATGATCAGCTCATCGCGCAGAAAGCAGCGGCCGGCCAACTCGGTGGTGGGTTTGGGGTTGGCGCGAATGACCAGGTCGTAGCCATCCGCCATTGGATCGATGAAGCGGTCATCGGCGGTGATTTCCAGTTGCACGCCGGGATACGCGGCGGCGTATCTGGCGGCAATGCGACCCAGCCCGCGTTGCGCGAAAAGCACGGGCGCGTTCACGCGCAGCCTGCCGTGCGGCAAGCCGACATCGCCCATCAGCGCTTGCTGGATGTCGTCGATGCGATCGAGCAGCGCGGCGGTCTGTTCGTGCAGTGTGGCGCCCTCTTCGGTCAGCCGCAAAGTGCGCGCGCCCCGCTCGATCAGCAGGATGCCCAACGCATCCTCAAGCTGCCGCACGCGGCGTGATAGCGAGGCCTTGGGGCGACCGGTGATCCGGCTGGCCTTGCCAAAGCCACCGTGGCTGGCTACCGCATTGAAGTCGACGAGTGCTTCAAGATCCATATATGTTCCATATATGAGACAAGATGTACCAATTCTATGGCTTTCGTTCCCTGTGTGAAACAGTCAAATTAGCGGAGTACCCACCGAAACCTGTTCTCACTGAAGATGAAAGGAGTAATGACATGAGCATTCTCGTCACCGGAAGCACCGGCGCCATTGGCAGCCAGGTCGTCAACGGTCTGGCCGCGCGTGGCGCAACCGTCCATGCACTGACCCGCAACCCCGACAAGGCAACCTTCCCTAAAGGTGTGCGCGCCGTCGCTGGCGAAATGACTGACGTGGAGTCGATGCGTGCAGCGCTGAATGGCGTCGACACGCTGTTCCTGCTCAACGCCGTAGTTGCCGATGAGGTAACCCAGGCGCTGATCACACTAGGCCTGGCTCGTGAGGCTGGCATCCAGCGCATCGTCTATTTCTCGGTCCACAACAGCGATCTGTATACCGACGTGCCGCACTTCAGCGGCAAATACACGGCGGAGCGCGCGATCGAACAGTTCAACCTGCCGGCCACCATCCTGCGCCCGTCCTACTTCATGCAGAACGACGTAATGATGAAGGACGTGCTGCTGCAACACGGCGTCTACCCGATGCCGATCGGCGACCTCGGCGTAGCGATGGTCGATACGCGCGACATCGCCGAGATCGCAGTTGCTTCGCTACTGCGCCGCGATCAGGCCACCACGCCACTGCCGCGCGAAGTGATCGAACTGGTCGGTCCGGACACGCTCACCGGTAAAGACGCTGCTGCGATCTGGTCGGAGACGCTGGGCAAACCAGTGAGTTACGGCGGCAACGACCTGGCCAGCTTCGAGAAGAACATGGCAAGTCGCGCACCGTCATGGTCCGCCTACGACATCCGTCTGATGCTGGCGCGCTTCCAGAGCGACGGCATGTTGCCCAAGCCCGGCGCAGTCGAAATCATGACCGGCATCCTGGGGCACGCCCCTCGCTCGTATCGGGATTTTGCGAAGGAGACGGCTACAGCTTGGCGTTGAGTAACTTTACCTGGCGGTCAGAGCTTCTACGTTCAAGCCGCAAAAGCTGCAGTGGGTCGAGTCAGGCGATGAGAGCCCCTAGTGGGCGTCTCAAATAGCCTGGTACCGAGCACGTCATCCCTGCGAAGGCAGCTACCCAGCAGCTTCAAGTTCTTGATGAGCAAGGGCGCTGGGTGACCAGCTTCGCTGTTGAAAAGCTCCTCCTGCCTTCGCAGGAATGACGCGCAAAGGGCGGTTTTTTCGCGGCTCCCACGACGCGATACCTATGTCATAGCCACAGGACAAGGTCACCGTCCCTCTCGGGATTGGGATTCAGTCCGCATCACCCGGCGCAGGCAACGTCAGTTCAAAGACACAGCCACCGCCCGTGCGCGGCAAACAGCAGATGCTGCCGTGGTGATGAGCGGCGATCTGTTTAACCAGTGCCAATCCCAACCCCCACCCGTTGCCGGTTTCGGCGGTGTTGGCGGGGCGATAGAACGGCTCGAAGATGCGTTCGCGCTCGGCTTCGGCGATGCCCGGCCCGCGATCGCTGACTTGCAGGATGCGATGGTCCTGATCGTCCAGACCAAGGCGGGCATCCACGCCGTGGCCACCATATTTCAGGGCATTTTCCAGCAGATTGCGGATCAGCCTCCGCAACAACCTCCCGTCACCACGGACTTCCGCGGTGACGATCTCGAACGCGATGTCGAGCCGTGAGCACTCTTCTGCCACCAGCGCAGCCAGATCCAGCGTGTCCTGTGGCGGGGCGGTATCGATCGTGTCCAGTTTGCTGGCCAGCAGGATCTCCTCGATCTGCTCGCTGATCTCGGCGCAATCCTGGCGCATGCCGTGCAGCAACTCGGCGCGCGGCGCAGTCTCGTAAAGCTCAAGTGCCAGCCGCACGCGAGCGAGCGGCGAGCGTAGTTCGTGCGAGGCATTGACCAGCATGCGACTGTGCGCTTCGAGCAGTGTCGCGACGCGGCCGGCCATCCCGTTGAAACTGGAGGCCAGACCCGACACTTCATCGTGGCCAGACACCTGGGCACGTACCGCCAGATCACCATGACCGAAGCGATCGACATCGCTGGCGAGCGCCTCGAGCCGTCGGGTCAGACGTCGCACCACCGGATACGTGCCCAGCGCGACAGCCAGCGCAATCAAGGCGATCAAGGCAAGCCCACCCAGATGCATATTCAGCGAAGACGTATGCGTCCGGGCGACGATCACCCGGCCATCGTCGAGCCGGATGATCCGCGATTCGGAGCTGGCGTGGCCCGGCATCATCGGCGCGCTCACGGCGGGGCCATGGATCCCGGCCTGATTGCCCGCGCTGGCCAGACGGACTCCCTGTCGGTCATACAGTGCCAGCCCCTCGATCGGTGGAACCACCAGTCCGGCCAGCGATGTTTGCAGCGTTCCGGCAGGGTCGTCTGGTGGGAGTGCCCTACTGACCAGCGCACCCATGAAACGGTCGTGGTCTGCATCGGCCGAACGCTCGGCCGTAAATTGCCACAGCAGCGCGCTGAGGATGACCACCACCGCCAGTGACGCCAGGGTCGTCAGATAGATCCGCACGTACAGACGCTGAATCACAGCGGCGCCCCATCGTCCTGCACACGGGTGAACAGATAGCCGACGCCGCGCAGCGTGAGGATCCGTTTGGGCTGCTTGGGATGATCTTCGATCGCGGCGCGGATATTGGAAATGTGCACGTCGATGGTGCGATCGAACGCCTCCATCGCGCGACCCGCCACGCAATCGAGTAACTGGTTTCGACTGACGACGCGGCCCGCGCGTTCGGCCAGCGCCAGCAGGATATCGAACTGGTAACCGGTCAGATTGCGGCACTGTCCATCCAGACGAACCTGGCGCGCTTCCCGGTCGATCTCCAGGCGACCGAAGCGCAAGACCGGGTTGATCAAGGCCGTGCCGCGGCGCAGAACCGTGCGCAGTCTGGCCAGCAGCTCGCGTGGGTCGAATGGTTTGGGCAGGTAGTCATCCGCACCCAGTTCAAGACCGACGACACGGTCGGTCGCCTCGCCCCGTGCAGTGAGCATGATGATCGGCACGCCGGTGGAATCGCGCAGCTGGGTACACACGTCCAGGCCACTTGCATCGGGCAGCATCAGGTCGAGGATGATCGCGTCGGGCGGCGCGCGCCGCTGCTCGGCCAACGCATCGCTGGCGGTATGTCGTGATGTTACCTGGTAGCCGCTTTGCGACAGATACTGTTCCAGCATCTCGCACAGGCGCTCGTCGTCGTCGATGATCAGGATGCGTTTGGACACCGGTCAGCTCACTGGGTAACAAAAGCAGCTACCGCCACGGCGCGACGGCAACTGCAGATCATAGGGCGACACATCACATGGCGTGATGATGCGCCATGTGCGAGTCCATCATCCGGTCGATCTCCGCGCCTAGTTTTACACGCTGCGCGGGCGTGAGCACCCGGGCAATCGTAACCGCGGTATCCGACAGCCGACGACTGGCCGCCAGCGCCAGACGATCCTGATCGGCACGCAGCGCGGCCACAGCCGCGTCGTCGATCGGGTTGGCGGCAAGCAGGGTCTTCAGGCGACCCATCGAAGCGTGGTAGTCCTGCATGTCAGTGTGTTCAGCGGTCATGGCCTGCTTCATGATGGCGTGGATCTTCTGCTTCTGCGCATCGCTGGTACCGGCTTCGGTCAGCACTTTGTCGAAATGGGCGTGCATCTCTTCGTGCGAATGGGCGCCACCATGCATCTGCTGGAAAAAGGACTTGCTGTCGTCGGGGGGCGTGGTCGCGGCGACTGCATGTGCTGAGGGCACGACGGTCAGATACACGACCGTTGTGCCCACAGCGATCGCGGCGGCCAGCGCGAAGCTGCGCAGCCACCAGGCTTTCCGGTTCGGGCCATGGGATGAGGTTGCGGTCAATGCGGTCGTTGTCGTGTTTTTCATAGCTGCCACCTGTGTTTGAAGTGTGGGATCGCCGCGTGAAATGGTCCGCGGACAGATGCAGCGTGGCGCGCCAGCGTTCAGGCCTGACAAGCGCCGTGTAAAGTTTTATTTAGAAGCATGATTGCCCCCTGCTCGGCGCGCGGAGAATCCAGTACGCTGCTTGCAAATCTTTACCTGACCAAGACATTCCCGAAAGACGCAGTCGTTAGCGTGTCGGCCAGCATGACGATACCCGGCATGCACGACCGTAGAGGAATGATTGCGATGCTTCAGGACGCCGCGATACCCACCGATCGATCGATCCAACGTACCCGTACCGCGGGCATTGCCATAGCGACTGCCGCCGTCGTCTCGACCATCTTCGTCGCGCTCGATCACAGTGGCGGCGGCAGCAACCCACTGGAGATTCTGCAGGGCATTGCCAGGCTGCAGGATTTGAAAGAGGTGGTGCATGGCGTGGCCATCGCCAGCGTGTGCGCCTTCGCATTCGGCTTTGCCACCTTGGCCCGACGAATGGGCTTGCATCGACCGTTGGTACTTATTGGCCTCACGACTTACCTGATCGGTTGCGTTGCCATGGTCGGCGCGACGATCACGGACGGCTTCATCATCACGCACATAGCGGTTGATGCGATCCACGGAACTCCCGAACGCGTGGCCTTCGCCTACAACCTGATTCACTACGCGGGCGTCGCGCTCAACGACATGGCAAAGCTGGGCTGGATACTGCAGGCCGTTGGCACACTTGCGTGGTCGATCACACTGGTGCGTGAAAACGGATTCAATCGCGCGGCTGGGGTAGTCGGCGTGCTGTCGAGCACGCTAGTTGTCGCCCTGGTGTTCGGTTCGGCGACAAACATGAGCATGACCTCGCTGCTCAGCGTGCTGCTGGCGCAACTGATCTGGAATTTCGCAGCGGCTGTGTTGCTCATGCGCGACCAAGTCAGCGCCAAACAATCTGCGCAATAGACAGTCCGGCCTGCGGCATCGCCATGCAGGCGATGCCGCAGGCTACTAGCGGGCGATGATCAAAACGTCGCACCGACGACCCGTGGCGAGCCACCGACCTTACCCGCCAACTTCTTCGATCACAGCGGCGTTGGATGATGCAACGCGGTGATGACTTCAGCAACCAGGTCGCCGATGCCGGTGCCGCCATGCAGGCTGATACCCAGCCGCGCAACTACCAGATGTTCCGACGGCACGATGACAACATACTGACCCATGGCTCCGCGGGCGTAGAACATGTCTTTCGGCGCCTGCGGAATACCCCATGGCGCATCCCACACCGGCACGCTGCCCTCGTTCACCAGATTGGTCCAGAAGCCGGCGCCATAACCAGTCTTGAGGGTCTGCGAATGACTGTAGGCCACCCAGCCTTCGGGAAGGATGCGACGACCGTTGACCACACCATCGTCGAGATAGAGCTGTCCAAATCGCGCGAAATCCCGTGCCGATGCGTAGACATGGCTGGAGCCGACCGGCGTGCCGGCTAGATCTGTCTCGAAGACGGCACTGCGCATGCCCAGTGGCGCAAACAGCTGATCACGCGCAAAGCGCTCCGCGTCCACCGCACCACTGTCGCCGGCCGCATTGACCGCGATACGCGCAAGCAGCACATAGCCGAGGTTGCTATAAGCCCAGGTAGTACCCGGTGGATGAACCAGTGGCACCGTCGCCGCATAGCGGGCCATGTCGTTCTCCAGAAAGAACATGCGCGACATGGGATTGACGGTGCCATCGGTTTCGTCGAATGGCAGGCCGCTATCCATGCGCAGCAGTTGGTCGACGGTAATGGCGTGATGTGGATCGTCTGGGGAAGCCCACGCTGCTACTGGAGCCGTCTGATCCACACGCAACTTGCCCTGCCCCACGAGAACACCGATCAACGCGCTGGTGATCGATTTCGATAGCGAATGCCCCCAGATGGGCGTGTCTGGCCCGTAACCTTGCGCGTAGCGTTCCGCGATGATCTTGCCATCGTGCAACACAACGATGGCCTTGGTCAGTCGCGGCTGTGCCGGGTCGGGCTCGGCGAAGGCGCGATCGAGCGCTTGAATCAATGCCGGATCAGTGGGAACCACCACGGGTTCATCGAAGGCACCAACGATAGGCTCGGCCTTGAAACCGGCCAGCTCCGGCAGCGTGGCATCCCCATGTACCAGCACGCATCCCAGACCCTCGCGGTAGACCGCCCGTGCGCCATAGGCGCCCAGTACCGTGCTGCGCACCTCCTGTCTCTCACGATCAACCCGATAGTGAAGTGCCCACCCTATGCTGCGCATGTAGGGCAACTGCTCCTGTACAAACATCTGGTCCGGATCCACGTGCGACAGGAAAGCTGCATCACAAAGCGAGCGGCTCACAGAACTGGTGGCGATCGTGAGAGGCTTGCCAGCAATGGCGTTGATGAAAATCGCCGTGGCAATGACGATGACCGGCAGTGTTACGGCCGCGATCTTGAGTGTACGAGAAAGCATGGAGATCCTTTCTTGTCAGGTCGTTTTCCGTTGCCATGGGCTGATCCAGCGACCCGAGCGGCTCGCAGAGACTATCGCAAGACTGCCGTTACCCACCTCCACCGCGCAAAATAAATTGCGGTGACGCCAGGCATTCGGCAGCATTCCAGTGTGGATGTCTATTTCTCCCTGTCTCATTCGTCATTAGGAAAAGCAACGCTGCTTTGATGGAGCCACACGATGACCCTGAAGCTCTACGCACACCCCTTTTCCTCTTACAGCCAAAAGGTTCTGGTTGCGCTGTATGAGAACGCCACACCGTTCGAATGGCGGCTGTTATCGAATGAGCACCCGCAGGTGTGGCAGGAACTCGCGGCGCTGTGGCCGCTGAAACTCTTCCCCGTGCTGGTGGACGGTGGCCGTACGGTTACCGAGGCGAGCATCATCATCGAGCACCTTGGCTTGCACCATCCCGGCCCCGTGTCATTGCTGCCCAAGGAAGCCGGCGCCGCGATCGAGGTGCGCAGCATGGATCGCTTCTTTGACAACTACATCTCGACGCCACAGCAGAAGATCGTGGCGGACAGCCTGCGACCGGTTGCGGAGCGCGACCCACGTGGCGTCGCTGATGCACGCAGGACGCTGGACATCGCCTACGGCTGGCTCGACAACGTGATGGCCGATCGTGAATGGGCGGGCGGTGATCGCTTCAGCCTTGCCGACTGCGGCGCCGCGCCCTTCCTGTTCTATGCGGACTGGACGCATCGGATCGGCACATCGTTCCCGAACGTGATCGCCTACCGTCAACGTCTGCTGGCGCGTTCATCATTTGCACGGGCTGTCGACGAGGCACGACCGTATCGTCCGCTTTTCCCCCTCGGCGCGCCCGATCGCGATTGATCAGCCCATCTGCAGGAGACCGACCATGACGCACACCCCTACTCTTGTTCCCGCTGCCGAACTCGGGCAGCGCAACAGCATGACGTTCCCGAACGAAAGCGCTGAATACCGCCGCGCGCGCAATGCGCTATTCATCGAGGAGATCGAACTGCGTCGGCATATCGAACGCGTCGCCGAACAACGCCGCGCGCTGCCGCCTGGCGGCGAGGTGACCGGTGACTATCGCTTCGAGGGCGAACATGGATCGCTCGATCTCGCCGACCTGTTCGGCGACAAACAGACCCTCGTCGTCTACAGCTTCATGTTCGGCCCACAGCGAGAACGCGCCTGCCCGATGTGCACATCGCTGCTGAGCGCGTGGGATGGCGAGGCGCGCGACGTCGGCCAGCGCGTCGCCCTGGCCGTGGTCGCGCGCTCGCCGATCGACCGCCTCATCGCGTTCAAGAAAGAACGCGGCTGGCGCGACCTCAACCTGTACTCCGATACCAATGGCAACTACAGCCGCGATTACTATGGCACCGGCAAGGATGGCGGCGACGACGCCGCATTCACCGTATTCACCCGCCGCGACGGCATCATCCGCCACTTCTGGAGCGGCGAGATGGGTTTCGACACGGCCGACCCCGGCCAGGACGCGCGTGGCGCACCCGATCTGATGCCGCTGTGGACCATCCTCGACGTCACGCCTGAAGGGCGCGGCAACAACTGGTATCCGAAGCTCGACTACGGACACTGAAGTTCACGGCACCTCCGCGCCGATTCCAGTAAACCATCCCTGACGCGCGCACCCCGGCGTGCCACGTCGGGGTGCGCGCGTCGCATCAGCAAAGACTACGGTCATCCCTTTTTTCCAGCCCCTCCATGCGATACAAGGGGATACCGCGGCTGTCACCGATCTCGTATACGTTGCCCCTTCCCCGTCCGTCGTCCAGCAGGTGTTTTGTGACCTCCGAACCCACGTCCAGTCAAATGAAAAAGCCCGCGTTGCTGGTAGCCGGCGTTGGTGCACTGGGTGTGGTTTTCGGGGATATCGGCACAAGCCCGCTGTATACGTTCAAGACGGTTCTGGACATGACCGGCGGCAATAACGCACACACCATACTGGGCGTGATCTCGCTGCTGATCTGGACGTTGATCATCATCACCACAGTGAAATACGCAGGGTTTGCGATGCGCTTCGACAACGATGGCGAAGGCGGCATCCTGGCGCTGATGGCCTTGCTGGGCGCCAGGCAACACCGGCGTCCGCTGCTCATAGCGGCCGGCTTGTTCGGTGCGGCGCTGATTTATGGCGACGGCGCAATCACCCCGGCCATCTCGGTGCTGTCGGCGCTGGAAGGCCTGAATATCGTGGCGCCATCGCTGCACCCGTATGTGCTGCCGCTGGCGGTGATTATTCTGCTGGCATTGTTTGCGCTGCAGCCTATGGGAACCGCGAAAATCGGACGCGCGTTCGGCCCCGTCATGCTGCTGTGGTTTGTGACCATGGCCGCGCTTGGGCTATGGGGCATCGCGCGACATCCGTCGATTCTTTGGGCGCTGAATCCTTACTACGGACTGGACTATCTGCTGCACAGTGACGGCGGCGGATTCATGGTGCTCGGCGGCGTATTCCTGTGCGTCACCGGCGCCGAAGCCTTGTACGCGGACATGGGCCACTTCGGCGCCGGCCCGATCAAGCTGGCGTGGGGCGCCCTGGTGTTTCCAAGCCTTGTGCTGAACTACGCCGGCCAAGGTGCCATCGTCCTGGCCGGCGCGCCGACGGACGGGAATATCTTCTATCGCCTGTGTCCTGCCTGGCTGACCTTGCCGCTGATCATTCTTTCGACGATTGCGACGATCATCGCCAGCCAATCGATTATTACCGGCGCGTTTTCCATGACACGGCAGGCGATCCAGCTTGGCTGGATGCCACGATTGAAAATCTTGCAGACCTCCGAGGAAGGCTACGGACAGATCTACGTCGGGGCCGTGAACTGGCTCCTGATGCTGGTGACGATCGGCCTGGCACTGGGCTTCCGCAAATCGGACAACCTCGCCGGCGCCTACGGCATCGCCGTGTCCGCCACCATGCTGATCACCACCGTCTTCCTGTTCATCGCCATGCGTGAAATCTGGAAGTGGAACCCGATCGTGAGCGGCGCCATCGCCAGCGTATTCTTCGTGGTCGATGCATCGTTCTTCTCGTCGAACATGATGAAGCTGCTCGACGGCGGCTATGTGCCGCTGTTACTTGCCGCGTTGGTCTACCTCGTCATGTACGTGTGGCACAAAGGCATCACCGCCGTCGGCATCCGGCTCGGCGAAAACCCGCTGGCCATCGATGCGTTCATCAACGAGATCACCGAAACCAAGATTGCACGGGTGCCCGGCACGGCCGTGTTCCTCACGCGAGTCAAAGGCAGCACACCACCGGTCCTGCTGTGGTACGTGAGGCACAGCCATGCACTGCACAAGCGCCTCCTGGCCGTCACCCTGGATATTGCATCCACGCCATACATCGCGGTGGAAGATCGCCTGAGCCTGGAGGAAGTGGCGACCAACTTCTGGTCCATCACCGCCCGCTACGGCTTCATGCAGAAACCAGACTTGCCGACCTTGATGGCGCAGATCGCCACGCGTGGCTGCCCGGTGGATACGCACTTGCTCACCTACTTCATCGGCATGGAAAAAATCGTTCCGCGCCACGACGGCCACGGCGTGCCGCGCTGGATCGAAGCGATGTTCGGCATACTGCTGCGCAATAGCGCACGCGTCACCGATTACCTGAACGTGCCTGCAGAACAGGTCGTGGATTTAGGCAGGCAGGTGTCCATCTAGCTGCATTGAAGCAGGCCAACGTCACTTTACGGGACTAGTGCGGCTGGTCAACGGCGAGATCCCGGCTCTACCGAGATTGACCACCGACGTGCTTCGCAGTGACTCCAAAACCCGTGTTTTGGAAATTTAGTGAGGTTTTGATGCCTCATCCGGCGCTGGGGACTACACTGTCACGCCCAGATGGAGACATATCCTTGGCCAAGCCCAACTACTCGTTCGAAAAACGGCAGCGCGAGATCGCCAAGAAGAAGCAGCAGGAAGAGAAGGACGCGCGCAAGCGTGAGGCACGCGAAGACGCCAAGCCGGCGCCCACCGATCCGGGCAAAGCGACGCCTGGCGGCCGGTAAACGCTAGCCAGGTCAGCGGGCTGCTCGCCAAGCGCGCCAGCCCCGCGGCGTCTTCAGCTCCAGCAAGCCGCAGTGCACCGGGGAAAGTGCGCGCCGGGCCGGCCCGGCTTTGACGGACACCCTTGTGCGGGGTGCGCCGTTTTCGTACAGCGCGACCTGATTTCCTACACGTCGCCCGGCGGCTTCATGCAGTTGACCATCCAGGCCTTGCCGTAGCGGTCTGTCAGCACGCCAAAGCGTTTGGCCCAGAAAGTTTCCTGGATTGGCATCTGCACCTCGCCGCCTACGGCCAGGGCGTTGAAGATACGGTCGGCTTCGGCGGCTGTATCGACCGGAAGATTTACGCACCCTTTTTTGGATGCACTGTGCGGCGGGCCGTCGGCGCCCATCAGGATGCCGCCGTCACTTTCCAGTTGTGAATGCATGACACGACCATGGGTTTCGACCGGCATCTCACTGGCCATGGGCGATTCGCCGTAGGTCATGCGCATGCTGATCTTGCCGTTGAATACCGTAGCGTAGAAGTCAAAAGCTTCCCGGCACTGGCCGTCAAAGTCGAGGTAAGGGATGAACTGCATGGTGGCTGCTCCTGCGGTGGGAAGGTGCGCCCCTTGACTGGTCTTGGGCGGGCTGTTCATGGAATGCGACGAACCATAGTGGCCCGGATCGACAGGGGCGTAAATGAGCACAAGACATCATTTTCCGGGCCGGAATTTGATTCCACCCGATGGCCCGCAGGATCGGCCGCCGCAAGCCACAAACTAGGCATGCCGCCACCAAGGCTTAGACCGAGTTACGTCTTTTACCGCGTTCCTCGTGACTTTCCGAGTCCATATCGCGAACGTCACACGCGGCTAACAGTCGTGGGTGCAGCCTGAGTATCCCCCCGTAGAAACGGTTTGGCTTTCTGACAATTTCTGATCTGTGGTTGAGGTCTTCGCCATGCGCACCCAAGACATATCCCGCTTCCAATCACTGTTGCATGTCCGCGCATGGCCCGTTTTTATCGCCCATATCGTCCATCGGCCGGCGAAGGAAGCGTCAAGCCAGGCTCCTGAGCACATGACCAGGCGGCAAATGCTGCTCGCAGCACAGGACCTCAAGCGGCGAGAGCAGCGCGCACATCTGCTGGATCAGCTGAGCTATATCAAGCCGAGAAACCGCGGTACCTCGTGAGTCGCATCAGCCTGAGTGCTTAAGCACAAGCAGGGGTCGGCCGGCTTGACCGGCACGTTTGCTTACGGTGAGTGCACCGCATTCTGGATCGGTACTTCGTGCTGATCCAGCACGGTTGTGCAGTGCTCGGCTGCCTTGATGGCCTCGACGGTGAAAGCGCTGGATAAGCCCACCGAAGAAAAATCGACGTTGCTATAGCGGGCGCCCAGCTTGTTGTAGCCATAGGAGCAGTTGACGACCCCGTTGAAGTCGCTCTTCGACATCATGCGCGGAAGCGTTGGGCTGGCAGCGTATTCGGTATCCAGTACCTGCTGGAGTACCTGGTAGTTGCTGCCGTAATACGGTCCGACCGATCCTGCGGCCATGGCGGACGCGCTTCCCAGCGCACTCAGCAGCAGGATGCTTGAGAGGTTGAGGTTACGCATGCGGCAGATCTCCCCGGACCAGTGATGATGAAAGCCGGCAGGTGGCCATGGAAATGGCTAACTTGCCCGGCGAACCGGGAGTAAACATACCGCATATGGCCGCCTGAAATAATGCGCAGGAAGTTGCGAGAAACTGTGTGCCCGAAACGCTCACGCGCGAGCGGAATCTCGCTCGCGTTTCTGCCGAAACACACAAGCTGAGTCGGGCGACATTTAGGCATTCTCTCAACCGGTCGCCACCCCGGCGCAGGTCGGGGTCCAGTGGCTTGGCAGCGTATGGAAGGCATACGTGACCAGCTTCGCTGTCGACGTGCGCCTCCAGCCTTCGCCGGAATGATGCGCTGTGAAATTTCTCAGACCATCAATTAGCTGCCAGGAGGCACATCAAACATGTACGGCGTTTGTTGCGCCGATGTCCGCTTGCCGAACGTGCGTGCAAACGTGGCCAGGTGGTCATAGGGCCTCATGGAAACCATCGCACGGAACGCCACGTGCTCGATAAGGCAGAACAACGACGCCTCCAGCATGCTGAGGTCGCGCGGCGGCAGAGCGTCCATGATCAGCCCTACCCTTCCATCGAGCCATTCCAAAGCGTTACGCAGTCCCGTCGCCGCCTTGACGAAGTAGATGCTGTCCGCCGGAAGCTTTGCGATCTGCGTTCCAAAGCCGAGCTGCACCTGCGCCTGCATCGCATGCCAGACGAGCTCCTGCGCATTACGCGCCTGCACGCCACGCACATCCTCCGGCCAGGTGATGCGCCGATGCTCCGGCGCGGCAGTGGCAAGCACGCGACAGATGTTCTCGGCGCCGAAGATCACGTCATCGCCCATTTTCAACACGGGCAGCTTCAGCGCAGGATTTCCAGCGTAGTCGCGCGCGTCCAGCGACGACAGGTCATAGACCGGGGCGAACTCGCAGACCACGCCAAGCTCCAACGCGAAGACGCGCACTAGACGGGTGAAGTGCGAGCTGCTGCGTCCGATGATGTATGAGACCGGGAGCCGGCCCATGGCGTCTTCGTTGGTCAGGGTTCACCTCACGGAGCAAATCGGTCTTTGTTTCTGGCTGGTGGTCGCAGTAGGAGTGTAGATATTTTCTGCCGGACGAAATATCTCCGAGCTACCCGCGCCTCAATAGCTCGTCCAAGTATGCCTGAATATCGAATTGCTACTGGATAACCCCGAGCTTTCTCACTCTGGACGCGAAGATAGTTGGCATGCATCATTGATTCCCAGGGGAATCCAATCGTCATGTTCCAACCCAATCCGTTGCGCGATTTGCGCGACCGTGCACTCCGTGCGAGGGGCTGACGATATCAGGGGGAGCTTCTGTGCCGAAAGTACGCTTGAGCAAGGTCGCTGTGATGCGGCCAAGTATTCGCGCGTTTCAATTTTACGGGTTCGGCGCTTCGCCTTTGACTCTGGTCATGAGGCGGCTCACCAAGGTATCCGCCATCATTGCAATGATCGTTTCATTAGGCGCCTGCGCTGAATTTTCTGTCTACAAACCCGCACCGGACGTGCCACTGGCCAACGTCAGGCTGTCACCCGAAATGGCAAAAGAATCGCTGGTCATGTGCCAAGCCCCCCATGATTGCCATGAGCTGCCACCATTCAACGGCGTGATTCAGGTGCCCACGAATCAGCGCGTTTCGCTTTACAGGACATATCAGGGCAGGCCTTATGGGCGTGAGGGGTTCTGCTCGGCAGGTATCAGCTTTGAGCCAAAGTATGGCCAGCGGTACTTCGCCGCGTTTAGGATTATTGGCAATCAATGCACGCTTCGCATTTACCGATGGTCACCCAAGGATGCTCCCCCTCAGCCATTCGAATTCGGACAGTCGACCCTGGACCTAGCCGCTTATGCGACTTTCGACCCCACGATGGGACGACCTATTCCGCTGTACAAGAACTAGTGCAACTTATCCAAGCGACCTATCAGCAAGCCGAAATATGAGAGGCCGGGCGCGAAAGAGTGCGTCCCGGCCACTGTTCTGTTCATGGCGGAAAGACCGCTGCGCCCCCTGGAAGTTAACCCCTCGCTTCGCGATGAGGCAGTTTCCAGTCGGGCCGGACGAAGTGGCAGGTGTAGCCGCTGGGATAGTGCTCGAGATAATCCTGATGCTCGGGCTCGGCTTCCCAGAAGTCGCCAGCGGGTGCCACTTCCGTCACCACCTTGCCGGGCCACAAACCTGATGCATCCACATCGGCGATGGTGTCTTCGGCAATCTTCCTCTGTTCCTCGGAGGTATAGAAGATCGCCGATCGGTAGGCGCTTCCACGGTCATTGCCTTGCTGGTTCAGCGTGGACGGATCATGGATCTGGAAGAAGAACTCCAGCAGCGAACGGTAGCTCAGCTTCGCCGGGTCGAAGATGATTTCGATACCCTCCGCATGGCTACCATGATGGCGATAAGTCGCATTGGGCACGTCTCCGCCGGTGTAACCCACGCGGGTGGAGATCACGCCGGGATAGCGGCGCAGCAGATCCTGCACACCCCAGAAGCAGCCACCGGCCAGCACGGCACGTTCGTTGGTCATCGCACATCCTCCACCTGATCCAGATAAGCCCCGTAACCCTCGGCCTGCATGTCATTGCGGTGGACGAAGCGCAGCGATGCCGAGTTGATGCAGTAGCGCAGACCACCGCGATCCCGCGGACCATCGGGAAAGACGTGCCCGAGATGACTGTCACCGTGCATCGAGCGCACTTCGGTACGGATCATGCCGTGCGTGCCGTCCTTCAACTCGTTGACGTTGGCCGGCTCGATCGGCTTGGTAAAGCTGGGCCAACCGCATCCCGACTCGAATTTGTCGGACGAGGCAAACAGCGGCTCGCCCGACACGATGTCGACGTAGATGCCAGGCTCATGGTTATCCAGGTACTCGCCGGTGCCGGGCCGCTCGGTGGCGCTTTGCTGGGTGACGCGATACTGCTCGGGCGAGAGCTTCGCGATGGCTTCGGGGTTCTTGCTGTACGTGTTCATGAGCTACTCCTGCTTCAGGCAACGACGCCGGTTTGAACCGATAATCTGGCCCAAGCCGACAATGTGGCCCGATGGATGGGATTTCGCATAGATTGGGGTTAGCGAAGCGAACCCCAACCTGCATACAGATGCATTACGAACCAGAGCGGCTCAAGGTTACGTGCGAGCAATGTGACGGCTCCAGAGGGAGTCTCGAAAAACCGCCCTTTGCCCGTCATTCCTGCGAAGGCAGGAACCCAGAGGCTTCAAGCCCCTGAAGTGCAAGGGCACTGGGTCCCCGTCTTCGCAGGGATGACGAGCGGGGAAACGGGCTGCTCAAGGTTATGTGCGGGGCAAAGTGACTGCTGCAAAGGGAGTCTCGAAAAGCCGCCCCTTGCCCGTCATTCCTGCGAAGGCAGGAACCCAGAGGCTTCAAGTTCCTGAAGCGCAAGGGCACTGGGTCCCTGCCTTCGCAGGGATGACGAGCGGGGAAATGGGCCGCTCGAGGTACTTCGTCGCGGCCCTTGGCCTTGGATGCCCCTGGGCCTTGCCGGTCCTTGACCTTGGCCGTGGAGAACTCACGGTCGACGACTGTCGCGGGTACAGCGACTGCATCGCATCCAGGTGCGCGGCGGCTACCAACTCTCGCCCCAAACCCATCAATGATCGGGCAACGGCGGGATCGCCAGGGTGTGTTCGCTGTCGCCGGTTGCCCCCGTCAGCATGCTGGGCGGCAGATGCCCGACATCGCCGACGGCGATGACCTTGAACCTGCCATCGGCCTCGATGCGGATTTCGGTGATGCTGGCATTGCCCACCGACATTTCCAGCCACGCCTTCGTATCAACGCCGAGCGCGCGCGTGACCAGGTAGCGGATCACGTCACCGTGGCATACGAAAAGGTCGGTGCGCTCGCCGCCTGCGGCAGGTTTGAAGTATCGGGCGAAAACCCGGTCGAGCTGAGCCTGGCAGGCCGCCAGGTCTTTCGGTTTTTCGTGGGCCATGGCCTCGGGCCGGCGCGTGGGTGGCGTACATTCGGCAAGGTCGTCGACCACCTCGAAATGGCGCCCCGGGAAATCGGCGGCGATGATCGCCGCCGTATCGCGCGCGCGTTGCACCGGGCTGACATACATCGCGTCGAACCGCGTCGGCAGGCCCGCCAGACGCGCGCCGACCAATTGCGCCTGCGCAACGCCAATCGGTGCCAGATGCGGGCCCGGCTGATCGCCCAAAGCCGGATCTGGCACGTAATAGCCGTGGCGCACCAGCACGATGGTCCGCGCCGCAGGCGCCTGTATATCGGCGCCGTGTGCCGTGGCGGTCAGAAGCAGGCAGCACAGGCCAAGCAGGAATCTGTTCATGGCCGAAGTATCGCGCAACTGCAAAGCGCGCGGCGCCAGTCAGAAAACCTCAATGTACTCGGCGCTGCTCCGACCACCTATGCAAGCGCTGGCCGCTATTTCGCTTGCAGGGTATCCAGAACCTTCTGCGCGTCCGCGTGTGCGCCGTCCAGCGTCGTGGTCTTCACACCATGCTCGGCCTGGGTCAACGCAGTGTGCAATTTGGACTCGCTGGCGGCATCGCCCTTGGCATCGACGATGGCCCCCTGACCCATGCCTTTGCAGGGATCTTCTTCCTGGGCGTCGAACCCTTTGCCGGACGGCCCGACCAGACAGTTGATGACATGGTGCAGATGCGTATGCGCCAACTTCAGATCCGCCGCACCGAGCGCCATGCCGGCATGTGCGCTGGCCGTACCCATCTGCTTCGATACCGCACTGTCGGAATCTGCCGCTTGCGCGACTACGGGCAGCGCGATCGCCAGCAGGAGCATCGGTAACCACTGAGTGAATTTCTTCGTCATGGCACAACTCCGGAGCAACGCGGCACCCGCCGCAGTCCCCACAGCATAGGCCTGTCCCCTTGCGCGAAAAAGGGGGGCGAGGCAGTTTCATGCGGCGAGCACTTCGTCCTTGAGTTGTGCAGCCGGATGAGGGCTGGCCGCTCGTGTGCATCGAAGTGGCAATGCACTGCACCGCGAACCTGAGCGCGCAACTCTGTTTTCGGCCTCGGTGTAGATGGCATGGTCAAGGGCACGGGCAATGAAGCCACCCTCGATGGCATCTTCAACCAGAAATACGATTTCGCTCATAGGATCTGCCTCGGCCATTGGATGATGGTATGACGAAGGGACGCCGACCCCGGCTACTGGCCAACCGTTGGCGACCCCTTTGTTGAGCGGAAACGCACCCTAAGCTCTGTTTCTGTCCGCTGCCGCTGCGCCAGTGGGTTACGATGCCGCCCTTCGTTGCGTTGCGGCACGCGGCCGCTGTTCAATGTTCGATGCCCCAGGAGATTGCCCGTCGTGTCGCATTATTCCGGCCCCCTGCTCACGCAGCCCATTGCCGAGGCGCTGCGGGCCGCTCACGACGCCGGTGCGGTTGAATGGAGCGGCTCGCTGGACCTGGGTCGCTCGATCGGCAGCGCGCCGCTGGAGAAGGACGCCTGGCAGTGGCGGGGCCAGCGCTATCCCTACCCCGACAAGCTGAAAGACCGCACGATCTATTACTGGGACGGCGATGAGTTTGCGCCGGTGTCGCGCTATGCGGGCTCGCTGATCAAGCTGGTGCCCACCGCGTGGGGCGCGCCAACGTTCGAGATCGATGGCATCAAGATGCTGCCCACGTCGAAGGAGTCGCCGTTCGAAGATGCGCGCCGCAAGGTGGCACTGGTCGAGCCGCGCGGCAAGGTGGTGTTCGATACCTGCGGCGGCCTCGGCTACTTCGCGGCGTGCTGCCTGGAGGCTGGCGTGGCACGCATCGACTCGTTCGAGAAGAACGCCGACGTGCTGTGGCTGCGCACGCTCAACCCGTGGTCGCCGGATCCCGACGCGCCGGCCAACGGCGGCCGTCTGCAACTCGCCCATGCCGACGTGTCGCAGGCGATCTTGCAGGTCGCCGACGCCTCGGTGGATGCACTGCTGCATGACCCGCCACGCTTCGGCATCGCCGGCGAGCTGTACTCGCAGGCGTTCTACGACCAGCTTGCGCGCGTGCTGCGTCGAGGCGGGCGTCTGTTCCACTACACCGGCAGCCCGAACAAGCTCACCAGCGGCCGCGATGTCCCGCGCGAGGTGGAAAAACGGCTGGAGAAGGCTGGCTTCAAGGCTCAGCTGGCGCTTGACGGTGTATTGGCGACGCGGCGTTGAGCAGTATGCTGGCCATGTTTTCCGGTTGTAGCGCCCGTGCATCCACTTCTGGCGTATAAACCTACTGCCCCGTCACCCCCAGGAACCACACCCATGAAGTTACTGTTGAAGTTTGCAGCTATCGCGCTCGTCGGCACTGCCGGCCTTGCGTCGCCGGCGTTCGCCGCACTAACGGTAGGTACGCAGGCGCCCGAGTTTTCCGCGCCAGCCTATCTTGCCGGCCAGCCGTTCACGTTCAAACTCGCGGACGCCCTGAAGAAAGGCCCCGTGGTGGTCTACTTCTTCCCTGCCCCGCATACCTCGGGCTGCAACATCGAGGCTCACCTGTTCTCGCAGGCGATCGATCAATTCACGGCGCAGCACGCCACGGTAATCGGCGTCACTGCCGGCAACCTGTCGGACTTGGCGGCCTTCTCGAAGGAAGCCGACCACTGCAGCGGCAAGTTCCCGGTAGCCGCCGACGAAGGCGCAAAGATTGCCAAGCAATACGACGCGCTGCTGGTGCAGAAGCCCGGCTGGTCTGATCGCACCTCGTATGTGATCGCCCCGTCCGGGAAAATCACCTATGTCTATTCGAACCTCAGCCCCGAGAAGCACGTCCAGGAGACGCTCGATGCAGTGAAGGCGCTCGATCAACAGGGCAGCACCGGGAAGTAACTCCGGGTCCGATGACGGACCCGCAAAAACAGAGGGCGCTTCTTCCAGAAGCGCCCTCTGCACCACTACCGTGACCGTACTATCTGGCCGCCCTACTTGCGCGCCGCAATGATCTGGCTCAGGTAATCCGGCGTGCCTTCGATGCGTACCAGATGCGGGTACTGCAGGCCATCGTGGTAATCCACCGCTACCGTGCGGTAGCCGCCCTGGTGCTTCAGCAGCAGCTGGATCGGCGTCTTGCTGCCCTTGGCCGCCGTAATTGCGCTCTTCAGCACATCGTTCGAATAGTTCTGCCCGTTCACCGCGACCAGAGTGGCGCCGGTGCTGACGCCGGCCTTGAACGCCGGTCCGTCCCAGCGCACGTCATTGACCTGCCCCTTGTCGGTCATGGTCAGACCGATCGACCAGGCGAAGTTGAACAGATGGCGTGATGGCTCCGGCCGGGTGTTGTACTGCTTCTCGTACGCGCTTTCCTGATCGGTGTAGACCAGTTTCCAGCCCGTTGCCGCGATGCCGTTTTGCAGCGGCGGATTGAGCGCATCGACGCGTGCGTGCAGGAAGCCCGCCCAGTCGTATTTGGCCACGCCGTTCAGAGCCGCCACGACGTCGTCAAAGGTGTAGGTCTTGGTCACGTAGCTGCCATTGTCGACACCGAAGAACGCTTGCGCGAAATCGTCCAGCGACTTGCTGTCATGCGTCAGTGCGCGCAGCTTGGCGTCCACTTCCAGCCACATCATCTGGCCGCCGCTGTAGTAATCCTCACTCATCTGCCAGCTGCGGTACGGCAGGCTCGAACGGTGTGCGGCGGTCGCATCGTTGGTCGTGTCTTCAAGCGTGCGCCACTGGAAACCTTCGCGGTTGCGCTCGTAATTGGCGGCAGTCATGGCCAGCGCATCGCGGAAATCCTGCGGCGTCCACATGCCAGCGCGCGCGGTCAGCACATAGCCCCAGTACTGCGTCTGTCCCTCATACACCCATAGCAGCGAATCGCCCATGGGCACGTTGAAGTTGGGCGTCCACAGGTCAGCCGGCCGACGGAACTTGCCGTTCCAGGAATGTGTGTACTCGTGCGCCAGCAGGTCGCGGCCAGGCGCGGCTTCCTTCCATGCAGTGAAGTAATCGGCGCCCATTCCGTCTTCGCTGGACTGATGATGCTCGGTGCCGTTGGCACCCAACTGATCCGACAACGAGAACAGAAAGTCGTAGTGATCATAGTGATGCGAACCGAACAGCTTCACCGCCTGGGTCGCCAGCGCGCGATGCACGTTCAACTGCTCGGGCGTCATCTCCAGGTATTTCGGCGCGTCGGCAACGATGTCCAGATGCACCGGCGCTTCGCCGGCCGGGGTGAGATCAACCCGTTTGAAGTACTGGCCCGCGTAAATTGGCGAATCGACCAGGTTGTTCAATGTCACCGGCTTGAAGGTGGTGGTATCACCCGACTGCGAGGCCGTCTCCAACGCGGTGCCGAACTGCCAGCCATGCGCCAGCGTCACGCTGGGCGCGAAGGTGATACCGCGCGAAAAAAAGCCGGCCGGATACAGCGTCATGTTGCTCCATTCCATGTCCATCATGCGGTCGGTGATCTCGAACCCACCGTTGTCGGCGCGACTGGACAGGTACTGGAATGTCGCGTCGAGGGTGGTGACGTCCGCGGGCACATCGAGATGGAACGCGTACACGTTGTATTCGTCGCGCTTCCACTTCAGCGGCTTGCCGTTGGCACTGAGCTTGAGACCGGCGAGCATGGCGATCGGCCCGCTCGGCGAGTGGCTGCCGGGAATCCACTGCGGGTACAGCAGCGTCAACGCGCCGGCTGTCACCGGAATCGTCTCGTGTACGCGAAAGATGCCCTGCAACGTATCGCTGGCATCGACCTGAATCGCAATCGTGCCGGGATACGGCGTGTCCTGCGGCGGCGGCACCTGGGGAGCCCCCACCTCCTGCGCGCTTACGGCACCAGTTGCGAGTGCGAGCGATATGGCTACGGCAAGACGTGCAAGTGTGCGACGCGTGCCAGCCGGGGAGCCGGCGAGAGGGGCAAGGGACATGGGGGACTCCGGCAAGTGGATCGAGCGAATAGATCGTGAACTCCCCCTACTTTGCCAAAAGCGGAGTCAGAGTGCATATGCCTCTTGCCCTACACCGAGCCGACGATGCTTGTCGCCGAGAACTGCGTAGGTTGGGGTGAGCAAAGCGATGCCCAACGCTCCTGTTGTCGGGGAGTTTTGTTGGGCATCGCTTTGCTCACCCCAACCTACCGGCGAAAACGCAGAGGGCGCTTCATCGAGAAGCGCCCTCTGCACCGTTGCCGTAACCGCGCTATCCAGCCGCCCTATTTGCGCGCCGTGATGATCTGGCTCAGGTAGTCCGGCGTGCCCTCGACGCGCACCAGATGGGGATACTGCAGACCATCGTGGTAGTCCACTGGCACGGTCTTGTATTCGCCCTGGTATTTCAGCAACAGCTGGATCGGTGAGTTGCCACCCTTGGCCGCAGTAATCGCATCCTGCAGTACGTCGCTCGTGTACGCCTGGCCGTCCACGGCGACCAGCGTTGCGCCGGTGGTGACGCCGGCCCTGAATGCCGGTCCGCTCCAGCGCACGTCACTGATATCGCCCTTCTTGTCCATGGTCAGGCCGATCGATGAAGTGAAGTTGTAAAGATGGCGGGACGATTCCGTCTGGCTGTCGTACTGCTTTTCGTACTCGCTTTCCTTGTCGGTGTAGACCAGCTTCCAGCCTGTCGCTTCGAGACCACCCAGCGGCGCTTTGTGCGCGTCGACGCGCGATCGCAGGAAGGTCGCCCAGTCGTCCTTCGCCACGCCGTTCAACGCCGCCACCAAGTCGTCGAAGGTGTAGGTCTTGGTCACGAAGCTGCCGCTGTCGACACCAAAGAACGCTTGCGCAAAATCATCCAGCGATTTTCTGTCGTGCGTCAGCGTGCGGATCCGGGCGTCCACTTCAAGCCACACCATCTGCCCGGCGCTGTAGTACTCCTCGCTCATCTGCCAGCTGCGATACGGCAGCGCCGCGCGTTCGGCGACGGTTGGATCGTTGGTGGTGTCCTGGATCGTGCGCCAGTCGAAGCCGGCGCGGTTGCGATCGTAGTCGGCCGCGGTCATGGCCAGCGCATCGCGGAACTGCTGCGGCGTCCACATGCCGGCGCGCGCGGTCAGCACATAGCCCCAGTACTGCGTCTGCCCCTCGTATACCCACAGCAACGAATCGCCCATCGGCACGTTGAAGTTCGGCGTCCACAGATCGGCCGGTCGACGGAATTTTCCGTTCCAGGAATGCGTGTACTCGTGTGCCAGCAGGTCGCGATCGGGCGCGCCATCGCTCCAGCCCGTGAAATAGTCGGCGCCCAGACCGTCCTCGCTGGACTGATGGTGCTCCAGTCCGTTGCCGGTCAATTGATCCGACAGCGAAAACAGGAAGTCGTAGTGGTCGTAGTGATACGAGCCGAACAACGCCAGCGCTTGCGTCACCAGCGCGCGATGCACCTGCAGCTGCTGCGGCGTCATCTCCAGATCCTTCGGCGCGTCGGCGACGACGTCCAGATGCACCGGCGCCTTGCCGCCCGGGTTGAGATCGACGCGCCTGAAGTAGCGACCCGCGTAGATCGGCGAATCGACCAGCGTGTTGTACGGTACCGGTTTGAACGTGGTGGTGTCGCCCGACTGCGAGGCCTTCTCCAGCGCAGTGCCGAACTGCCAGCCCTTGGGCAAGGTCACGCTCGGCGCAAACGTGATGGCGCGCGAGTAGTGCCCGGCCGGATAAAGCGACATCTCACTCCACGACAGATCCAGCATGCTGCTGGTCATCTCGATCGAGCCGTCGCCATCGGTGCGACCGGACAGATACTGGAAGTCCGCGTCGATGCTGGAGACTCCCGCCGGCACGTCGAGGTGGAACGCGAATACATCGTACTTGTCACGCGACCATGTCAGCGGCTTGCCGCCGGCGCTGAACTTGACGCCCGCAAGCATGGCGATCGGGCCGCTCGGCGAATGGTTGCCGGGAATCCACTGCGGATACAGCAGCGTCAATGCGCCTGCTTCGACCGGAATCGTTTCGTGCACCTGAAAGATGCCCTGCGAGGTGTCACCAGCATCGACATGAATCGCAATCGTGCCGGGATACGGGGTGTCCTGTGGCGGCGGCGCCTGGGAGCTGCGGACCTCCTGCGCACCTACGGCACCTGCTGCGAGGGCCAGCGAGATAGCTACGGCAAGACGCGCAAGCACGCGGCGCGTGCCAGCCGGGAAGCCAGCGAGAGGGGCAAGGGACATGGGAACTCCGGCAGGTAGATCAAGCAAGTAGATCGGGGACTCCCCCTACTTTGCCAAAACCGGGATCAGAGTGCACTTTCCTGGATGAGCGGATAGCTGTGCCTGAGAGATCGCCCGGCGCACCACCGACCAGCAAGAAATAACTTTCAGTGGCAATGTCGATCCAATCACCGCCCATTCGTTGCATAGGTAGCCAGGGTATTGACGGGGGCAACGGCTCCCGCACCCAGCTGCGCCCTTTCACCCCATGGAGATGAGCGATGCAATTCCTTTCGATAATCCGGATCAACGAGAACACCGCCAAGCAGCCCGACCAGCGACTCATGAACGACATGGGCAAGCTCATGGAGGAGATGAAAAACGCCGGCATTCTCATCGACACCGCCGGACTGAGACCTACTGCCGAAGGCGTACGCGTCAAACTCGCGCGCGGAAAGATCAGCCAGACCGACGGCCCGTTCACCGAGGCCAAGGAAGTGATCGGCGGCTACGCCGTCCTTGAGGCGCCATCGATGGATGAGGCGGTCCACGTCAGCAGGCGCTTTCTGGAAGTCCATGGCGATGGCTGGGAAATCGACTGTGAGGTCCGCCAGATGGAGCGCCACCCGGATGTGAGCGCAGCCTGAGCCGGTGAGCCCACTCCAGCTAACGGGGCCAGCCCCCCTCTACCCCGACACCTTTTTTCACAGCTAGACTCTGTCAACCTGCTCGCGACGAGGTTGCGTCGGGGTACGGATGGTGCGGAATTTTCCGCGATCTTGCTGGGGGCTGGATGTAATGGCTATGCCGTTGTCCTGGAAAATCGGTGCCGCTGTGGCGAGTTTGATCGTCGCTGTGTTTGCCTGGAATGGGCTTTCCCAGTATTTCGCGGCGCGCCAGGCCGATGAGATCACACGCGATTCCGCTCGCGCCGCCATGCTGGATGCAGAACAGGCCAAAGCTCGTGCCCAGCAACACCAGGCACAGCTGGCGGCCGATCTGAAACAGCAGCGTGAGGACTTGTCCAACACGTACCAGCACGTGGATGAGCAAGCCCGGCAGTATCAGGCCGAGCAAGTCATACGCGCCGACAAGCAGCGGCAGGAAGACCTTCGCGTGCAGGCAAGTTATCGGCTGGACCGGAACCAGCAGTGCGAGGGCGGCATCGTCATCAACCACAGCGGTTCGAGCTTTACGCAACTTGTCGACAAAAACGGCCAGCCGATCCCATGCACAGGTGACATGGCGACAGAACCGCTGCGCTAGTACTGCCTTCGCTCACCCATCATTCGGGCATCCTCGCCCACCGTCACGAAGGCATCTCGAGTGAAGCGCGATCGCCAAACAGTTCAGCGCCGCTCCTGCAAACGTAGCAAGTTACCCGCGGGATCGCGGAAGGCACAGTCGCGAACTCCGTACGGCTGCTCAGTCGGCTCCTCGACGACCTCGGCGCCACTGTCCCGTATCCGCTCGAAGGCGACGTCGAGGTCCCTGGTGGCCAACAGCATGATGGCGTAGGTGCCCTTGGCCATCATCTCGGCGATGGTGCGGCGCTCGTCGTCGGTAACGCCGGGGCTGGCCGCCGGCGGGTACAGGACGATGGACGTGCCGGGTTGATCCGGCGGGCCAACCGTGATCCAGCGCATCCCGTTGTAGCCAACGTCTTTGCGCACCTCGAAACCGAGGATATCGCGATAGAAAGCCAGCGAGGCGTCCGGATCGGTTTGCGGAAGAAAGCTCGCGTGAATGTTGATATCCATGGCTGTCGTGCTCGGTGTGGATGGAGCCGTCATGCTAGATCTGGCTCGGGGGCCGGCGCTTCTCGATTCCTGACCGGTCGGGTCACCTGCCTCGCCACGCAGGATGGCATCCCTGCCGTCGCCTGCGCCGCATCGCGCCGATAGACGCTCGGCGGCACACCGGTCAGCTCGGTGAATCGCGTGCTGAAGGTGCCCAGCGATGCGCAGCCAACAGCAAAGCAGACCTCGGTGACGTTGAGGTCGCCACGACGCAGCATCGCCATCGCGCGCTCGATGCGCCGCGTCATCAGATAAGAATAAGGCGACTCGCCAAAGGCGAGCTTGAACTGACGACTGAGGTGCCCCGCTGACATGTAAACGCCGCAGGCAAGCGCCTCGACGTCCAGCGGCTGCGCGTACTCCCGGTCGATCCGGTCGCGAACACGGCGCAGCCGCGCGAGGTCGCGCAGGTGTTGTGCTGCGGCGGGTCGGCTGTTCATCAACGCGATCGTCCCACGTGGCACCGGAGTGCTCAAGTCCGTTGAGCCAACGGGGGCAGCTTTGCCAGAGGTGTCCCTGACACTTCTTCGGGACCGCAATCTCATCTGGAATTAGCTGCTGAAGTCGGCCGCTCCATCACGTCAATTTCTGAGTCAGAGCGCACGCCACTTGAACCCCACACCTCAGATTGACTTCACCTCTCCCCCATCCATCCTGAGTGTCGAACCCGTCATCCACCGTGCACCGGGCGAGACCAGGAATGCCATTAGCTCGGCAATTTCCTCAGGCTCGCCATAGCGTGCGATACCCGCGTCTTTCGGAAATTTAGTGGTTGCCTCGGCGACGGTCACGTTGTGAATCGACGCCCAGTGCTCCAGATAGGACCGACGTCGTCCTGTCATCACGGGGCCCGGCAATACGCTGTTCACCTGCACACCATCGGTGATGCCACGATCGGAAAACGCTTTGGCCAGCGCGACAATCGCCGCGTTGATCGTACCGACGGCAGCGTAAGGAGCTTTCGGAAACAGCGCGGAATTACCCGACATCAACACGACCGAGCCCTTGGCTTTTTTCAGCGCAGGCCACGCCGCAATGGTCAGGCGCCGTGCACCGTGTAGCTTCAACGCCAGTCCTTCATCCCATTGTTCTTCGGTCATTTCGAACAAGTCGACCTGAGCAACTGCGCCTGCGATATTTAGTACAGCGTCAATTCTGCCGAACGCTTTCAGCGTGAGGTCCACCACGATTTGTGCAGCCGTCAGCTCGGCCAGATCGAGCGCGACAATAAGCGCCTCAGCCCCGGCCGCTTTTACTGCGATGGCTGTTTCTTCAAGGTTGGCGCGGTTGCGTGCGACGAGCACGATGGACGAAAAATCCCTGGCCAAACGAACTGCTGTCGAATGACCGATGCCTTGACTGGCGCCTGTGACGATCGCGACTGACTTGGACATGACGCTTTTCCTCAATGACAAACGGCTATGGGTTGGGAACAGTCAGTGGCGCGTTCGCGTGCGGCGATCACAGAACGCGCCCCTCACAAGTGCAAGCTCAGTCAGCGAGGAACGCCCGGATCTCGTCGGCGATCTGCACAGCATGCGTCTCGAGCGCAAAATGCCCGGTGTCAAAGAAACGAACCGTCGCATCGGGGATATCGCGTTTGAATGCTTCAGCGCCCGGTGGCAAAAAAAACGGATCGTTCTTTCCCCACACCGCCAGGAATGGCGGCTTGTGTGTACGGAAATATTTCTGGAAGGTCGGATAGAGCGCCACGTTGCTCTGATAATCGCCGAACAGATCCAGTTGAACTTCATCGGCACCCGGACGAGCCAGATAGTAGTTGTCGAGCGAGTAGCCGTCTGGCGACACCGAGGTTGGCGCAGACACACCATGGGTGTATTGCCATACCGTAGTTTCCGGAGCGAGGAACGCACGCAAGGCATCGCGATTGGCCTGCGAGTTGTCCTTCCAGTAGGCCTGGATGGGATTCCAGCCCTCGCTCAAACCTTCCTCATAGGCATTGCCATTCTGCGAAATGATCGCGGTGATGCGTTCGGGATGTCGCACAGCCAGGCGGAGCCGGTCGGTGCGCCGTAGTCGAATACATAGACCGCATAACGATTGAATCCGACGATTTCGGTGAAACGCTCCACGACATCGGCGAGATGGTCGAACGTGTATTTGAAATCCTCCCGCGTCGGCATGTCCGATTTACCAAACCCCGGCAAGTCGGGCGCGATGATGTGGAAGCGATCGGCCAGTAGCGGAATGAGGTCCCGAAACATGTGACTTGAGCTCGGAAAACCATGCAGCAGCAGGAGCTTCGGTGCATCGGCTGCGCCAGCTTCACGATAGAAGATATTGAAGCCGTCGACGCCGGCGGTACGGTAGCTGATGGTGGTCATTGAATGATCCTCTTGGGTGATGTAACGGCTATGGGCGATTTCGTGAGATGACTTTCTGAGCGCATTGGCAACCCTGTAAATGGGTTTACGGCGGCGACCACGTCGATGAAGGACTTGCCGGTTTTGAGGCACCCCGTTCCCGGCGTGAATCGTTGGATGCCGTCGGCGTTAGCGGCGGATCGTTTCGCCAATAGCCTCGCTGATGATGTCCACGACGACGTTCGGCGCGGTGACACTGGGGGTGTGGTCAACCGGATATGAGCGCACCTGCGCGTTCATTCGTTGCGCCATGAATTGCTGCGTCTCACGAACGATCATACGGTCCTGTTCGGCGACTAGAAACCAGCTGGGTCGGTCCTTCCAAAGTGGTCGCTCAACAGCGACACCTATGCAAGCGGCAGCGATGGGACGCTGGACGGCTGCGAAAATGGCCTGCTCTTCTGCCGTGCCGTTTTGCGCAAAGGCTGCAGCAAAAGCAGCGTCAGGCAGCCATATAAGGCCGTGGCTATCTGGAGAAAGGTGCGGAGCCTCGGCGTGAGGATCGTTGCGATAGAAAACGTCGGCAACCGTCTCGCCTTCGTCCGGAGCCAGTGCCGCGACATACACGAGCGACTTCACTTTTTCACTGCGCGTCGCTCCGATCACCGCCCCCGCATACGCGTGCCCCACCAACACCACGTTGGCGACCGCGCGCTCAAGGGTCCTGTCCAGAGCCGCCACGTCCTCGGCTAACGAGGTCAAGGGAAGAGGAGCAGCAAGCGTATTAATACCCTTGGCTCGCAGAGCACCGATGACTTTCGTCCAACTCGATCCGTCCGCCCATGCGCCATGCACGAGCACCACCGTTAGTTCGCTGAGCGGCATTTCCCGTTCTCCACATTGAGCTTGATCAGCCCTTATTGGCTAACCTGTCTGATCGACATTTGAAGGTTACTAACGACGCGTGTAACTTGTCAATAGGCATTTTGACGGTTACAGTGGCCGCACGGATCGATGGGATCCCAAGCGAGACAGCTCTGTGGATCACTCAAAACCTGATGCCCTGTTTCTAGCCGATGCGGTCGGGCTCGACTTCCTGAATTCGGTCGCCACCCCCGGCAGCACGCCCATCGACTGGATTGACAGTGGCGACGGACTCTTGTCATGGCTGAAGCAGGCCCGTTTGGTCCCGACAGAAGCGCTGGAGGCACTAAAGGCTCGGGCGTTACCCGGCGAACTGGATAGCGTGGCCGAGCAGGCACGTGACCTGCGCGAGTGGTTTCGCCAATTCGTTCGCGAACGGAAGGGCCGCTCCCTCGAAGCCACCGACCTTAGGCAGCTGGAGAGGCTCAATCGACTATTGGAAACAGACGAAAAATTCGAGCACCTGGCGAAGATTGACGGCACGGCTCACGGCTTCGAGCTGCGGACAATGCGCCGCTGGCGTTCTCCCGATTCATTGCTCTTACCCATCGCAGAAGCGCTGGCAACATGCATCTCCGACGAAGACTTCTCGTACGTCAAGGCGTGCGAAGGGTCGACATGCACGTTGCTGTTTGCAGACCACACCCGGGGACACGCGCGGAGGTGGTGCAGCATGGCGCTCTGTGGCAATCGAGCCAAAGTCGCCGCGCATCGTCAGCGACAAAAAGAGCAACAGTAGACGCAGGGCAGCCGTTAACTGACATCTGTAGAAGGCATCGACTCGCAGCCCGAGTATCCACCACTATTTCCAGTCGCCCGTCGAGGAGGGGTGAGCCCGACATGAAATCCCTTACGTCGTTCATTGCGATTTTCTTCGCGGGGCTTGCCTTAGCCACTGGCCTGCCATCAACTTTGACGCTCGATCGTCCATCTGTCGTCGCCGTGTATACCCCCGACAACGAAGTCACTGCTGCTGAGAAGAGTAGCGATGGCTTCGCGGACTTCATCGATGATTTTTGGGTTTATCGTCAGGCCATCGAATCTGCGTTACGTGGAAACAAAGAGGTAGCTTTTGTTAATTCGAGCGCCACTAGAATTCTTTTCAAAGGCAACGAACATACCCCCATCACCCGAAGCTCTCTGTCGGGCTACGGATTTGTAATCTATGTTCCGGGCCAGGCTCCAGTCATCTTCCGAGGTGTGGCAACTGACGACGACGTGCTCTGCGAGCTAAAGCAAATTGATCCTCATGCGAAAGTATCGGCGCAGTGCGGTCAGACCGGAATACGCACTCCACTGCTCACGCCAAAGCTCTAGCTACCGCCTTTGTTGCTTTTGTTTATCGTGCTGCTGCCGTAGTGATCTCCAAGCCGCCCGTTGCGGATGAAATCGCGCATCATCACGAAATAGCCGTCCGGATTGCGCGTGGATACGCGAGTGCCATCGGCGCCGGTTTCGTATTCGTAGATACCGTGGTCGGCATGCGGGAACATGGCCAGTGTGATCGGCCGGCCTTGCCCAATCAGCTCGCGTAGGCGTTGCGCCGTCTCCGCGCTTGGGGCTTCCGTGTCGTCCTCGCCAAGGATCCACAGTTGCGGGGTATCGAGATTGCGCAACACCGGCATCGGATCGTAGTCCGCCGAAACGTTGGCCAGCAGGATGGGGCCTTTCTCGCGCACGGTGGCTTCCGGGTTGTCGAGCAAATAGAAGCTGAAGTCGCCATGCACGTGCTTGAACCAGGGCTCGCTTGCGTATTGGGCACGCAGCGCAGCCAACTGGTCATAACCTTCGCGGAAGTCGCTGCGTACGATCGCGGCATTGGCGTCGGCGACCTTCATCGCCTTGGCCATTACATCCGCGCCATAACCCTGGCGTGTCATATCCAGCGCAATAGCTTCGCGGTCTTCTTCCATCGGCGATACGGCGAGGCCAAAGCCCACGATGGCGAAATCCACCGGCTCGATCTTCGCCGCAAGCGGCACTACCCAACCAGCCTGACTACCCCCTTGATAGCCGACCCTGCCCGCTCGATCGCCAGCGAGACGTTTCGCTTCGTGCATCGCGGCGATCGCGTCATCGGCAAGCAGCAGGTAGCTCTGCGAATACCGCCCGCTGGATGCGCCCGTGCCGCGTTTGTCATAGACGAACACGCCGATGCCTTCGGTGGGGAGTTGCCGTTGTAGCGCATAGAAATCGCGCGCCGAAAAATCCTCCGACCCGTGTACCAGCACCACGATCGGTACCTTCGCGTTACCCCTGGGCATGACCAAACGGCCGGCGAGGCGCACGCCTGCACCATCGAATACCGTGTCGGTCACATCGAGCGGAATCCGCTGACCTGGCACACCATCGAAAACGATCTTTCCCGTACTGCAATCAGAGAAGGACACCTGCTTGCCATCGGAGCGGCTAGTCCAACCCAACGTGCTGGCCCAGTGGTCGTTCGACGTCTCCGTCAGCACGCCGGTCGTACCGTCCTTGCGCCGCCAGCGCAGGTGATCGCCATCAGTCAGGCCGATGTCGACATCGCTGCCGTCATGCAGCTGGTAGATGCCAATGCGGCAATCGCCATGGCGATTGCCTTTTGTCTGTGCGGCACCTGGGCCAGCGAACGCCAGCAGGAGCAGACCCCATAGGAGAACCGTTGCGGCGCGCATGCCGGTGGTCAGGAACTTCAGCGAAGTGAGCTTCATCGGCAACTCTCCGGAAACGCAGCATGACTGGGGTCACAGGGGATTTTCTACATGACCGGACGGCCTGCCGCCAATGTCGGAATAACTACATCCTCGATATTCAAAGCCCCGAACCGTCAGCACGCGCCGCCGCCGTTCGTAAAAAATGTCTCTGGCTCCGTTGATTGCAAGCGAGGCGAAGAGAACGGACATAGTCGGATTGCCGGCATCTGCGGCGGAGACCGGCGTGGGACGACCGCGACGCAACAAATGGAAGAAAGCCAAGCCCCCGGCTCAACTACCTCTGACCCTTTCGGCTCCTCCCCTTTCTCTCCCCTCCTTTTAGGCAGAAAGCGTTGCAATCCCTTACAGACGGAGTCGATTCGCAAGAACTTGCGCCAGTTCACTCATTTCGTTATGTTCGAAACGCGACCCAGTTGCGGAATCGCAGAACAACCTCTCCCCACACGGAAGACCTTTATGAAACTTTTTACGAAAACCTTGACCTTCTTCGCCTCGATTGCCGGCGTTGCTGCTGCCCTCACACCCGCTGTCGCATTGGCGGCCGCCCCCGCTAGCGATACCTGCCCGTGTATCACTTTCTTGTTTTGAGAGTAGGTCCTGTATCGGATGTAGCTGGCGCTACCAGCTACATCTCACTAAAACTCCAAGAGCATTTCTTGAATGGCACTCTTGCATGGTGCGCCTCGATTTTTTGCGATCCTTCTTATTGCTTTACTCAGGACAACGGCTGCTCTGGCACGGTCCACAGAACCACCTCCCATGACTGGCGACGCAATTGTTCTCGACACCATCGAGGTCGGTCCGACTTACGAAATTGCCAACCTCTCTGACTTGGTTAAAGTACAAGCCAAGTACGAAGCCTTGCCGCAATCCGTTCGCGACGCTATCGGCCTGGGTTTCTATCTAGTCGATCGGCGTTCTCAAAAAATTCTTGCAGGTCCGACGCTCGGAAAGGTGCACCTGCAACTCGTTACTTCCGATAGTCAAAACGAACCTCTTACTCTCGCACACGACGGACAAGTAGATATTCCACTAGGCGGGAAACGGCCTCGTGGACACATTGTTGCCAATGTGTCGAAGGACCGTGTTGACGTTGGCTTTCGACTTTTCATCAAGCTTCCGCTCAACAAACCTCTTACGCTGGGATTCATGCGGTCCGCGGCAGACACATTCTTGGAAGCCTACAAACCCTACGCTGGCGTGATCTTCCGAATGTTCATTGGCGACCACAAGCCCAATTGTTTCGGCATGAACTTCTTCGAGCCACAGAGTATTCAGGTGATTATTCCAAATACAACGACACCGGTATGGACCTCACGGCCGGAGACCCGAGTAGTCGTATTCTTCGGCGATATTCCAACGAACGATCCCAACGCCGCGATTTCGTGGACGGGGCATGCAGCGCCATATTTCACCGCCGGCTGTCTAATGAATCGTAATACGCCGCATTGACGCGGCCTTACTGGCAAAAGCAAGGACGCTTATGAAATTTGCTCGATTTCTCGTCCAATATTCACCCCATCTTTCTCGCCATATCCTGCCCTACATCGCAGCGTATAAGTTCTATAACTCGGTTGAGCAGCGGAACTACCAGTGCGAGTCCGAGGAAGCTTTGCGGGAATCCGGGCTATACTCGAAACTCGTGGCACACGAAGTTGGCATGCTTCGCATGAAGTTCGTCGCCGACCAGATGTTTCTGGAGTATGCCAAGGTGACCAATGTCGCGGCTCTGGTCCCAGCCGTAGCGGAGGGGGATGCGAATTTCCTCGCAATACGCCAACAAATCGCTATCGGCCGTCCGTTTCTATTCGGCTGCTCCTACTTCGGCTGCATGTTCTTTGTGCTCCTTGCCTTGAAGGATCTTGTTAGTGATCTGCTGATTGTCACAGCCGGCGATCCAACTCCAAGCATTCGATTGTTCAAAAAAATTGGAGAGGCTTCTGGCATCAACATCAACGTGGTTGGAGCAACCGAGAATGTAGTTGCGCTGCAGATACTCCGCCAGCTCAAGCGGGGTGGCGCCGTCGCAACGATGCTCGATTGCTTCTACGCAACTAACCCCTGCCTCTACACCGACTTCCTCGGCAAGCCCGCCGCATCGCCTGGAACGCTGTACGGCTTGGGCCAAAGAGCTAATGCGATCGTAGTGCCCACTGCTTCCATCCAACGAGGCGGAGAGCAAACGCTTGATGTCGGCGAGTTGATCGATCTGCAATCGACTTCCATCGAAGAAGCCAGCCAGCGGGTCAACGACTATTTTAGTAATTTGGTTAGGACCTACCCCGACCAGTGGATGGGATGGCAAAATCTACTTACCCGTTGGGACATGGCACCCATCTAGTCGCTGACACGAAAATGACGAAAGATTTCAATCAAAACTTAATCAAACGGATATCAATTTCGCCGTGGGCACCTGCGGCTCAGAATGACGCGAAACGTAAGCCTAGCGTTCGGCTTAGCCACCTCCGTTCCCTTCGGCGCCGAACTCCACACCTACCACTTGGTTCAACCAACTCCGTTCCTTTTCGTGCCTTTTCCGTCACTGCGGCTCGTCGCTAGTGTTGGTCATTTTTGAGACATTGACGTTAACTCTGCTGCTACAACCTGAACATGCTGATTTGGGCCGGTTTCCATCGCGGTCGTTTGGGGGTACGGTCAACCTCCCCCTGTGAGCGAAGCGGAGTGCCCTATGGCCCTGTGGAAAGAACCCGTAAAAACCCCCACCGAAACGCGCGAAACCACGGACCTGGCGCAACGTGTCGTCCCGGAAGCAAAGCCTGAAGTGCAAGCGCCGGTGCAGCCTGCATTCGGTTCCACGCCTGCACACGTCACACCCGCGCCGGGCAAGCCCAAGACCGAATCGCTGATCGCGCCCGATATCACCATCGAGGGCAAGATCGAAGGTGCTGGCCACGTGCGCATCGCCGGCAGCTTCAAGGGCGACGTCAACGTGCGCGGCGACCTCACCATCGAGCCCGGCGCCAAGGTGACTGGCAGCGTGCGCGCCGAGAAGGTCACCATCGCAGGCGAACTGATCGGTAACATCGAATCAGCCGTCCATGTGGAATTGCTGCAAACAGGCGCGCTCACCGGCGACTTGAAGGCCGGATCGCTCAGCGTGGCGGCGGGTTCGCGCATGCGCGGCCAGGCCGAGTTCGGCTGGGACGAAGCCGCCGACGGCAACAACACGCACAAGGCCTTCAGACACGACGGCACCACTTCGTGAGCAACCCAAACCCGGGCACGGCCGGGGCGACGCGTAGCTGTCCGCATTGCCGGGAGACCATCCTGGAAAGCGCGAGCGTGTGTCCCGCCTGCCGCCACAAACTGCGCTTCAGCGAGCCGACTGGCGCGACCGCGGCGCCGGCGTCCACACCACTGCGCGTGGAAGGCAGCTTCCGCAACCCCGCCGATAGCGGCGCATGGGAATACTCCATGGTGCTGACCATCCGTAACGAACGCGGCGAGGAAATCGCACGCAAGCTGGTGGGTGTCGGCGCGATGCGGCCGGACGAGCAACGCACTTTCACCTTGAGCGTCGAGATGAACCCCGCCACTGCCGGCGGCAAGCGCACATGGCATTGAGAATGGTGTCGGGGACAATTTGAGCGGCGCAAGGTCGTCCACGAGTTGCCCCTGACACTTTTCCCGGCAGAAAGCACGGCAGCATGTTGTTGCCCACGTGCACAACGTGCTGCGGAATGCCGGCAATATCCATGGCCAATATCCATGGCGTGGATGTCAGGCCGTGCGCGCCAGCATCGCTCATGAGCCAAGCGCATGACGATCAGTGAAAGCCGTGGAGTGGCTCATCCCAGCAGCCAGCCGGCCCTGATATCAGGAATTGTCCCTGACACCTTTTTCTGAACGTCTTTTTCTGCTAAAACGCCGTAAAACGAGACGATAAATCGTTCAGAAACAGCGTCAACCTGCATCGTCGAGCGTCAACGACGGAGAGCACGATCACGGTCGTCATGGATGACCGGAGCATCCCTAAGCCAGAGGGAGGAAGGTCGTTAAACCCTAGGCTCCTTGCCTGACCGCCGCTCTCTTGCCGCGGGCCTCATCGCATGTCGATTTCGCTTCATCTCGTTCGTCAATTGTAAAAGGCATTTCCAAACGGGGGCTTTGGGGTTGGGCTCCATCTGGGCTCGACCCGATCAACGTTGGGGAGAGCTATTGTGAACATACAGTGCAAGCAGATCACCTTGGCGGTACGGATGACATTGGCGCTGGGAGGTTGCGGGCTGGCGACGGCCGCAATGGCGCAAACCGAAGGCACGGCTGCACCAGCTGCGGCAACGACTCAGGTAACGCAATCCTCATCGACTTCCACAACATCGGCGAATGCAGCGCCACAGACGACGACCACCACTACCACGACGACCAACAAGGCGCAGACCCTGCAGGCGGTCACCGTCACTGGCTCAAGAATCCGCAGCGTGGATGCGGAAACCGCGCAGCCGATTACCGAGCTGACGCAGGCTGCGATCCAGCAGCAGGGTTTCGTCAGCGTCGGTGCGATCCTGCAAAACGTGTCCTCGGTGGGTTCCCCCGGCACCAGTAATCAGAGTGCCCTGGGCAATGTCGTCGGCGAGTACGCCAGCCTGCGCGGCCTGGGCGCACCGCGCACCCTGATCCTGGTCGACGGTCAGCGCTGGACCACGGATATTTTTGGCCAAACCGACTTGAGCACGATTCCTAGCTCAATCATCGATCATGTGGAAATCCTGCAGGATGGTGCGTCGGCGATCTACGGCTCTGATGCAATCGCCGGCGTGATCAACATCATCACCAAAAAGGATTTCGATGGTGTGCAAGTGGACACCTATAACAGCGTGTACTCGCCGCATTACGACGGAAACACCGGGCAGGTGAGTCTGACCGGAGGCAAGAAGTTCTCCCGCGGTTCGTTCCTGTTCAACATGACCATGCAGAACCAGGACGGACTCACGGCGAACGACCGTTCCTACAGCGAAAATGGCTTCTTCAGCTATGGCTCGAAATATCCGCAGAGCGTGAGCCAGACGGCGCAGGGCCAAGCGCCCTACGGTACGATCACCGGCGCGCTCAACCCCATCACCGGCGCCCCGGTTAACCTGTCGCAGCTGGCCAACGGCCCGATCACCGTCAACATGGGCCAGAACGGCCAGGATATAGACAACTACCACGTCAGCACCTTCGGCGTGCAATATCCGTCGCCCTACTACAGCAACGACTACGTCGACTCGGCCCCCCAATACTCATTGATGCCGGACAGCCGGCTGCGCTCGTATACGTTGAAGGGCGATTACGAGGTGACAGACAACATCACTGCCAATTTCACCGGCACCTACAACACCAACAATTCCTTCGTCAGCATCGGCGGCTATCCGCTGAGTTCGCTGACGCCGGCCAACGGCGCGAATCTGGCGGCGGCGCTGGGCCTGCCGCCCGGCACCTTTCCGGCCACCTATTTCCCGACGGTGTCCTCGAACAGCTATTACAACCCGCTGCCGGGCAACAATCTGCAGTTCACTCTGCCGCTGCAATACCCCGACCGCAACGTCGAAAACCAGATCAAGCAAGAAGGTTTCCGCGTCGGCCTGGAGGGCAACTTCTCGCTCGGACAAAACCTGTTCAACTGGAACGCAAACTACAGCGACTTCCGTTACGACCAGTCCAGCTTCGGCCCGGGCAACCTCAACCTGGTCCATCTGGAACAGGCCTTGGGGCCGTCCTTCCTGGGCGCCAACGGTGTGGTGCAATGTGGCACGCCGGGCAACGTGATCGCCGGCTGCGTACCGCTCAATCCGTTCTCCGGCGCCGGCGGGATTACCCCGGCTGAGAGCAATTACCTGAACATCGTCGCCGGCACCCGCTCCTTCAGCGAGATGCGCAACTTCGATGTCAACCTGACCGGTGACATGTTCACCTTCCCGCAGTCCATGGGCAGCGGCGACGCGACCTTTGCCGCAGGCGCGGACCACCGCGACATCTCCGGTGGCGCCACGCCCGATCTGTACACGCAGCAAGGTCTCAACACCAACCTGCAGCAGAACGTGGGTGAAGGTTCGTATGGTCTCAACGAGGCCTATGCCGAACTCAACTTTCCGCTACTGAAGGATCTGCCCGGCGCACAGCTGCTGGATCTCGACGTGGCGCACCGCTTCTCGCACTACAGCAACTTCGGCGACACCAACAACAATCAGTACAAACTGTCGTGGAAGCCGATCGACGACCTGCTAGTTCGCGGCAGCTACGGCACGGGCTTCCGTGCACCCTCGATAGCGAACCTGTACGGCGGCTCGCTGCAGAGCTTCACGACCTACACCGACCCCTGCGACATCAACTTCGGCCTGACCGGCAACCCGGTGGTGGAACAACGTTGCCTGGCCGGTATCGCCGGCATCGCGGGCGTGGGTCCCAACTTCACCCAGTTGAACACCACCGGCACGCCGGTCCCCGGCCCCGACGCGACCAGCACCACGCCCTATTACACGGGCGCCAACTCGAACCTGAAACCGGAGACGTCCAAGAGCTGGACGGCGGGCCTCGTCTATAGTCCCGAATGGTTCAACGGATTCAATGCCACGCTGGACTATTACCGGATCAAGATCGACAACGTCATCACCCTGCCGACCGCCACCAGCATCCTGGACAACTGCTATCTGCTGGACGAGACGCAGCAGTGCTCGCAGTTCCAGCGCTCGGGCAATGGACAGGTGGTCAACCTGCTGCAGGCACTGATCAACGAAGGCTATCTGGAAGAGCGCGGCGAAGACCTGGACCTGGCCTATCGGTTCCCCGAAACCCCGATCGGCCAGTTCAAGATCGACTCGACCAGCACCTACATCAATTCGGTGAAGGAGCAGCAGGCACCTGGCACTCCGCAGATCTCCAACACGCTGGGCGCGTACGACACAGTGCTGGGTCCACTGTGGCGCTTCCGCTCCACCGTCAATTTCAACTGGAGCTATGGTGATTTCGGCGCAACCTGGACTGTGCGCTACTACTCGTCACTGTCCGAACCGTGCATTCCGCCCAACTACGCGCTGAACGAGATACTCCCCTGCAACGAGCCCAATGCGGATCTGGTCAATTCCCCGAGCGGCCTGAACCGTCAAGGGGGATTGGCATTCAACGACGTGCAGCTGAACTGGAGGACCCCGTGGGACGGGCACATCGCGGTGGGCGCGACCGACGTCTTCAACCGCATGGCGCCGCTATCGTATACCGGCGTGTTCAGCGTGGCCGGTCCACTGGGCCCCACCGGAACCGACGGTTACAGCCAGTATCCATACAACCCGCAATACGATATTGGCCGCGTCATTTACCTCAAGTATGAGCAGAAGTTCTTCTGACTCGATGGTGTCAGGGATCATTTGAACGGCCCCCGTCGTCCAGCAATTGTCCCTGACACCTCTTCCGCGCGATGACCCAAATATTCAAGGTTGGTGACCATGTCAGCTGGAATTCCGAGGCCGGCTGGGTCAGCGGGACAATCATCGCTGTCCATGCCAGCGATTTTGAATTCAAGGGATACACACACCACGCGTCGGAAAAATATCCGCAGTACGAGATCAAAAGCGACAAAACCGACCACGTGGCCGCACACAAAGGTAGCGCGCTTCGCCATTCCCGCCCCGAAGGCTCAGTGTGACGCTCCCATTCTTCACCATCGGCCATTCAAACCGTAGCCTCGACGAATTTGTCGAGTTGTTGCGCGGCGCGGAAATCCAACGTGTTGTCGATGTCAGGGCCTTTCCGAGATCGCGGACCAACCCGCAGTTCAACGAATCGACATTGCCTGAGGGTCTCTTGCCCTTTCAACTTTCATACGAACACGCAGCAGCGCTCGGTGGCCGCCGTGGCAAGTCAAAGCCCACTTCGTTCGAGATCAATGGTTTCTGGGAAAACCAGAGTTTTCACAATTACGCGGACTACGCGCTTTCGGCGGATTTTCATGCGGGTCTTGAGCATCTGATTGCTCAGGGTCGCAAGCGTCGGTGCGCGATCATGTGCTCGGAAGCCGTGTGGTGGCGCTGCCATAGACGCATCATCACGGATTACTTGCTCGCTCGAGGCGAACCCGTGTTTCATATTTTGGGAAAAAACCACGTGGACGCGGCGCGACTCACGGTACGTGCCGTTGTTCAACCAGAAGGAACGGTCACTTATCCCACCTTGGGAGCATCTTCTTTGCGGTAGGTGTGAGCCCGCAAAGAAAAAAATAGGAATGGTGTCAGGGACAATTTGAACGGCCTGTGCTCGTCTGGAAATTGTCCCCGACACATTCTCTGATCATCGTTTTGGTCAAAGCGGACCACAACCGCTTCCAGTGATCTGCCGGCGCGCGCAATGGCTGACCGGCATTTCATGTATCAGCTGATGGCTCGCTGCGTCGCAACACTGCTGAAAGGTCTTCCAGAACTCGAGTGCGCCTAGGTGGCATTGGCAGCTACCCGCTATGCTGGGGCTACACGGCGCGGGGGCGCCGATCATCAGGGAATCAACACATGACGACACGATCCAATGGACCGGCGGCCGGCTTCCGCTGGCTGAAGAAGGGTTTCAGCGTGGGCTTTCGCCATCCAAAGCCGTTGCTTGGAGGGGCTGCTTTTCTGGTGGTGGCGTGCCTGTTGCCGGCGCTGATCACGGTGCCGATGCAGTTTTACGCGGCAACCGCTGGCTCACCGCCGAACGCAGCAACCTTCGTTGGAATCATGGCGGTCTCGATGCTGATCAGTCTGCTGCTCGTGCCGCTACAGGCGGGCTATCTGCAACTGGTCGATGCAGCCGAGCGTGGACTGCCAGCCCGCGCACTCGACATCTTCAACCCCTATCGACAAGGCGAAGCATTACGCCTGATCGGCTACGGACTGGCGGTAATGGCGGTCTACGTCGCCATCATTGGGTTGGTCTTCGTGGCGACAACGGGAGGCGGCACCGCCGACTGGTACATACAAGCGCTGAGCGCGCAAGCCAACCACCAACCGCCGCCGGGGTTGCCCAACGGCTTCGGGATCGCCATACCGCTGTTCATGGTGCTCTGGCTTTTGATCGTGGGCTTCTTGGCGATAGGTCTTGGCCAGGTTGCCCTGGGTCGCCGCCATGTGTTCGGCGCCATCGGTGACGGCCTGATCGGCGCGGTGAAGAACGTGCTGCCACTGCTCGTGTTTGGAGTCACCGCTATCCTCGCCGGTATTGGCCTGGTAATCGCCTTCGCAATCGTGGCCATTCTAATTACGCTGCTCGGCAAGCTCGTCGGCGCATGGCTGGTAGTCGTGTTGCTGGCTCCGCTTTATATCGCCTTGTTCATGGGGATGTTCATGGTGATGTTCGGGACGATGTATTACCTGTGGCGTGATGTATGTGGCGACGACCTCGTGCCCGACATCGCTCATGCGATCACCGCCTGATCTGCGTCACCCGTTGCAATACGAAGGCGGCCACAGCTGCCTTCGCTATTTGTGCCCGTAACAAAATGTCTGACCCCGTTATTTGTAGGTCCGTACATCAGGTGGGTAGACGGCGAAAACGGGATTAGGCTAAACCACGACATGGTGAAATCATGGATTTCGATGAGATGAATAGCTTTTTAAGCACTCATGAAATGGGAAATCAAGACGTCAAGTTCAGAATACGAAAACGCGTACTTGAATCGAGGGAAAGAAGAATTCTTGGCACACTATCCGGCGCATATGGGCTCGATATCTTCATTTTTTTCATGAGCTCTCTAGGACTATTCACAGACAATTCCACATCGCATACCGCGATCATTGCATTGACCGCTTTCAGTCTAGTTATGGTGGCAGCCTTGGCTTATGCAATATTTCGGATGTGGCGAAACCCACCGCCATCACCAATCTCGCTGTCCGTTCCCGGCCTATTTCTCGCCGTATGCGGCTTACCAACTTTAAGCATCTTCTTTTTCGTCAATGCAGTTGCACTAATTGCAATCTACTATTTGAATAAAACATGGAAGCAGCTTGCAACACTATCGGTAAAACCACCAGAGATAATCTCATGACTCCGAGTGCGGCGGCTTGACGGTTGTCGTTGACGGCGGGCTCTCATCTTGCGGCCCGCCGCCCGCAAGGTATCACCGGGCTTCGAAAACGGCGCTAACGCTTAGGCAAGCGGCGGGGTAGCGTGCTGCCGTCAAACAAAAATGGTGTCAGGAACAACTTGAACCGTCCGCGATCGCACAGGAATTCTCCCTGACACCTTGTCTCGTTCTTGAGAAAGTGCGCTTCGGCCCTAATGCTATTGACCTTGCGACTATCTCAAGCATGTGGCCATGTTCAACAAAATCAGAAACTGGCGCGTGCGGCGCACCATCGCCCGGCACCCGATCGCTGAATCGCTTTGGCGAGACGCGCTGCAGCGTTGTCCTGCGGCGCGTCGGCTGGGCGCTTCCGACCAGGCCACGCTGCGCGTACTGGCAACGCTGTTCCTTGAAAGCAAGTCGCTGGAGCCGACCAAGGGGCTGGATCTGGACGACGCCGACCGCGTCCTGCTCGCGACCCATGCTTGCCTACCCATCCTGAAACTGGGCATGGATTGGTACGACGGTTGGCACAGCGTCATCGTGTACCCGGACGCATTCATTCCACGTCGCCCACAAATCGATGCCGCGGGGGTCGTTCACCAGACCCACGCCGTGATGGCCGGTGAGGCCTGGGGGCGTGGGCCGGTGATCGTGTCGTGGGCGGATGTGCTGAATACGGGGAAGAAACCGGGGCACAACGTGATCGTCCACGAGATGGCACACAAGCTCGACATGCTCAACGGGGACGCCAACGGCTTTCCGCCATTGCACCGGCGCATGGATCGCCGCGAGTGGTCGCGGGTCTTCTCAAGCGCTTGGGATCGCCTCAAGGAGGAGCAACGCAACGGAGCTGACTTGCCGATTGACCCGTATGCCCTTGAAAGCCCGGCCGAGTTTTTTGCGGTTGCCAGTGAGCAATTTTTCGAGACGCCGGCAGCATTGCGCCAGCATTTGCCGGACGTCTATCGGCAGCTTGAGCAATTTTACCGGCAGCATCCATTCTGAGGGCGCAGCGTTCAAGCATGAACCTCAGAAGGTGCGACAGGGCGACATGGAACCGGTGCAAATTCTGCAGGAAATGCACCCTGATCCCGTTGCTCCCGCACCGAATGCGACAGTGAAATGCGTGCACGGGAGCACCGCTTTCGGCTTGCATTTTCAGTGGCCGGCGCGAGCCCGCCCCCGCTCCATCAGGCCGTGTTTCGAACCCCTGCCAATCGCTGGTAGAACATCCCGCCGACGTAGAACGTCGCGCCCAACACGACCAGGCTGATGATGCGTGCAAGCGGTTGCGCACCACTCAAGTCGTAGAGGAGGACCTTCCCCGCGGTGGCACCGAACACCAGCAGCGAGGACTGGCCGAGCATCCGGTCACTCCTCCATATGGAGATGCCGAGGCATGCCAGCGCAAGCAATCCCCAGGCGGTGGATACGACGATGGGCGCGCCCACCAAGTGCACGGCTGCTGCCATCGCACTCACATGACCGGCGTAGACCAGCAGCACTCGCGTTTCGCGCCCGCCTTCCTTGCGCGAAACCAGTGCATACCCGAGGTAGAGCATCGCCGCATAGGCGATGGCCAGGATGCTGTGCCCCGGCACTGGTTCAAGTTTGAAATTGACGACGACGCGAACGTAGTTGAGCAGGAAGATCGCGCCCACCGCCGCCCACAATGCCCACAGTGGACCTACCCTGCCCCCGCGTTTCAGCGTGAGCCAGAGCGCGACGGGCACGAGGATGAAGCTGGCCCATGGCGCCCAGTCGCGCGGCCACGCTTCCAGGTATCCGGCGTGGAACAGCACCACGGCGAGGTAGCACCACAGCAGCAATTCGCCGCCCGGTAGCGGCTCCCGCGACAGCCGGCGCGCGACCAGGTAGAGCAACCCCACCGCCGCCACGCTGGCGAACGAAATCCATGGCGCCAGGCCGGGCACGTGCTGGTCCAGCACGACGTATTGCAGCACATAGAACAGCAGCAGCGGAGGTAGGTGCAGCATCGCAACGGCCTCGTCCAGCGGTTGCTCCCGGCGCACCGAGAACGCCACTGTGGCGATGCCGAAAATCACGAACTGCACTGTCTGGAACGAAAGCGCCGCGATCCATTCCTTCGGCGCATGCGTCTGCGAGATCGCGTCGAACCCAATCAGCGCAAGATAAAGCGCGAGCAAATAAATCAGGCGCCGCCCGCACCAGATGGCATAGATGCTGAACACCACGCTCCACGCTGAGTAGTAGATCACCAGATCGGTAATCGAGCCCCCGGCGTTGGCGAGAAGGAATGGCGCCGAATAGGACCCCGCCACCGCGAACAAGGCATACAGGTCGCTTTCGAAGACACGGCACAACCATAGGGACAAGACGCATACGCCAATGACGAACAACGTCGCCGTCTCCGCCGAAATCAACCCGTAGAAGAGCTGCGCGCCATAGATCGAGAGGAACAGAATCACGATGCCGCACGCTGGCAGGTAACCTGCATAGCGGGGATTGGAGTCGCGCAATCGAATACCCGCAACGATCAGCAGCAGGCCCCCAGCCACGGCCGTGGCGATCTGCACCAGCGGCGTCAGCCATCCGCTGTCGATACCGAGGCGGATCAGGTACGCAGCCGCCAGCACGAAGGCCGCCCCGCCGCCCCAACCCAAGATGCTCGTAGCGAATGAAGAGCTGCCGGGTGCCGTCGCCTGTACGCGACCCGGCGCAGCCTGGGCAAGCGCGCTTTTACCCGTAACGGCCGACCGGGCTGCCAATGGTTGTGTGGGCGCCGGCGCCTGTTGCTGGGGTCGTTGCGGACGCATAGGCGGCGGTTGCACCTGCTGTGCCTGCGCTGGCGATGATTCCGCTTGGGGCGACATCGTGCGCGACGATTCCGGCCAGACAAAGCGCACATCGAGGCGATCCTCGATCAGAGCAAGGCGCTTTTCCAATGCCGCAAGCCGTTCTTCAACATTCTCTGTCAACTTGGCGTCCCCCTTGTTCCGCAGCGAAAGTGTCGATCAAAACCGTCGCAACCAGAGCCTGCATGCAACCGCCGTGGAGGCTTCTGCCCCGCACCGCTGCCAACGCCCCTTCGTCATGAATTCCCGCGGCGACTGCGGCGCAGCCCGCAACTTCCGGCTTGTCCCCCAATGCACGCGATCATCATCGCCACGGCCCCCAAAGGTCAACCGGCTGCGTTGCCGGGGCGAACTACAAACTGCGCAGGATCTGCATCAGAGTATCGACCTTGCGACCGGTCGCGGCCCGACTCGCTTTGAGGTTCTGCTCCACACTCAGGCCCGCAAAGAAAGTCATGACCACACCCGCCAAGTCGTTTACGTCGGCCTTCGGCTTTTCCGCTTCAATATTCCCGGCGATGAGCCGCTTCAATTGCATTCGGCTGTGCCCCAGCATCTCCATCGCCTCGGGTGGCAGGATCGCAAGCTCCCGCATCGAACTGATGGCGAAACACCCCTTCTGCCCCTCGGTAGTGCGCGGGCCGAGCTTCAAAAACTTCTCGATGTTGTCCCAGCCGAGCGGCTCAACCAGAAGAAGCTCGACCGACGGCAGTTGATCGAGGTAGAAACGCAGGCTCTCCAGAAAGAGCTCCTCCTTGCCCGAAAACTCCGAGTAAAGGCCGGATTTGTTCACCCCGGTAGCCTTTTCCAGTGCCTGCAGGCTCGCGTCGGCAAAGCCGTGCTTCCAAAACACAGGAAGGGCTTTTTCAAGCACTCCTTCGCGGCTGAAATTTCTGGGGCGGGCCATATGTTTAGTCTACCTTAACGAACTGATCGGTTCAACACCGCTTGACATGCGCATACCACACGTTCATTATGAACCGATCGGTTCATAACTGTGGTTGACGCGTCATTCGGCCTTTGACGGGCTCGCCACTTAGCCCCTCCGTCCGGCACAAGACGGTCTACGAGGATACGGTCTCGAGTATCCGGATGTGGCTCGACTCCCACAGGCACACGAGGCAGGTGAAATATGAGCGCATACATCGTTGTTGAAGGCACCCCGCGTGACAAAGAGGCTCTTGGTCGCTACGGCTCTCAGGCTACGGCATTGATCAAGGAATTCGGAGGCGAAGTCCTCGCGTTTGGACCGTGGGAATTGATTTTTGGAGAGGTCGCGTATCAGAACGGCATGATCGTCCGTTTTGCAGACAAGGACGCAGCACTGGCTTGGTACGACTCGCCAGACTATCAAGCTCTACTTGATATCCGCGAAACCGCGCTTGACTGCCGCTTCCGACTCGTCGGCTAGCTAAACCACCGCCTGCAGGCGGCTCCCCCCGCGCAAAGAACGCGCCGAATCCGCCTGCTCGTCGGCATCAAGGAACCACAGGAGAATTTTATGTCACTTATCAAAGCTGTCGTCGTGGGTGTCGGGGCCGAAGATGGTCTCGGAGCTGCATTGAGTCGTTGCTATGCCGCCAACGACCGTCACGTCCTGGTCGCCGGACGCACACTCGCAAAAGTGGAAAGGGTTGCAGCCTCGATCCGACGCGACGGCGGCAGCGCGACTGCCTATGCGGTCGACGCGACGCGAGAAGAAGACGTCATCAGCCTATTCGATGCTGCCATGATCCACGACGAGTTGGGCAGTCCTGCCGACCTCGTTACCTACAATGCCGGGATCAACAAGAAGATCGATTTTCGGCAACTGGAAGCCTCGACATTCGAGGAATTCTGGCGCTTGAACACACTCGGCGGATTCCTGGTAGGCCGCGAGGCGGCACGACGTTTTGTGCCACTCGGTCGTGGCTCTGTTTTCTTTACGGGCGCCTCCGGTTCGCTTCGCGGCATGCCCGGTTTTGCCCATTTCGCAGCGGGCAAGGCAGGCCTGCGCATGATCTCGCAGAGCATGGCGCGCGAGTTCGGACCGCAAGGGATTCATGTCGCGCACGTTCTCGTCGACGGTGCGATCGACGGCGAGCGGGTGAAGTCGCTGTTCCCTGGCGTCGTCGAGCAACTTGGCGAGAGCGGCATGCTCAACACCAAAGCGATCGCTGAGACTTATTGGCAGCTCCATCTTCAGCATCCATCCGCCTGGACGCAGGAGCTGGATGTTCGACCGTTCAAGGAAAAGTTCTGAGATTTCCGAGATCAACTATGACGCAAACGTGGAGAAGACGATGAAACTTGTTGGCCCCTGGCTTTCTGGATTTACGCGCCGAACTGGAATAACGATGAAGCTGCTCGGCATTCCATTCGAGCATCTCAACCTCAACGCCTATGTCGACAAAGAAGAGGTTCGCCGCTACAGCCCGATGGGCAAGGTGCCGGCACTCGTTCTGGACAATGGTGAAGTCTTGATCGACAGCGCCGGCATCATCGAAGTGCTGTACGAGTTGGCTGGACCGGACAAGGCGCTCATTCCGCCCTCAGGCGCAGCACGTCGCAGAGCGTTGCAGCTCATCGGAATCGGCATCAACATCTATCCAAAGCTCACTGCCTTGTACGACGAAAGCATACGCCCGGAAAATTATCGCCTGCAATCGGCGATCGAAGGCTTCGCGGAGCAGGCGCTTATCGGGTTGAAGCTGCTCGAGGCGGAAGCCGGGGACGGCTGGTTCGTAAACGACAAGCTCAGCCAGGCCGACATCATGGCCGTCGTCTGCTATCAAGCGGCGTCTATGCTTGTCCTTCCTGATTACGTCAGTGCCAAGACCTTCCCTCGCCTGGCGGCGCTGACTGAGCGCGCGATGAAGATTGACGCCTTCGCGTCCACCGTGCCGAGTCTTTGAACATCTCCAACCGATGCCCCATCAGAGAGCCGAATCAATGACAACAATAAAGGCGATGCGACTGGCTTCGCTGGTCACGGCAATCAATGTCCTGGTCGCGAGTGGGTTCTCCATCGCGGCAATCATCCGTCCGCAATACCTGCTCCCTGCCGACTCCGTTCCCACAGAGGCGTCGCTGCTATTGGCGATGTACGCCGCGGCGCGCACCATTCCGCTGGCTTTGTTCGCGTTGGCGGCGATCTACAAACGTGCGGCGCCGGCGTTGCTGATCCTGGGTGCGCTCGCGGGTGCCATGCAATTGCTGGATGCCGGAATCGGTCTGTTTGAGCATGACCTGGGGAAATGCACTGGGCCGCTCTTTATTGCCGTCCTCCAATTCACCGTAGTCTATCTGCTTCACAGATCCGTATGGATCACGCCACAAACCAAGCCTGGCTGAACGCCCTGGGTACTTTTGGAGCCGGCATGCGGACAGGTTCGACACCCTCTCTCGGGATGCGACTGGTGCCAAAACCGGGGTCCAGAACTGGGGCCAGAGTGAACTTTCCCGGGTTTAATTCCCTCCGCCCCTTACGTCTCGGACGCAGGAAGTTACGCGACCCTCATTCAACTTCCTCCGTA
>Ga0302226_10000251_pt1 | contig 48842 bp, 37 predicted proteins | sample II_Palsa_E3_3_FD_193524 | JGI IMG/M metagenome (GOLD analysis project Ga0302226, IMG submission 193524) | Peat permafrost microbial communities from Stordalen Mire near Abisko, Sweden - II_Palsa_E3_3 | ecosystem: Environmental > Terrestrial > Soil > Palsa > Peat permafrost | place: Sweden...
GACTACACCTACACCCTCATCGGCCGCGGCTCCATGAACGGTCGCGACTGCTTCCACATCACCTTCCGCCCCCGCGACAAGGACGACTACGACTGGAAGGGCGATGCCTGGATCGACGCCAAAGCCTTCCAGCCAGTCCTCGTCCACACCACCATGGCCCGCAATATTCCCTTCGCCGTCCGCACCCTCCTCGGCACCAGCGTCCCCGGCCTCGGCTTCACCGTTACCTACGCGCCCCAGCCCGCCGACACACCCGACGCCATCTGGTTCCCCGTCACCTTCGGCACCGAGTTCAAACTCCACGTCCTCTTCGTCTTCAACCGCTCCATCGTCCTCGATGTCCGCAACGGCGACTTCGAACAAACCCACGTCCACTCCACCATCCTCGACGCCCCTCCGTCACCCTGATACCTTCGCACGCTAACGAGACGCAACCGTTACGCCACGATGCCATACTTCTGCGCAAGGAATTCCTGCAAGTCCCGCGGCACCACCTCCACCAGTTCCTGCCACGTCAGCAGCTTGAGCCTGCAGCGCAAATCGTAGAGCCGCACAGCGCGCATCACGCGATACCAGCTTTCAGAAAGATCGGGTCGGCGCGCGTCGCAGAACACACAGAAGCTACCCTCAACAGCATGCGCCGCAAGAATCCCCCGCACTAACTGATAGCCAACATGCTTCCCATTCCGAAGCGGCAGTTCAGACACCTCGAAGACACTCTCAAGATCACGGTATCGCCGCACCAGTCGAGCATCGGCAACTTGAAAGTCGGACTCCGTGAGCTTGGCCTCAACCAAAAGATTTCCAACCCTCATATCGATTTCGGTGTTGTCCTTCCGCCCACTCGCAAACGGCGTTCGTGGCCTCACCCCAAACTCCGGAATCTCTGAAGCCGCGCTCCCCAAAAACGCGCGCACCCCAGGCACAGCCATCAGCCCCGGATAACAAAAAATATTCATCAGCAGCGCGTCGGAACTGTTCGAGCAATCCAACTCCTTCCAAGCCCAGTTCGCCCGCACCCGAGCTCGCCGATACGCAGTGTGAACCTTCTCGAGCCTCTTCGACCATGCCGGTGTCGCGCAGATGCTTCCATACGAGGCGGAATGAAAGTTCCCATGTCGCCCGTCTTCATCGCAGCCAAACAGAATGCTCGGAATCGTTCCATCGGTGCGCTCGTGCAGGTAGCCATGCGTCAACGCATACCTCAGGCTCCGGGCACTGAGTTCGGTGCGCAAAGATAGCCCCGCGGGCAGATCTCGCCAGGCGGCATCCGCGTGTGTCAAATCCAAACTCCGCTCTGCCACACCGCCTCCCACGCCGCGCCTCTTTCCGTCCCGTCAATTTCTTCTCCGCAGTATAGGCGAACAATTAGCGAATATGCCAGAATGGATTGCAGCACTTTGCGATGCGCGTATGAGCACCCTCATCTCCACCTCGGCAGACCCGCTCGACCCCTCCGCCCAACTGAGAAAGATCGTGCACGTCGACATGGACGCCTTCTACGCCTCGGTTGAGCAGAGAGACGACCCCACCCTCCGCGGCAAACCCGTTGTCGTGGCATGGCAGGGCAAGCGGTCCGTCGTCTGCGCCGCGTCCTACGAAGCGCGTCGCTACGGAATACGCTCCGCTCTGCCCGCATTGACCGCAGAGCGCCTCTGCCCCAACGCCATCTTCATCAAGCCCGACTTCGTTCGCTACAAGGCCGTCTCCCTCGCCGTCCGCACCATCTTCGAACGCCACACCGCAATGATCGAGCCCCTCTCACTCGATGAAGCCTACCTCGACGTCACCGAAAATCTCACCGGCCTCCCCACCGCAACCCGCGTAGCCAAAGCCATCCGCGAGCAGATCCACGAGGAACTAAACCTCACGGCCTCAGCCGGGGTCGCACCCAACAAATTCCTCGCCAAGATCGCCTCCGACTGGAAGAAGCCCAACGGCCTCTTCGTCATTCAACCGCACGAAATCCAGACCTTCCTCCTTCCCCTCCCCGTCGGCCGCATCCCGGGCGTAGGCAAAGTCACCGAGGAGCGTATGAAGCAGGCAGGCATCAAGACCGTCGCCGACATCCACGCAATGGACCTCACTTCGCTTGAAAACTTCTTTGGTCGTTACGGCGTGCGTTTGTACGAGCTCGCGCGCGGCATCGACCACAGCCCGGTAGTAGCCAACCGCCTGAGCAAGCAAATCTCCGCCGAAGATACCTTCCCCGAAGACATTCCCCTCCCCGCTACCGAACCAGCCATTCGCCAACTCGCAGAAAAAGTCTGGAACGCCTCTCGAAACAATCAGCGCAGCGCAAGGACCGTCGTCCTCAAGCTAAAAACCAAGGAGTTCCGTTCCCTCACCCGCAGCCTCACGCCTCTCGCGCCCCCCTCCACCTGCGAAGAGCTCACCGCCATCGCTCTCTCACTCCGTGACCGGGTCGAACTCGATCCGTCCCAACTCTTTCGCCTCGTGGGAATCGGCCTCAGCAACTTCCAAATCGATGACAAAGACCCATCGCCCCTCTCGGACAGTTTGCTGAACCTGGAGTAAGACAAGCGCATTCAACAGCTGCCAGCACTCTCACCCAATCGCCCATACAATCACCAGCCAGCGCGTCAACCACCCTCGCGCTCAACCGCCCATATGCCTTATAAACATAGGGCTTTACGCCCCCATGCCTATTCGACACAGTGGCGCCCCTTTCCGGCTCCGCTCCTGAGTTTCCGCTTGACATCACACACTCGTCGCCCGTAAAGTGAACGGCCAGTAAGGTATCAACGTCTTCGCCGTCCCCAGCGAAGACCACGAGAACGCTGTCATTCTTTCGCGGTCGACGGCCGATAGATCCAACTTTGTGGAGTGTCCTATGTCAAAGCGTGTGCTTCCTGGCTTCGCCAGGCTTCTGTTTGCCTTGGTATCGGTTGTTCTGTTGTCGCAGATGCCGGCGTTAGCGCAGGAGACCTCGGCCGACATCCTCGGAACAGTCTCCGACCCATCCGGCGCGGTTGTCCCCGGAGCATCCGTGAAGCTCACAAATCTCGGCACACAGATCACGCAGGCAACCACCTCCAACAGCGTCGGCGACTTCGTCTTCACGCTGCTCACACCAGGCAAATATTCGCTCAGCGTAACTGCGCCGGGTTTCAAAACCGTGGTCGTCCCCGTGATCGCGCTCGCGGCCGGCGATCGCAACCGCGAAAATGCCGTCCTCGCCAGTGGTACCGCTGCCGAGACCGTCACAGTGACAGCGGACGCCTCCCTCCTGCAGCGCGAAAGCTCTTCGCTCACCAGCGTAGTCACGGAGCAGCCCGTTCAGGATCTCCCGCTCAACGGCCGCAACGTCATCAACCTCGTCCAGATTCAGCCAGGCGTCAATGCAGGCTCGCCCGACGCCATCTCCTCAGGTCAGCGTCCCGACGATCGTCGCCTCACCTCCACCATCTCCGCCAACGGCCAGAGTGACCTCTACAACAACCAACTCGTCGACGGCATGGACAATAACGAGCGCGAGCAAGGCGTCATCGGCGTTCGTCCTTCCATCGACGCCATCGCCGAAGTCAAGGTAGACACCAATAACTTCGCCGCCGAAATAGGCCGCGACGCCGGCGCCGTCGTCAACGTCATCACCAAGTCAGGCACCAACCGCTTCCACGGATCCGCTTACGAGTTCTTCCGCAACGATGTCTTCGACGCGCGCGACTTCTTCGCCAAGCAAGGCGAAGTCGCCAAGCCCGCGTACCATCAGAACCAGTTCGGCGGCAGCATCGGTGGGCCTATCCAAAAAGACAAAACTTTCTTCTTCGCAGACGCTGAAGACAATCGCGTCATTCAAGGGCAGAGCTCCGGCGAGCTCACCGTTCCCACCCTCTACGAGCAGCAGAATCCCGGCGACTTCACTGACATCGGCGGCCCATACATCCCGCCTTTCTTGATCAGCCCCATCGGTCTCAGCTACTTCAAGCTCTTCCCCGCACCCAACATTCCCGGCGCCATCTTTCAGAACTACGAAAGCGTCACCAACCGTACGCAATACGCCTTCACCGCCGACGGCCGCATCGATCATCACTTCAACAACGGCGATCAAATCTACGCCCGCTACTCCTACAACAACATCAATACGTTCCTCCCCGGCCCGTTCCCCAAGGTCAACGAAGCCGGACTCACCATCAACCCTGGCGGAAACGTCCTCGCCTACGATGGTCCGTCCCTCCAAAAGGCGCAGGGCTTCATCCTCGATTACATCCACTCCTTCACACCCAACGTCCTGCTTGATCTCAAGACCGGCTACACCCGTCTCGACTTTCATACGACGACCCTCAACGCCGGACAAAATGTCGACACCGCCTTCGGAATACCCAACGGCAACTTCTCTAACCTTCCCGGAACCTCCGGCCTAACCCCCACCGATTTTCTCGTCGGAGGCTACGCCATCCTCGGTGATTCGCCCTACCTGCCCATCAACGACATCAATAACGTCTTCCAATATCAGGCAGCTCTCACCTACACCCACGGCAAGCATTCCCTCAAGTTCGGCGGCCAGCTCATTCGCCGTCAACTCAACTACTTCCAAAGCTCCTACCCACTGGGCGTATTTTTGTACGCCGGCATCCTGGGCAATCCAGTCGCAGACATGCTCGCCGGCTACAACATCGGCTACGAGCGAGCCAATACCCTCATCGAGCAAGGCTTCCGCATGTGGGAACCCAACGCCTACGCCGAGGATGATTGGCGCGTAACCCCGAACCTCACCATCAACCTCGGCGTGCGCTACGACCTCTTCACCCCCATCACCGAAGCCCACGGCCGCTATGCCAACTTCGACTCCCCAACCCTGACCCTCATCACCGGATCGCAGGATCCCAACATCGGAATTCACTCCGCCAAGAAGAACATCGCTCCCCGCATCGGCTTCTCGCAATCCATCGGCGCCAGCACCGTACTTCGCGGCGGCTACGGCATCAGCTATTACCCAACTCAATCAAACCTCTCCATCGAACTCGCCAATCCGCCCTACTCCTACCAGAGCGAATGCATCGGCGTCGCCTGCATCGGCTCGCCCCTCCCCATCCCCGTTCCCCCCAGTACCACCGACCTCTCCGGCTCTCTCAGCTACGCTCCGTCGAACCTCAACACGTCCACCCTGCAGATGTATAACCTCGCAGTGCAGCATGACTTCAGAGGAAACGTGCTAACGGTCGCCTACGTTGGCGAGCTCGCCCGCCACGTGATGACCGAGCCGGTCGTGAATCTCCCCACTCCCAACGGCCCCTACCCAACCGCGTCCCCCGCGCCTCCGCCCGCTCTCCTCACCGCCATAGCGCTACCCAACGTAGGCCAGGTTCAGGGCTTCCTCCCCAACGCCTCCAGCAACTACAACGCCCTGCAACTCATCTTCGAGCGCCGCCTCACCCACGGCCTCGCCTTCAACACCAACTACACCTGGGCCCACGGCCTCACCAACGGTCTCGGAGGCAGCAGCCCGAACGCCGGCCAGTTCCTGCTCCCCAGCAATCCCAGCTACGACTACGGCAACTCCTCCAGCGATGTGCGCCAGCGTTGGGCAACCAGCCTCACCTACGATCTCCCCTTCGGCAAGTCATCGCACGGAGCCACCGCCGTCCTCCTCAAAGGATGGTCCGTCAACCTCATCGATTACTGGCAGACCGGACTTCCCTTCACCGTCGTCGATTCAGTCGAGAACCCCTACGGCCTCGCACAAATTAACCTGCCCAACATCCAGACCGATCGCCCCGATGTCACCGGCGCGCCACTCTATCCCTCACACAAAACGCTCACCGAGTTCTTCAACATCGCGGCCTTCACCCCTCAACGCGCGGGCACCGCGGGCAACGAGCACTATGACCAGCTCTATGGTCCCCATCAGCGTCGCGCGGATGTCTCACTCTTCAAATCGTTCGAGCTTCCCCACGCAATCGCTGTGCAGTTCCGCGCCGAAGCCTACAACATCACCAACACCCCGAACTTCCTGCCGCCCGGCGCCGCCATCTCAGCGTTCGCGCAACCCATCAATCCCCTCGTCGGCCCCGTCCCAGGAGACACGCCCACCAATGCTGGCGGCTTTGGAACCATCACGCAAACCACTCCCAACGCGAACCCGCGCCAGTTTCAATTCGCGCTGAAGATACTCTTCTAACCGATTACTTGCTTGCACTCCGCCGCGGCCGCTTCACTTTTTCCTGCGGCATGCTCACGCCGTCGATCAGAATGTCCGCATACGCCGCACTGAATTCAGCCGTAGTCAGCTTGCCTTCACGGTCGTACCACGTCCCAATCGAATTGATTGCGCCGCCAAACGCAAACGCCACCAACCGTATGTCGCAAGGCTTGATAGTTCCATCCGCAACTCCTTCCGCAATCCTCTGCCGCAGCGTGCGATCGATCCGTCGCTTCAGCCGCCGCACCTCCCTCCGCGCTGCAGGCGCCAGCTCGTTGTCATCCAGCGACACCACGCACTGTCCGAACTCGAGCGTCGTAATCACCTCGATCCAGGCATGCAGAAACGCGCGCGTCTTCTCCAACCCGGTACCCGTCGCTTCGTCTGCATACTTCAATCGCCCCAGGATGTTCGCGATCCCATGCGAGTAACAGCCGACAAGAATATCGTCCTTGCTCGTGAAATAGTGATACAGCGCCGGCTTCGTTATCTCCAGCCGGTCGGCAATATCCTCCATCGACGTCCGCCGATACCCCTGCTTCAGAAACAGGTGCGCTGCCGTCAACAGAACTGCCTCGCGCTTTAGCTCCGGCTTTCGCTTCCGATTCTCAAAGGCCTTGTGTGCGTGCTCAGGCCTGCTGGAACGTGTCGCCATAGTATGTACTTTCTCAGATTTAAAAAGACTTGCCTACTGCCTTAACGAAATTGCCGAGCCTGTTTCACATCTACCGCGGTCCCGACGTCGCACTCGCCACATCATCGCCATTGAATGCTGTAACCCGGTAGTGCGCTCCCATCGCAGCATGCGGGTCTGCCCATGGATCATCGGCGTCCGTCGCGCACTTATCGCAAACCGTCTGCCATGTCTTCGTAGCTGCATCATAGCGCTCGATCGTATAGCGCGTAGCTCCGGCAGAGCCGCGCCACGCAATCAGCCCACCCACCACAACGGAGGTAATCTCCGGAGCAGGCGGCACAGCATGTTTGGGAACCGCAAGCCCCGCCATCGCGTACGCATGGCTCCGCAGTAGCTGCGCCCGCGCACCCATATCTTCCGCCGACATCGCCAGCGTCTTCACTCCCGGATAATACAGCGCCCACCACTCGCCGCACTCGCCATTCACAGCAAACGTCGCATCATGCGAATCCGCTGGTATCGGCTGAAATCCAAAATTATCCACGTGCGCCTGCAGCGCCCAGAAACCGTCCCCGGAAATATTCGGATCATGCAGCATAGCATCCAGAAGCCCCTGCAGCTCAGCGCTCGACGCCCAGTTCGTCCGGTCCCAGCCATATTCATTCACGATGAAAACCTTACCCCGCCCCGTAACCGCAGCCGCATGCTGCTCGATGACCGCAACCGAAGTCGGCGGCAACCCAGCCGGAACACTGAACGCAGCGTTCCAGTGCGGATACTCCTCAAACGCAACCAGGTCTGTGCTCGCATTCTCCACGATCTTCGGATAAACCGGAAAAATCCCGCTCGTATCCAAATACAAATGCCGACGATCCACCTGCTTGATATGCTCCCCAATCGTCTCAGACCACGCCGCAACCTCGGCAACATTCCCATACGACAGCATCGGAATCAGCCCGCACATGTTGCAGTTCTCCCACGCCATGATGGTCGGATCGTCCTTGTACATCACGCCTGTGAAGCGATTGCGATGATTCAGCACCGCATCCACGTGCCGCTCAAACGCCGCAATCAACCCCCGGTCTGTGAAGAACGCCTGCGCACTCCCAACGTGGTTCCACGCCAGGTACTGACCGATCCCTCCGCCCTCACACGTGGCGCAATCCCCAATCAGCGTAACAATCACCCGCATGTGATTCTTCGCAGCGACAGCCAGCGCATAATCCGAAGCCTGAAATCCCTCTTCATTAAACTTCCCCTGCTCCGGCTCAATACACTGCGAACATCCAACCGTATCGCCCATCGTCTGCGACCGCACCACCGTCGCGCCCATCTCCGCCGCCGTCGCGAATGCATCATCAATCTCAAAATGCGAAGGAAACCGCGGCCCGCTAGGATCATGCGGCCCATACCCTTCCAGGCCCAGCCACTCAAGATTCGGTCCGCTATATCGGAACGACTTCCCCTCCAACCTAAGGTGCGTCCCGTCGCGCTGAACAAAACTTTGCGCATGCATCCCCATCGTTCCCGCAAGCACCCACAAGAGCGTCTTCGCAACCTTCATCCACTCCTCCGATATCTTACTTCTGGGTCAGTTGACACACCACGCTGCCGACCAAATCCTAACAGGCCTCCGCAACATACTGCTTCCGATTCAATATCCGGCAGGATCCCTTCAGCACCTCGGCTCCGTCCTCGCCGAACACCTCCGTCCGATACACCACCTGGTTCTTCTTCAGCAGCGTTTCCATCACCGTCACCACAGCGGTATACGAAAGCTCGGGCCTCACCGGCGCCAGAAACCGGATATCCAACCCCAGCACAACCTGCCCATCGGCATACAGAATGGTTCCAAAAATCTTCGAAAATACCCCGAGAATCAATATCCCGTGCGCAATCGGACCACCGAACTCGCCCGCCGCTGCCGCCTCAGAATCCACATGCAGCGGATTCGTGTCGCCGGTCAGTTCAGCAAAGCTGCTGATCTGTTCCTGCGAGATGCTGAACGGATAGGTGTATGAATCTCCGACCTCTGGCACAGTCTTCAACGCGTTTCCCTCAAGAGTTCGCGGCGATCGCTTGACCTAACCTCAAGCAGCAAACACCGCCTACGAAACGTGATGATTATATTTGACTGGACAGTAAGTTATCAAATGATCTATTTTTGACCCGGATCGATTTCAGATTTGCCGGTCATCAGCACCTCCGCGAACACGCACATCCTCGCGATGGACAAGCCCGGCACCACCTGAAACACTCGACCGATCCAAGAGGAAGGCTCCAGCATGCGGCTTGCAAATCTTGCGTTGATCATCCCCGTACTCCTCGCATCCCCGGCAATGCCGCAGGCCGCACCACCTGCAGGCCCGGCCGTCCACGTAGCCAGCGGCACCCTCCAGGGAATCTCGCAACAAAACATCGCCGTCTTCAAAGGCATCCCTTTCGCCGCGCCTCCCACCGGCCCTCTGCGCTGGCGTCCTCCGCAACCACCCGCCGCATGGTCAGGAGTCCGCGACGCAACCCAGCCCTCGCGCCCCTGCACGCAAAACATCCATGGCACCGACAACTTCATTCAGCCGCTAGCCGCAGCCTACGGCGTCAACTACATTCCTGAAACCCTCGACACCTCCGAGGACTGCCTCTACCTGAATGTCTTCACCCCCAGCCTCAATCCCGGCGCGCATCTTCCCGTCATGGTCTGGCTGCACGGCGGTAGCAACCGCGTCGGCACCGGCGCACAGACCGCATACGACGGCACCGCCCTCGCCTCGCGCGGCGTCATCCTCGTCACCATTAACTATCGCCTCGGCGTCATGGGCTTCTTCTCCCACCCCGAGCTCACAGCCGAGTCGCCCCACCACAGCTCCGGCAACTACGGCCTCCTCGATCAGATCGCCGCCCTCCAATGGGTGCAGCAAAACATCGCAGCCTTCGGTGGCGATCCAACCAACGTCACCCTCTTCGGCGAATCCGCCGGCTCCGTCGACGCCACCACCCTCATGACCTCGCCGCTCGCCGGTGGCCTCTTCCGCCGCGTCATCGCCGAAAGCGGTCCCGCCTTCGGCCTCGGCACCGCCCGCACCATCGCCTACATGCAACCCCTCGCGAACGCCCTCGGCAAACAAGCCCTCGCTCAACACCCAGCCGCCTCGCAGCTAGAAGCCCTACGCGCCCTTCCCGCCGCGCAACTCGCCGCCATGGAAGACCACCTCGTCGCCACCGACTACAAAGGCTACGACCCCAACGCCGCAGAAATCGATGGCTGGGTTCTTCCCCGCTCACCCGCCGACGCCTTCGCTACCGGCAAGCTTCTCCCCGTCGATCTCCTCGCCGGCTTCAACGCCCGAGAGTTCGCCGCCTTCCGCGTCGTCGCCGAAGCCGCCGCAAAGAAGAATCCACCCACCGGCCCGCAGCCCGGCATGGCCGACAAACTCAAGCTATTCGCCGATCTCGCGCGCCCCCTCTACGGCCATTGGACAAATCTCACCGTCGCCACCTACACTGCCCGCATCGTGATGCATGGCACTCCCGCAATCGACCAGGCAAGCAACGACATCGGCGCCGCCTGCCCCACCGGCGCGGAGGCCGCCCTCACCACCGCCGCCGGCCATCGCGCCTTCGTCTACCGTTTCGATCGCTCCGTCCCCGGCAAAGGTGAGTCCCAGCTTGGAGCCTTCCACTCTCTCGAAATCCCCTACGTCTTCGGCACGTACCAGGATCGAATGCTCAACTGGCTGCCCTTCACCCCAACCGACCACCAACTCGGCGACATCATCCAAACCTACTGGACCAACTTCGCGAACTACGGTACTCCTGATGGCCCCGGCATTCCCAATTGGCAACCCTGGAACGCCGCCCAGGAACCCTACATGACCTTCACCGAGGATGGCACCGCCGCGCCGCAGACCAGCTTCGCCCCCATCTTCTGTCATCTCTCGCCCGACCGCCTGAAAGACCAGCTCGCCAACAACTAACCCCGAGGCTCCCCTCCATGCATGTTCCTCTCACTCCCCTGCGCTGTCTCCTTCGCGCGCTGGATCTCTACCCGGAGAAGGTCGGCGTGGTCGATGGAGAAAACCGATACACCTACGCTCAGTTCGCCGACCGCTGCCGCCGCATCGCCGCAGGCCTGGTCGCGAACGGCGTTTGCCCCGACGACCGCATCGGCGTCCTAAGCTTCAACAGCAGCGCGCTACTCGAAGCCTACTACGCAGTCCCGCTCGCCGGCGCCATCGTCATGCCGCTCAACGTGCGCCTTCACGCCTCTGAGCTCGAAGTCATCCTCCGCCATGCGCTACCCACCGTTCTCCTCTACGAACGCGACTTCGCTCCCCTCGTCGACCAGCTTCGCACCGCCGTCCCCGAATGCCTCTTCATCGCCATCAACGATTCCGGCCCCAACGAAAATCAAGACCCCACCCTCGCCTCTCTCCTCCAGCACAAACCCATCCCGATGCCCAACCTCATGGCCATCGACGAAACCGCCATCATCGAGCTCTTCTACACCAGCGGCAGCACCGGCGCGCCCAAAGGCGTCATGCTCTCGCACCGCACCCTCTACCTCCACGCTCTCTCCCTCGCCGCTTCACTCGATCACACTGACAGCCACGTCCTCCTCCACACCATCCCGCTCTTCCACGCCAATGGTTGGGGCTTCCCTCAATTCGGCGTCATGTGCGGCTTCAAGCACGTCATGCTCCGCCGCTTCGACCCACCCGCCATCTTCCAGCTCATCGAAAAAGAGCGTGTCTCCTGGGTCATCCTCGTCCCCACCATGGCCGCAGCCCTGCTCTCCTGCCCCGACCGCAACAAGCACGATCTCTCCAGCCTCAAGTACGTCATCCTCGGCGGCGCCGCCTCTTCCCCCGAGCTCGTCGCGCAGCTCGAAGCCTTCCTCCCGCACACCAGCATCACCGTCGGCTACGGCATGACCGAAACCTCGCCAGTAGTCAGCACCGCCCGCCCCAAGGGCACGCAAACTTTCCCCGACGACCACCAACGCCTCCGCTTCTCCGCCTCCGCCGGCTGGCCTGCCCTCGGCGCCGACATCCGCGTCGTCGACAACCAGGGCCGCGACGTCCCCCAGGACAACGCCACCGTCGGCGAGTTAGTCGTCCGCGGCGATCAGGTCATGGACGGCTACTATCGCTCCCCCAAACTCACCCGCGAAGCCATCATCGACGGCTGGCTCCACACCGGCGACATGGCCGTCTGGAGTCCCGAAAAATTCTTCCGCATCGTCGACAGAAAAAAGGACATCATCATCAGCGGTGGTGAAAACATCGCCTCCATCGAAGTCGAGCACGCCCTCCTCACCCACCACGGCGTCCTCGAATGTGCCGTAGTCGCCGCCCCCGACCCGCGCTGGGGAGAGATTCCCGTAGCCATCGTCGTCGTCCACGAAAACAGCGCCATCACCGAAGAGCACCTCCTCGAAACCGCCCGCAAGCACCTCGGCAAATTCAAGCTCCCCCGCCGCTTCGTCATCCAGACCGAGCCCCTCCCCAAAGGCGGCACCGGCAAAGTCCTCAAGAACCAGATCCGCGCCCAGTTCTGGACAACCACCCAACCCCAGGAAAAAGAACTAACCAAGTAAAGCCGTCTCGCCGCGCCTATCCTCAAACGCCGTGGCTCGCGATACATGCCCTGCGCATAGAGTCACGATTTGGTATGGCATTGCGCGCGCCGCCGGCGATGAGGGGTTCCAATCTGCAAAATGCCGAAAGAGATTTGCGCGCATAAGCCTATCTGCCTCTACAATTCGTACTTACGTACAAGCACCCAGACAGAGGCATCCTAGAATGGCTGAGAAAACGATCATCGAAAAGGCCGCCATGGCAGTCGGCTACGGAATTGCCATGGCAGAAGATGTGGCTGGCGCTGCGAAAACGGCGGTTGGTACAGCTGTGACCACAGTGACAGAAGTTTTGAAGAAGGCACCGGCCACGAAGGCTCCGGCGAAGCAGGTCGTCAAAAAAGCGCCCGCAAAGAAGGCCGCAAAGAAAGCACCGGCCACCAGGGCCATCAAGAAACCCGCGACCAAAACGTCGGCGAAAAAATCAGCCGCAACGAAGCCTGCAAGAAAAGCAGCACCCGCGAAGACGCCGGCAAAGAAAGCTGTCAAGAAGGCCCCGAAGAAAGCTGAAAAAAAGGCTGTGAAGAAGACTGCCCAACGGCGGAAATAAAAATAACCGTGAGGAAAAATGGCGAACGATAAAGCAAAGCAGAAGGCTGCGAAAAAAGTTGAAAAAGCTGTCAGAAAAGCCGTGAAGAAGGGCCTGACCGAGAATGCGGTGGAGAAGGCAGTCGGGCTCGGCCTGTCGAAGACCCCCGACAAGAAAAAGGCAGTCGGCAAAGCAGCCGTAAGTCAGGATACGCAGGCTGCAAAAATAGCCTGACACTGAACTGCGCCTTCATCTCAGAGCGCAAACTCGAGAAGTTCCTCACGCAAGACCGGCCCTCCCCCTCTGCCTTTCGGACTCTCGCCGTCCGCGCAGGACCTGGGTGCCCCATCCGTACGCGCTTTTGCGAACGGGTGGGATGACGCTGCCACTCCGCCCTCACCCTCTCCCTTCCGAACTCCTGTCGTCCGCGCAGGACCCCCACCCTCCGCCACCTGGAGTCTCCAACCGCAACACCGCCCCACCCTTCACCCGCGCACTACACTTCCCGCGCAGCTCGCGCTCATCGTCACCCTCGCGCAAAGCCGCACGCCCCGCCGCCCCTTCCCCACCACCGTCCAATCCATAAGGCCTCGTCGTCCGCCGATCCGCCAGCAGCGTCACCTCCGCATCGCACAGCATCTCCAACTCCTTCACCAGCCCATCGCCACCGCGATGCATCCCCTCGCCACCCGACCCACGCCGATACCCATACCGCCGCATCCGCAACGGATACGCAAACTCCAGCGCCTCCACCGGCGTATTCAGCGAGTTCGTCATGTGCGTCTGCACCCCCGACAGCCCATCCCCCGCGGCACTCGCGCCCATCCCTCCGGCAGTCGTCTCGTAATACGTAAACACCGAACCCGTGCGCGCATCCACGCCGCCAATCGTCAGGTTGCTCATCGTTCCCGCGCTCGCCGCCGGAACTCTCTCCGGCGCAGCCAACGCCAACGCCCTCAGCAGCGTGTCCACAATCCGCTGCGACGTCTCTACATTCCCTCCCGCCACTGCACGCGGCGGCAGCGCATCCACAACACTCCCTGCCTCCGTCCTCAAAATCAGCGGCCGCAAAATCCCCGCCGTAGCCGGAGCATCCTCGCCCAGCAAACACCGCAGCACATAGAAGCATGCCGACAACGTAATCGCCCGAACAGCATTCACGCTCCCTTGCACCTGCCCCGACGTCCCCGCAAAATCGATCTCCATCTCTCCCGCGTCAGCATCCACCCGAAGCTTCACCGCAATCCGCACCTGCTCATCCGTCACGCCATCGTCATCCAGAAAATCGTCGGCCTCAAACGTTCCTGAAGGCAGCGTCCGCAGCTCCGCCCGCACCAGCCGCTCCGAATAATCCAGTAACGCCTGCCCCAACACTCCAAGCCGCGCCACCCCATACCTCTCCACCAATTGCAGCAGCCGCTGCTCGCCAACACGACAAGCCCCGATCTGTGCCGCAAGATCCCCCTCCCGCTCCACCGGTGTCCGCACATTCAGCAGCACCATCGCCATCAACCCCTCATCCACCACGCCGCCCCGCACCAGCTTCACCGGAGCAATCCGCAACCCCTCCTGAAAAATCTCGCGCGCCGGTCCCATCGACCCCGCAAACATCCCACCCACATCCGCATGATGCGCCCGCGCCGCCACAAAAAAACTAGCCTCGTCCTTGCCCTCGCAAAACACCGGCATCACCATCGTGATATCCGGCAGGTGCGTTCCCCCCGCATACGGATCATTCAAAATCGCGATATCCCCACGCTCCATCCGCAGCGCCATCACCGCAGCCTCCACGCTCATCGGCATCGACCCCAAATGCACCGGCATATGATCGCCCATCGCAATCACCCGATGCTCCGCATCAAACACCGCGCAGGAATAATCCCGCCGCTCCTTAATATTCGGAGAGATCGCCGTCCGCCGAAGCGCCGCCCCCATCTCCTCCGCAATCGAGTGCATCGCACTCTGAAACACCGCCAGCTCCACAGCATCCACACCGCTCATCTCATCCACCTCATCCGATCGATCACCGCTCTTGCTGTTGCTGCTGCTGTTGTTGCGGCTGTTGCGGTTGTCATTGTCGTTGTTTGTTTTTCGTCGTCATCCTGAGCGAAGCGAAGGACCCCCGTATTGGTTTTTGTCGTTGCTGCTGCTGTTGCCTTTGCGCTTGCCTTTCTTTGACAATTTCTAAAAGAAATTGTCATTCCGAGCGCAGCGAGCGAACCTGCTGTCTCCCGTTCTTACCCCGCCCGTCTCTCACACCTCCACCACCAGATTCCCCAAAGCATCCACCACCACCCGCGCCCCCACCGGCACCACTGTAGCCGACGTATACTCCGCCACCAACGCAGGCCCCTCAAACGAATCCCCCGCCCTCAACCTCTCGCGATCAAACACCCGAGCCTTCATCCAGCCGCCCTCAAAATAAATCAACTTCTCCCCGCGCATCGCCGCGGCCCCATCGCCCACCCTCACCTCCTCGCGAACCGGCACATACCTCTCCGCCCGCACCCGAAACCGCACGCGCACATTCACAATCTCCAACCGCCGCTCCCGATTCGCAAACCCATACCGCTGCTCATGCGCAGCATGAAACCTCTCCGCCGCATCCTCGCCATACGCCACATTGATCTCATACCCCTGCCCCACATACCGCACATCCACCGTTCGTTCCACCTCAAACTCCCTCCCCGCAAACTCCCGCGCCCCCACCGCCTCCAACGTGCGAAACTCCCCCTCCAACTCCCCCAATCGTTCACCCGCCACCATCACCGTCCGCGAAAAATCCCGCACCACATCCGCCAGCAAAATTCCCACCGCGCTCAACGCCCCCGGCATCGCCGGAATCATCACCCTCGGCACCCGCAACGCCCTCGCCACAGCGCAGGCATGCAGCGGCCCACCGCCACCAAACGCCACCAGCGTAAACCTCCGCGGATCATGCCCTCTCTCCACCGAGATCACGCGAATCGCCCGCTCCATCTGCGTCTCCACCACCTTGAGAATCCCCACCGCAAACGCCTCCACACTCCCCAGCCCTCCGCGCCGAGCCTCAAAAACTTCCCGCGCCCTCTCGACATCCAGCCGCACGGCCCCATCCATAAACATCTCTTCATCCAAACGCCCCAGCAGCAAATTCGCATCCGTCACCGTCGGCAACTCCCCGCGCCCAAAGCAAACCGGCCCCGGCTCCGATCCAGCAGACTCCGGCCCCACCCTCAGCAGTCCGCCCGCATCAAACCGCGCCAGCGACCCACCTCCCGCACCCGCCGTATGAATATCCAGCATCGGCACGCTCACCGGCACGCCCGCCACCACACTCTCCTGCGTCCGCCGCACGCCACCCGTCTCCGCATCCGCCAGAAACACATCGGTCGACGTCCCACCCATATCGAACCCGATCACCCGCTCAAATCCCGCAGCCCGCGCCATCTCCCACGCGCCAATCACCCCGCCCGCCGGCCCACTCAGCAACGTCCTCACCGGCTCCGCTGCCGCCAGCCCCGCCCCCACAATCCCACCCGACGACTGCATCACCTCCACCGTCCCCCCTTCATACGTCCGCCCCACCTTCGCCTCCAGCCCCAGCAGATATCCCCGCATCAGCGGCGTCAGATAAGCATTCACCACCAGCGTCGACCCCCGCTCATACTCCCGAAACTCCGGCAACATCCGATGCCCCACGGAAATCGGAAGCCCCAACACACCGAGCGCCTCCACCACTCGCGCCTCATTCTCCGCATTCAGAAACGCAAACAGCAGCGACACCGCCACCGTCTCCGCCCCACTCGCCTTCACCTTCTCGACCAACTCCATCAACTCCGCATCCGTAGGCCGCCGCAATACCTCACCCTCAGACGACACTCTCTCCGGCACCCCAAACCTCAGCCCCTCATCCACCAGACAAGCCGCCGCAGGCTGCGTCCACGCATACAACAACGGCCGCGTCTGCCGCCCAATCGCAATCGTGTCCTCAAACCCTTCCGTCGTCACAAACGCCACGCGCGCCCCCTTCCGCTCCAGCATCGCATTCGTCCCCACAGTAGTCCCATGTCGCAACTCCAGACCCTCACCCGCCACCCCCAACAACTCAACTCCCTCCATCACCGCACGCCCAGGATCCCCAGGCGTCGACCGCACCTTCACCACGCGCACTTCTCCGTCCACCATCGCGACGCAATCCGTAAACGTCCCCCCGGTATCAATAGCAATCCGCAACATTTCCTCCCATCCCGACCCCACCAGTATCCTTGAAGTCTCTCTACGCTCTACACTCTACCCTCTACACTCTGCCCCTATGTTCCTCACCACCGCCACCCCATCCCAGCGCCGAGCCCTCATCGCCGCCTCCCTCGGCTGGATGCTCGACAGCATGGACGTCATGCTCTACGCCATGGTCCTCCCCGCCGTCCAGCGCGACCTCCATCTTTCCTCCGCGCTCTCCGGCGCCATGATGTCGGCAACCCTCATCTCCGCAGCCGCCGGCGGCCTCTTCTTCGGCTGGTTTGCCGACCGCCTCGGACGCACCCCCGCCCTAAACCTCAGCCTCCTCATCTACTCCATCTCAACCGCCGCCTGCGGATTCACCCACACCGCCCTCGCCCTCGCCGCCTGTCGAATCCTCCTCGGCCTCGGCATGGGAGGCGAATGGGCCTCCGGCGCCGCGCTCGTAGCCGAAACCTTCCCCGCCGCCGCCCGCGGCAAAGCCCTCGCCTTCGTGCAAAGCTTCTGGGCCATCGGCTACGCGCTAGGCGCCGCCATCACCGCCCTGCTTCTCCCGCGCTTCGGATGGCGCGCCGTCTTCTTCGCCGGCATCCTCCCCGCCCTTCTCACGCTCTGGATCCGCCGCCACGTCCCCGAACCCGCCCTCTTCCGGCGCGACCGCCAATCCAACCCCTCGCCCCTCCAACTCTTCCGCCCCCCACTAGCTCGCGCCACCCTCGTCTGCGCCACCATGAACGCCGCCACCCTCTTCGCCTGGTGGGGCCTCTTCACCTGGACACCCCGCTTCCTCTCCCTCCCCATCGCGCAAGGCGGCCACGGCCTCTCCATCGTCAACACCTCCACCTGGACCATCGTCATGCAAGCCGGAACCTTCGCCGGCTATCTCAGCTTCGGCAGCATCGCAGCAAAGTTCGGAGCCAAGCGCACCTACATCGGCTACCTCCTCATCGCGGCCGCCGCCGTCCCCGTCTTCGCCGCCGTCGCGAACCCCTGGCTTCTCCTCCTCATCGGCCCCATCGTAGGCTTCTTCGGCACCGGCTACTTCTCGGGCTTCGCCGTAATCGCCGCCGACCTCTTCCCGACCCCCATCCGAGCCACCGCCATGGGCTTCGTCTACAACATCGGCCGCATCGCCAGCGCCGCCGCCCCCTACCTCATCGGCCTAATCTCCGAGCACCACGGCCTCCCCGCGGCCCTCCTCATCACCAGCGCAGCCTTCCTCGCAGCCGCCCTCATCGCCACCGCCCTCCGCCCAGACGCCTCCCTCCCCGCAGCCTAACGCCAACCACCAAGCCGGGTGCCCCATCCTCGACGCGCGCCTTTGCGCGGCAGGGTGGGCTATCGCATGCGGTAGCGTGCGACCTCCAACCGAACTTGCCGAAAACCCGACTTTGCAGGAATGTCGCCTGGAGGCTCTGCTTCGTCGAAGAGTGACTCGGCGATTTTGCAAACACAAGAGTGCAGCGGCCGTTATATCCGGACGAGTTGGTCAAAGCGCGGTTTTCCGTCCGCATGACGCAACGACATGGTGTTGGGCTGCAAAGAAGGAACAGACGAAGTTGAAGCGCTGATGCCGCAATCGACTCTTCTTATGAGCAATGAACGAGACATGCATGTCCACATGCGCTTGTGTATGGGGCATGAACAGACGATCCATTGCGAGAGCCCATGACCGGAGCATCTCGTTTTCTGCGTCATAGACGTAAGGAACAGGCTCCTTCCGGTCGCCTGTTCCTCATGCCTTTTCGTTTTCAAATTTTCTACGCGAAGAATCTGCGACGAAAGAATCCGGCTCCAGCAAGTAGACCAGTGGTTAGCAGTGCAAACGATTCGGGCTCGGGCGTCACGGTTGGAGAATCGACCACCGAAGAGACGTCGCTGCCGCTTGCGGAACAGTTGGTAATGTCATTGGTATCAAGAGCGACAGCTCCCGTCAGGGCAATCACACCACCGCAGGTGATGTCAGCCCCCGTTGTGAGCGTAACGCTGTCCTCGGCGATGATGTCGCCCAACAGCACGCTATTGGTACCGAGCGTAGCCGAACTTCCGACAGCGTAGTAGACGTTATCGTCTGTTCCCAGGTTTTCGACCATAACGCTTGATCCGCTTGCGGTCGTCAACGTACTCCCGATTTGCAGAACAATAGTTGCGTCATTCAAATCTTCGAAGTCAAGCGTCAGCGGGGATCCTGACAGCTCAGCTGATGACGAATAGGTGTAGACCCCGGGACCAAGAACCATCCCTCCCAGGTTCTGTCCTGTAAGATTCCCCGTTGACGAAAGACCGTTCAGGGAAGTGAATCCGCTTAGAGCATCGATCTGTGCTCCCAGAGCTGGGGCATTGCCGGCATAAATCGATCCGTTGATTACATCTCCGGGTGGAAATCCTGTGATTGCAGTTCCCGAATAGACTCCGGCATTGCCGGAGAGAACGCTGGAACCAGTGTTGGTGACGGTTGTGGCGCCGAGAACGGCGTAAGTACTCGCCGTGCCGAGAGTGTCGGCTTTCCCATGCGCTGCCAAAATACAAAGGATGGATGTAGTCGTGAGTGCACATATACGCTTCAAGGGAGTGACCTCGCTCCTATGGATGCAATCGCACAGCCATCCCCCAAAAACATGGAAATGACCGCTAAATTCAGGTTTCTGACGATCCAAGGTTAGTGACAGTGCACGAAGTTGCGAACTGTGCGCAGGCGTTTGAGGGTTGCTTATAAGCAACTTCGTCGTGAGGTGTCTCTCTAATCCTTAGTAGGTTCGAATGGAAGAGCGTAGTCCGCATAGATTGATCAGCGATTGTTGCGGGGCATCACAAACATCGCTCGTCACGTTGGTGGAGTTGAGTCTGCTGGACCCGACGACGCATGTGCTGCTGTCAGCTGTCACGACGGACCTCATTCCAGCAAAACGGTGTTTTGAGCAACTCCGATTTCGACAGCAGGCCTTCGGCGCGGAGGATGCCTTGCATCTGCGGTTTAACGTTGCACCGGGTGGCGGAATTGAGTGCATCCAGCAGTTGCATATGCAATGAGTAGATCGCCCCCTCTGGCACCCCACAACTCCCGACAGAATGCTACCTTCAAACCACCGCATGTCCGCCTTCAAGAAACCGCCCAAGCCGCCCTACCCCTTCATCCTCGAAGCCCTGGCCCCCCTCGACCCCGAAGTCCGCCGCATGTTCTCGGGCTTCGCTGTCTACTCCCACAACCTGCTCATCCTCATGCTGCGCGACCACGCCACCGCCTCCCTCCGCGACAACGGCCTCTGGCTAGTCCTCTCCGAAACCACCCACCCCAACGACCCAACCCTCCGCCGCGACTTCCCCTCCCTCCGCCGCATCGAGCTCCTCGGCGACAAGATCAGCCACTGGCTCCTCATCCCCTCCGACAGCCCCACCTTCGAGCCCGAATCCCTCCACGCCTGCGACCTCCTCCTCCGCCGCGATCCCCGCCTCGGCAGAATCCCCAAGTCCCGCCGCTAATCCCACCCTGCCTCTGAAATGCCTGCCCGGATGCCGGCGGCCCGGCCAAGCCCATCCCATGGAACATCAAGCCCATCGCATGAAACAAGGGCCCAGGCCATGAAACAAGGGCCAACGGTCCGACATATACCAGCCTAGGGCGAAGCCCTGGGTAAACCACAAACAATGCCTCTTTCCGCTCTGCCGAAGGCTGGAGCGAAGCCGTAGGCGCAACGACCAAATTGCTTTCCTCTACTCAGCCCACACCACCCGCGGCACCCCGCGAAGCCCTTCGCCGTCCGCGCAGGACTGTCAAGCCCCCAATCACCCCCAAAAACGCCAAACCCCCTATATCCATTGGCGATTTATATTTTCAAAACTTGGCATAGTTACCCCACCCAACTTGATACACTTGAAGTATAGAGCCCAAACTCAAAAAAGCTGCACCGGCGATAACCGGTTGCAGCTTTCACATTTAAGCCCCTAACTCCAATAGAAGCAAATAGATCCCCGTAACCCATTTAGAATGAGCCGTTTGAAAGCAGTCTTCACTCGCCAACTCGCACATTCTAAACGAGTTCGCTAACGAAAAGTGAAAGTGGGGAGGGGGGGTACCCCCACTAGGTCTTCGGCTCCATCACGTTGTTGATATACCCAACTGACCCCGACTGCGACACAATCTGCCCCGGATTGCCAATCACAATCGACATCGCCGGAACATCGAAGTTCACATAAGCGCCCGGCCCAATCAGCGCATCATCGCCAATCGTCACGCGGCCAACAATCACCGCGTTCGCCCCAACCCAAACCCGATTCCCCAGCGTAGGAGCACCCCGCCGCGCACCACGGCTCGCCGCCCCAATCGTCACACCCTGCGCAATATTGATATTCGAACCCAGCACCGCACGTGGGCTGATCACCACCCCACCAAAGTGCCCAAGGTAAAAACCCGGCCCAATCGCCGTCGTCGGCGAAATCTCGAATCCATACCGAAACCGATAATGATTCAGCCAGAGCCGGTTATATAGATACGGCAACAACCCGAACCCTCGCTTGTGCGCGCTGTAATACGCGACCTTGCGCAAATAAAACACGTACCGGAATCCCGGCGTGCGCAGATACTCCTTCAGCCACGCCCGCCCATCGGCCGCGCCGCAATACCGGTACAAATCCGCGCGAATCGTCTGCCACAGCTTCATCGGGGCATCTCGAACCCAGCTTCAGAATCCTCATGAAGTATAGAACTCGCCCTAATCTTCACCACTTCCAATCTCGACGAGGAAGCTAACCTGACAGCTTCCCCTTCAACAGCTCTCCCGTAGAATCGTACCCATCGGCAAACAGTCCGCTGCACTCGCGCCGAATGGGAGCTCCACGTGGCTGCATCGTCTAACCGGCTCTTCTTCCTCTACCACGAGCTCCGGACCGAACCCAGCCATTACTCCTACGTCATCCAACGCAACGCCTTCGAGCAGCACGTCGACCTCTTCCTCCGCGCTCGCACCCAGGGCGACGCAACCCTCTTCCCCGAGATCACCTTCGACGACGGCCACATCTCCAACTACGACATCGCCCTTCCCATCCTCGCCGCCCGCAACCTCACCGCAACCTTCTTCATCACGGTCGGCTGGACAGCAACGCGCCCAGGCTACATGGACTGGAACCAACTACGAGCTCTTCACGCTGCAGGCCAGCGCATTGGCGCACACGGTTGGTCGCACACACTCCTCACCCACTGCGATAACAACAATCTCACCACCGAACTGACCACCGCGCGCCTGACCCTCGAAGACAAGCTAGGCACCGCGATCACCACCCTGTCGCTTCCCGGAGGACGCTTCGACAACCGCGTCCTCGCCGCCTGCCGCGCCGCTGGATACGACCACATCTTTACCTCCGTCCCGCACGCCGAACCCGCAGCATTGCCCTTCCTCATCGGTCGCCTCAACCTCCGCAGCAACATCAGCCTCGACACTCTCACCCAACTCCTCGACACCCGCAGCGGAGCTCTCGCCCGCCTCGAGCGCCAGGACAAGTGGAAGTCCGCCCTCAAGAAGACCCTCGGCGATCGCATGTACGCCAAGCTCTGGGCCACGATGAACCGTCAGGAACCCGAGCCCGAACCCGCAGAGCCGCGCCTGCCATGAGGATCCTCCACATCATCTCCAGCGGAGGAATGTACGGAGCCGAAGCCGTCATCCTCAACCTCTCCCGAACCCTCAACGAGCACGGTCACTCGAGCCTCATCGGTATCTTCTCCAACTCCTCCAACCCCAACCTCCAGCTCCACGAGCGCGCCCTCGCCGAAGGCATCGAGTCCCACCTCATCCCCTGCAACGGCCCGATCGATCGCACCGTTCCCGCCAGCATCCGCACCCTCGCCGCCAGCACCAACGCAGACCTCATCCACGCCCACGGCTACAAGGCAGACGTCTACACCTACCTCGCCATGCGCAAGACGTCCATGCCTCTCGTCTCCACCTGTCACACCTGGTACGACGACAACCGTCTCGTCTGGCTCTACGGCGTCATCGACCGCAAGGTCCTTCGCCACTACAACGCCGTCATCGCCGTCTCCGACGACGTCCGCAACCGCCTCCTCCACTCCGGCGTCTCCGACGATCGCATCCACTTCATCCGCAACGGCATCGACCTCCGTCCCTTCACCAACGCCACTCCCTCCCTTCGCCACCTCGCCGCAAACCCTGATAGCCTACTCATCGGCTGGATCGGCCGCCTCACCTACGACAAAGGCCCCGACCTCTTCCTCCGCGCCATCGCCCAACTCCATCTCGACTTCCCCAACGCCAACTACATCCTGGTCGGCGAAGGCCCCTTCCGCTCCGACGTCGAGCGCCTCATCACCGACCTCAACCTCGGCGACATCGTCCACCTGTTAGGCCAGCGCTCCGACATGCCCAACGTCTACGCCTCCTGCGACCTCATGGTCTCCTCCTCCCGCCAAGAAGGCCTCCCCATGGCCATCCTCGAAGGCATGGCCGCCTCCCGACCCTGGGTAGCCCCCTCCGTAGGCGCCATCTCCCTAGCCATCCGCAACGACCAAAACGGTATCCTGATTCCGCCTGAGGACGTAGAGATACTCGCAACCAGCATAGGCCGCCTGATCCGAAGTCCCGCGGACCGCGCCCGCCTGGGAACGATGGCCCGCAGCATGACCGAATCGGAGTTCTCGGCCGAGCGGATGTCCGATGACTACCTGTCCGTCTACAAGAACGTGACCGCGCAGAATCGCGATCCAGGCGGGAGATCATGACCTCTTCAACCCGCAAGCCAAGGATCTTCATGATGGATCTTTGGGCGACCGTGCCCTACTACACCGCTTATCTCTCCAAGGCCCTCCTGAAGGAGGGAACAGATATTACCGTCGGATCGATTACGTACTACCTTGACACGGAATGCTTCCGTTCCCGAGGGATACGGCTCAGCCCCGGCCTCCTCAACGTTGTGGGTCGATTCCGTCTACCCAAGTTGCCGCGCAGAATCCTCAAACTCGTCGAGTCAACGGTGAACCTGTTTGCCCTCACGGTTCGGTTCATGGTCTCCCAACCCGACATCATCCATGTGCAGTTCCTGCCCATGCTTCGGTGGCGGGTGCCAATGGATCTCTGGTTCGTACGCTTCTTTCGGCGGAGAGGCACAAAGGTCGTTCTCACAGTGCACGATCTGCTGCCGCACGACACCGGCGATCGGTATAAGACGATCTTCCTCGATCTTTATAGTCATGTAGACGCGATCATCTGTCACTCCGATGGCGTTGCTGCGAAGCTGGAGTCGGACTTCCAGGTGTCTGCCTCAAAACTCAGCATCATTCCTCACGGGCCTTTTTTTTACGACATTGAGACTTCCATTTTGGCGCAAACTCTGGAAGATTTCGGGGTAACCCCGAATCAGCCGACGTTTCTCTTTCAAGGCATCATCCTTCCCTATAAGGGAGTCGACCTGCTCCTGAATGCGTGGGAGTTGGTAGAGAAGGAGAACTCCGCAGCCTGTCTCATCATCGCCGGAACGGGGCCGCCAGAGCTATTGTTTCAACTGCGCCAGCAAGCTCAGAGACTCGGCCTTCAACGAGTGCATCTACATCTTCGCTTCATATCTACAGAGGAGCTTGTGGCTCTTTACAGAGCCGCGGACGTCGTTGTCTATCCCTACCGCGCCGTGACCACGAGCGGTGCATTGGCAACTGGCCTGGCTCTTGGCAAAGCAATGGTTGCGAGCAATCTGTCGGTCTTCCGGGACTTGCTCGCCAACGAGCATTCCGCACTGTTGATCGACCCAAACAATACCTCTCAATTCGCCGGTGCACTCTTGCGGCTCGCACTCCAGCCGGATATTCGCTTAGCTCTTTCTAAGCGCATCAAGGACATGCAATACGGAGACCGGACCTGGCAGTCGATTGCCGTCAAGACGACTTGCGCCTACGAACAGGTGTTGGTCAAGCCAGTGTCATCCTCTAGGCGGGACAGCTAGTGTCCTGAATTCTTCATTCGCTAGGGTCGGCTCAGCCAATGGCTCTTGCTCAATGAGTCGAAGAGCTGTTGGGTTCGACCCAACTCGCAAACTCCGCCCTGCATCTACAGAAGAGTTTATTTACGACTTGGGCTGAGTGATCCCGCCTCGCATGCGCCACTGCGCCTCGCGTGCGAGGGAAGCAAGGAGCGCCTTTGTCTTGCTGCCACAGTTATCCATCAAGGAAGGTGAGCGAAATGCCTTGAATGCCGCCACGCGGGATGCGATAAACTCCCCCCGCTTCCTCAACAGATAGGCCATCGCCTCATAGCGCTTTCCCTTCTCAGCGCGCGCAAGTCGGTGCCACTTGGGAGGGAGAATGCTCTCGATGTGCTCGTAAAATCTAACGTTCTCCTTGTACCAAAAGAGGTCGCCCTTGCTTGCGAACGAACTATTGGGAGTCAGGCTATAGTCCGCCATGACGCGATCCAGTAAGACGATCTTTCCCGACCGTGCTGCCAATACCCAGATAGGCCAATCGGTCGTCGGCGCAAGATCAAAGTACCAAGGTGGAAGATTTCGATAAATGCCATTTCGGAACATAACCGAGGGCGATGGCAGAAAGTTATGGCGAAGTGTCTCTTCAAGCCCATAGCTGCCAGGAAGTATGGAAGGATATCTTTCTCGTTTTACGTCTCCATCTTTCGTGACCCACCGAACAAAATGACAACATGCGCTGATCGATACGTCCGATTCGAGCGTCCGGACCTGGACCGCCAATTTCTCCGGGTCCGTCCAATAGTCGTCTGCATCCAGCCATGCAATATATCTTCCAAGACATTGTTCGAATGTCTCGTAATAATTGCGCATTATCCCGACGTTTTTGCTACGCTCCAGCACGCGGACCAAGTTGGGATATCGATCCCTGTAGTGGAGAGCAACGCTGACAGTCGAGTCCGTGGAACAGTCGTCGCTAATGACTATCTCCATTGGAAAATCTGTTCGTTGCTCAAGAACACTGTGCAGCGCTCTCGGCAGCCACTTTTCTGAATTGTATGTGGTAATTGCAACGCTGACCAAGGGTATAGCACCTAGCGCCGAGTGCGAGTCCGGTCTCGTCATGCTGATCTCCACTTTTGGGGTTGAAGCTCTCTTCACCGGTGCATCAAGTCCGAATATGCCTCTACAATCTCGTCAACAAATTTCTGGCGAGAGTAGTTCTGTGTCACATGTTCACAGCCAGCCTGTCCCACACGGTGCGCCTTTTCAGGATCTTCAATCAAGGAGAGGATCACATCCGCGAGTTCTTTACTGTTCCCATGCTGATGCAGATACCCCGTCACGTCTGGATCAATCACCTCAGGGATCCCACCGACAGCGGTCGCCACAAGCGGCTTGCGCATCGCCATGATCTCCAGGATCGATAAGGGAAAGCCTTCTCTATGAGTACAGAGCACACATATATCCATCGCTGAAATCAAGCGAGGCACGTCGGTACGATGGCCTGTAAAGATAAATTTATCAGCGATACCAAGTTCATCAAGCTTTCTCGCTACTTCCTGATAATGGCTACGGTTCAAGTCCACCAGAGAGTTATCACCCACGACGAGAAAACGCGTCTTGGGATATCTACCTAACACCTCCTTTGCGGCATCCGCCAGAGTGTAATAGTCCTTCTGCCTAGAAACACGCGCCACCATGCCAACCACGGCGCATTCATCCGCGATCCCCAGTTCCCGTCTTACAGCAGCGCGACTCTCGGTCATGTCCTCCGCCGGAACCTCGATTGCGTCATAGATCACTCGTGTCTTCCTCTCAGCCAGGGAGATGGCGAAACTCTGCTTCGCCTCCTTCGACACAAAAATATAACTTTGAACCGGAAGCAGGCAAAGCCGGTTACGAAGTCCCAGATGTGGGTAGCTGACCCGGACATGGCAAACCGTCCGGGAGCGCGCAAGAAAGGCGGCAAGACTGTTGTAGTGCGCCGCAGTCTCATCGGCAAAGTGAACGATATCTGCATCGGCTTGACGAATCTGGCGCGCAAGAATTTTTGATTGCGCGAAGTATCTGCCAGCGTGTCGGAGGCTTGGCACTGGAGGGACGTATGTCACGGTCTCAACGCCCATCTTCTCAAACGATCCTTGCAGAGCTACAGCATCGTGCAAACAAAACGCTACGTGACGAAACCGCTGCCGCGTCGCTTCGACCAGACGAAGAGTAGCGATCTCGACTCCACCCATCCCGCTCCATGGCATAAAATGAGCAACCGTATGCTTCTGGCTGGATCTGGAATCGCTTCTCATACGCTGGCCTCCGCGACGAAGAATGCTCGGATCCTTGGGAAAATCTCGCCACGTACGTAACTCCGAAACAACAGCCCGATCGTAACTGCGAATATTGGTAATGTGGCGATCACTTGCAGGAAAAAGATGATGAGAGTGTGCGCAGGGTAAAAAGCGCCTACCAGATAGGTGGCAATGGCGAAGGGGACCCCCGCCAGGAACATCGGCGCCCATACCCTCCACACAACGTCAAAGGAGCTGAGACCCACCAACTCAGAGATATATCGCGGCCAAAACACCAGTTGCGCAATGAGACTGGGCACCAACGTTCCAATTGCGACGCCGTAAATTCCATAGCGACGAACCAGGATGATGCTCAGGATGAGATTTGCGACGCCTTCGCCAACTGCCCAGATTGCGCTCACCTTATGTTTTTCGACACCAAAGGCAATCGCCGACGCGGTTCTGTTTGCATAGGCGAAAAAGAGAGGGACAGAGAGGATGATCAGAACGATCCCAGAGCTGTGCGCATACTGCGGCCCCATCCAAAGGCTTATGAAGGTGGAACCCCGGAGAATCAAAGTGATCAGGATCGGCAAGGAAACCGCAAGTGTGGCGCGCGTGCCATTCTTGTAAAGCTTTAGCAGGCTGGAGGTGTCTCCTGCCGCCTCATATGTGCTTGCGGCTGGAACGAATGTAGCCCCCAGGGAGTTAACCACTTGACCTGCATAACGACACAGCGAGTTCGCAATGGCGTAGAAGGTCACCGCGGAGGCCGAAACAAACGCGCCCACCACGAGGTTATCGCTCTGGTAGACCAATTGGACGGCGATTGTTGTGAGAAAAGCATAGGTGCTATAGGTCCAAATCTTCCTGAGTATCTCCTTCTTCGGTTTTTTCAGTTGAACTCGCAGTTCGGGATAGAGCCGATGTGCGATCCACATCATCAGGGTGTTGCCAACGATTGCCGCAATCAGCTCGCAGACAGCGATGGCGACGATGCCGTGTCCGGTGCGCAACACCGTTACGACGCCAACCACTCGCACCGCAGTTTGTACTAGGCTGACACCGTTCTGCAGGTCATAACGGTTTAGTGCGGAGAGTACACCACTGAATACCCCAACCGACAAAGTGAACGCTGTCGTGAGCCCAATGATTAGAACTGCGTCTCTAGCCTCCCTTGCAAGCTCCGGCGGAATCTTGAAGACCAGAGGAAATAAAGCGGCGAGTCCCGAGCTAAGCAACAACGCCAGGGCGCTGATCTGCAACCGTACCCAGAGTGCGGCCGAGATCGCCTCCGAGGCACCCTGATGATCCTTTTGGGTGTGCCCTTTGGAGACAAATCTCAAAACCGAACTTTGCAAGCCAAGGTCAAGAAGGCCCAGATAGGCGACCACTGAGACTGCCAGCACCCAGACGCCGTACGCAACAGTACCGAGTCGATGCAAGATAAATGGCGCAAGGAAGAGTCCGACTGCCATTCCGGCAATCGTTCCAAACCAATTAAAGAGCACATTTCGAACGATGTGGCGTACCCTCAACTCCAAGCGGAAACCCCTTCTCGTTGACGTCTCACCGTAGTGACAGCTTCTCGGCTTTACCGTCCTGCAAAGTCATCTTGCATCTCTCGATTGCGTACATAATGGTAACAGCCTGTGCGTCCGACAACCGGCGGACTCATCAGCCCAAAGAGCGCAAGTCTGCGATCCACCGAGGTGAGAGACCCGATGTACGGATCTCAGCGAACAGAGAAGCGTATCGTATGATCGTCACACTAGGATCTCCCTATATCCGAAGGACGCTCCAAGCTTTATTAGGAGTTTCGCCGTTGATGACAATCGCTCAGAGTGCCGCTCTTCATGGGTCGTATGGAGGGATTGCTAAGAACTGTCTGTCGCTGGACACTCGCGGCTCTTCGATCTACCCACGTTCACCCTTTGCGATTCCCGCATTTCATCTGAGGAGCGGATGATGAAGGTCCTCTTCTGGCTCTGCCTTGTGCTGATGGGATACGCGTACCTTGGCTATCCCGTCTATCTGTGGCTTCAGTCTCGATTTCGGCAGCGACCCATCCGTCGGCAGACGATTCTGCCGAGCGTGTCTGTCATCATTGCTGCCCGCAACGAGGGGGCAAATCTACCCGCCAAGATCCAAAATCTGATGCTTACCGATTACCCCAGGGAGCTTCTACAGATCGTTATTGCCTCCGATGGTTCTGACGACCGCACTGCGGAGATTCTGCGCGAGCACTCAGCCTTATCCGGGATCCTGCCCGTCATCCTTGACCGATCCAATGGAAAGGCCTCCGCACTGAATGTGGCGGTGAGGCGTGCCACAGGGGAAATTCTCGTCTTTCAGGATGCCAGACAACTCGTAGACCCCAATGCCGTCACCGAACTCGTCTCTTGCTTCGCGGATCCGGGCGTGGGGGCCGTAAGCGGGGAGTTGTTGCTTGAATCTGCCGCGAACGATGCATCGTCAGAAGGGCTGGGCATCTATTGGAAGATTGAAAAGGCCGTGCGCAAACTCGAGTCGGCAACGGGTTCAGTGGTGGGAGTGACTGGAGCGATTTACGCAGTTCGGCGCGAATGCTACGCGGAGATTCCCGCGGGAACGATTCTTGATGATGTCTTTGTGCCTATGCGAGTGGTCAAGGCGGGCAAGCGAGTTGTCTTTCAGCCCTCGGCGATAGCGCGTGACCGGCTGTTCAGCCAGAAGGGGAAGGAGTTCTCACGCAAGGTGAGAACGTTGACGGGGAACTATCAGTTGCTGCGATTGGAGCCGTGGCTGCTCTCTGGTGCAAATCCTCTGCTTTTCCGCTTCGTCTCCCATAAGCTACTGCGTCTGGTGGTGCCCCTGTTTCTAACCCTGATGCTGATAGCCTCCGCGATGGCAAGCGGCATCTTCTATCACGTGGCGTTCCTGGCACAGATCATCTTCTATGTTGCGGCAGCATTCGGAGCCATCAAGCCATCTACCAAGACGTTCAAGCCAATCGCTATCGCTCACACATTTGTGATGCTCAACGCGGCGGCTGCGCTGGCGTTCTACAGCTTTATCGCAGGACGAAAGAGCATCTGGGTCTAGTGTAGAGTCAGTAAAACGCCTGCACAGCGATTGATTCCACGAAGTCTGCCATGCTGAGCGGAGAGTGCGCGGCGCTCGTGGACGGGCTCTCCACTACGGCTCCGCCTACTCCACCCCAATGGGCAGAGCGCCCTCCGCGGACCCGGGGCTCGCGCGAGCGAGAAACAGGTTCTTCCTCCTGGCTTCGCTCCAGGGTCAGGATGATAGCGTTCGTGGTGATGGGTCCAATGTAGGGGCGTTTCTTAGACGCTACTCTAGTAATCTGGTCATATCAGAACCGGTGGTGTATCCACTCACTGATCTTCGGAGATTGCATGTTTGGAACGGGTCTTGGGCAATTCATTCCGATCGTCGCTTATCTTGGCTTCTGGATCATGGCCATAGTTTCGCTAGGGGGGAAGCCTCTCTACGGACTCTACTACATGATCCCCTTCATTCCCTACAGGACGATGAGGGACCATTTTCTCCCCTACCCGCTGGGAGAAAATATGCTGACGATCCTTGTCCTTTCCGTCATCGTAGGGGCTATCATTCACGGTAAACGTCTCCCTAAATCCAAGCTCTACATCATTTGGCTCGTCTTCGGCATCTATCTCTATCTCTCCCTGTGGCTTGGCACAGCGATTTCAAATGCCCCCGCCCCACTCTCTTCAGCGGACGTCAACTTTCTCACGTGGAAAGGCTACATGCTTATTCCGCTGATCTTCGCCGCGGCAGGTCTCGTCATCGAAGACCGGAAGGCGGTAAGAACAGTCGTGCTGCTCACTGCGATCGCAGTCTTTTTTATCGACAGATCCAGCTTGACGGACAGCATGTCCCACAGTTGGGCGATTTTCGACGAGGATAAGCGCGGAGGTGGACCTTTAGGCTTCGGGTCAAACCAGACGGCCGCGTACCTAGCCCAATTTGCGGTATTTTTTTGGGGATTCGTGCAGTTCGCGACAAGGGGGAAGGTCAAACTAGCAGGTTACCTGCTCGCCGCTGCCACCATCTTCACGGCGATGTACTGCTTCTCCAGAGCAGGCTATCTCGCAATCCTGTTTGGCGTGCTTGTCCTGGGGATACTGAAAGATCGGAAGCTTCTTCTAGTGCTCGGAGTATTTCTGCTGGTCTGGCAAAGCGTCGTCCCCACCGCAGTCCGCGAACGCGTCAATATGACGCAGGATTCAAATGGACAACTTGAGGCCTCTGCCCAGGAGAGAGTCGATCTTTGGCAAAACGCGGAGAGATCCATCGAGCGAAGTCCGATTGTCGGAAACGGTTTCGCAACCTTCCAGTTAGGAGAGCACGTCGACAACCTTAAGGACACCCATAACTGGTACGTAAAGGTGCTGGAAGAAACAGGGGTCATCGGCCTGATTTTCGCGCTGCTGCTCCTTCAACAGATGATGGCTGTGTCCTACCGCCTTTTCAAGCGAGCTACGGATCCTCTCTATCGAGGTCTGGGCTTGGGTCTGATACTTGCCATCTGCGCCTGCATCGTCGCGAACTTCTTTGGAGACCGATGGACCTACATTGAGATTACCGCCCCTCTGTGGGTACTCGTCAGTGCAGCAATCCGCGCTAAAGATCTCACGGAATCGGAGTCTATTCTGATCTCAACAGAAGATGCTTCTGTTGACGCGGAAGCCCCTTACTATGCCTGAGGAAGAAATTCATTAGACTCGAAGTCCTGGCTCCAGGGGCCGGCTAAAGGAATGGCAAAAAGTTATGACAGTCGGGGCTTCAGCACTTGCCAAGGTCGCGACCTTGGCGCTGTTGATTTAGGCGGAGTGATTCGTGAGTATACATCGATGTAATTTAAGACCATGATCATTGCCGCACAGAGTGAAGATCCACGACTGAATGACGCAGACCTCTCGGCACTGCCTCATGTTCTCCTTGTCATTGATCAACTTCCCAAGGCGCTTGGAGGGGGAGAGCGGGTAGCGCTGAAGCTTGCAGGCCTTCTGCCTCAGTACGGGTACCGTGCATCCGTCCTTACCTTTTCGATTCACGCTGAAAGCGCTGCCCTCAGGTCCCCGCCGTGTCCCATTTACCTGCTGCCATTGCAGCGCACCTATGATCTCACGGCGTTTCGAGCAGCTCTCGAGCTGCGAAGATTTCTCCGCCAGAACCGCATTCAGATCGTGCAAACTTTTTTTGAAAGCTCCGATCTTTGGGCCGGATGTGTCACGAAGGCAACTTCCGGGGCAAAGCTGGTATGGAGCCGCCGAGATATGGGAATTCTCAGGGCCCGGAAACATTCCATCGCCTATCGCCTTATGGCCGGCGTCCCGGACGCGGTATTCACCGTCTCAGAACAGGTACGGCGCCACTCGATCGAAGTGGACGGAATTGATCCGAATCGTGTTCAAACCATCTACAACGGTCTCAATGTATCCGATTGGAATGAGATTAGCCGACCCACCAAGACCCCCGGGAACCTTGTCGTCACGACGGTTGGGAATATTCGCCGCGTGAAGGGACACGATTTGTTCATCAGGGCGGCTGCATCCATCGCTTCGAAGTTCCCTGAGGTTCGGTTCAACATCGCCGGCGATGTGCTGGAACCCGATTACTTTATCGAGCTGCAACATCTCATCCGTGATCTGAACCTCTCCGATCGGTTTCACTTTACAGGTGGCGTCACAAATCTGAGAGAGCATTTGGCAACAGCCGATATCTTTGTGCTTCCCTCCCGCAGCGAGGGGTTTTCCAACGCCATCATAGAAGCTATGGCTGCATCTCTTCCGGTCGTCGCTGCAAACGTTGGGGGGAATGCGGAGGCTGTGATCGAAGGTGTGAACGGATTCATTATTCCATCGGAAGATTCCGCTGCGCTCTCGGCTGCTGTCAGTCGGCTTATCGCCGATCCCTCTCTGGCGGAGGCAATGGGCAAGGCCGGAAGGTCTTTGGTCGAAGAGAACTTTACTACGAACGCTATGATGGTTCGGACCACCCGTGCCTACCAGACCCTGCTGTCTCGAATATGATTTGACGCGGTGTCACACTGTGAGCGCCACGTGATACTCGAAGTGCACTGACCACACCGGGCGACGTCCAATCGCGTAACAGCCAACTCGGCGTGCAAAGACTTTGAAGGGGCATTGTTGTGCGACATTCCCGCCGCACAACAATGTGGGAGAATAGCTAAAATGGCCACGGTGGACGTTATCATTCCCGTCTTTAACGCTGCGAGATACTTGCCAATCGCCTTGGAGAGCGTCTACGGACAGACGTTCAGCGATTGGCATATTGTGCTGGTAGACGATGGGAGTACCGATAATACTACCGAGGTAATTGCGCCATATTTGGCTCGTTTTGGTTCCAGGATTACCTATATCCGGCGTACCAATCAGGGACCGTCGGCTGCACGAAATGCAGCCATTCGTGCTTCCACCTCCGAATTCATTGCGCTGCTCGATGCCGACGACGCATGGTTGCCCTGTCGCCTCCTCGAGTCCATGACGATCATGAGCAAGCATCCGCAAGCGGGGCTGGCTTATGGCCTGGTCACCTATATGGATTCCGAGGGAAATCTCGGGAGCACATGGGAAGGCAATCGCAACTATGCCGAAGGGAGTATCGCGCCGCAGATCTACATGCGAAAGGTCGAGCTTCCTTGTCCTACTATTACGTTCCGCAGGCGATGTATTGAAGAGGCCGGCCTATTCGATGAAGCCATGCGCGCTACGGAAGACCGTGATCTCTGGCTGAGAATCGCCTTCCGATCTGAAGTTGCCTTCATCCCAAAGGTAATTGCTTACTATCGAGTCTCCCCAACTTCAGCGTCCGCCAATATGCAGAAAATGTTCGAGGGACAACTGCAGTTTCTTCGCAAACATTACGGCGCTAAGGGTTGCGGACTTCGGGCGCGCCAGATAGCGAGGGCAACTGTTTACAAGCAGAGAGCGGAAGCCCTCAAACGGCACGATAAGTCAGGTGCCGCGCTGCTAACCGCCCTCAGAGCAGCTGCCATATACCCTTTCGACCTGGACAACATTAGAAGCGCGGCATCCATCCTTTTGCACTCTTCCTATCTAAAGCGCTAGAACGTTTCCGGTTCCTACGTTGCCAGGCCGGCGCTGTGCCGAGTATCTTGGGTATCTACCAAGAGAGGCTGATAGGAAGGAGGAAGACGCGGCAAGATGGAAGCACAAGCCTACCCCCGTGTTCTTCGCGAGCACGCCTATGCGATGAAAAAGCATCACGCAACGCGCCTCCATTACGACCTCAGGCTGGAGTGGAACGGAGTGTTACTGAGCTGGGCCCTTCCCGAAGGGCCCAGTTGCTGCGCCGGAGCAATTCGTAAAGCCATCGAGATGGAGGATCACAGCAGGGCGAACCTACTGTTCGAGGGCGTGCATGAGACAGGTCCCATCATGCTCTGGGATCGCGGAACGTGGGAGCCACAGCTGGAATCCGACGATATCCGGAGTGCTCTGAGCAGGGGCGTCCTGCGATTTACGCTGCGTGGAGAAAAGCTGAAAGGTGGCTGGACGCTCGCCAGGATCAACAGCACCGGAAATACCCCACGGCCTATTTGGACACTCGCGAAGCAAGCCGATTCGTTCGCCGAAAGCCGCGCCGAAAAGTGCGTCTTGAAAGAACGGCCGAACAGTATCGGCACAGGAAAGACTATGAGCGAAATTGTTCGAGATTGGACAAGCCCCAAGGACAAATACGAAAGGCAAACGCGGCTTTTCGAAGAGATATAGGCTAATTAAACTATTTCTTCGCGGATCGAACATCGCGAAGTTAATATGGGCAGACCGTACGCTTACGGTATTCCGAAAATGCTCGAGCTGAAGCTTGATGAAGAGTGGGACGGAGCGAGCCGTTGGGCGCCTAGTCCTTGGATTGAGAGCAAGTTCGGGGATTGGTCTGATACGCCTTTATGGTTCAACCGCGCCAATGGACGGAGGATCTGGTCGCCTGACACCGAAGTAGTCGGTGGTCACACCGTTCCCCGGCACCCCATGCCCAATTGCCGGACTACCCCTGCGGGGATGAAAGTTGAAGTTGTCAAGCTGTGATTCTCTGGCCAGAGTGGACGGAGGCTGGTTCACGAACTCCGGCGAGGCGCAGATGAGATCGGAACGCCCGAAAGAGGGACAGGGCTTGGAACGCAGGTTGAAAAACAAATCGTTGCCCAAGGCGGGCTTGACGGAAGGATCACCGTAATAGAAGAGGCCTGGAACCTCACCTGTTTGATATTTGGGGTTGAGAAAACCGAGAACAATGTTATTACGAAAGACGAAGTGCGCTGAACCGCATGTACCGGGAACCTGGCAGGCGAGATCAAACATCGTTGCAGAGTAGCCTACGGTGGTATTGTTGGCGAACAGAACCGTGCTATTGGCCGCCGTATAGAAGCTGAAGACGTCGCCCGCAGCACGGCAAAAGCCGCTGAGGTGCCGGTTATAGCCCGGTGGTGCTCCGGGCAGCGGCTCAGCCATGCGGCGGCAGTTTCCCACCGTGAGGTTGTTCTCAAAGATTGCCGTTGAGCCCGGAGAGGCGCCCCATTTCCATTGCTGGCCCATGTTGCCGTAAGAGTCGGAGTTGGTGATTTTAAGGTAATGGCTGAACGTATGGGGACCAATAAAGCCGTCCTTCGTGTTGTACGCCATCACACAGTGGTCGCAAATGAAAGATTCAAGTTTCGTGCCTTGTCCACTCCAGGAGTCGCCGAACCCTGCGGAGTTGGTGTCATAACAGACTTGCGCAGGATAGGTTGACTTGATGGGATACTGCTCATAGCAACCGTTGAAGATCATCGTGACGTAGTTGGCCATAATGGACGATCCTGTTGCATCCGGAGTGCTCTTCCCGTCATCGAAGTTCCACCCTGCAAAGGCATTGAAGCCAGAGAATACCCGCGTCATAGTGATTGGGCCGCCGATAGAACCCATGAAGCCGGAGGCGTTGAAGCCATGCACGTACACATCTTGCAGCACGATGTTGGATGTCGCGTTGTTGGTTATGAAGCCGTTTTGGGCGTAGTCATCGTAAGGCACGCTGGAAGAGCACGCACGCGGATAGGCGGGCGAGCCAGTGCCGATAGTGCAGACTCCGTTGTGCGTGGTTAGTTCGATGCCCTCGATCGTGACGTAGCTGGTCGATTCAAGATTGAACGTCCACGTCAGCCCAAAGCCGCCAAAGAGTTGGGTCTCATTGGTAGAACCATAGGGATAGTTATTGTTAATCGGAGTGCAACTGTAGGTCCCATACACGCAGCCGCCGAGGATCCTGGTGGGCTGCGCTGCAGTGCCTGACGGGATGGGCGGATTGAAGCAGCCAGAGTTTGGATTGCCGTACCCACACCAGGAATTGGGCGGATTTCCGTTGTTGTTGTTATCGTAGCCCAACCGGCAATTTGGGTTTGAAGAATTCATTTGCGACGATAACGCTGTGCAGCCGCGAATCACCACCGTATCGCCGCCCGCGATCACCCATGCTGGCGCGGAGCCGCTGTTATCCGACCACATATAGCGGACATCATTGAAGGCGCAGTGCCGGTCTACGCCTTTGCCGGGATACGGCATATCTGCTCTCCCGTCGCACTGTCCACTATGCATCCGTGTCGAGTAACGCGTACCCCCATCACGACGGACAAACCACGTCTCCGCAGAAACGGGCAAGGCAACGAGAAAAATAAGGAGGAAACCGATGGTTCTGCTGATCCTCATCATATGACCCCAATCGGGGGAAACTCCAGAAGGTAAATGATTACACTGAGGTTGCCGCAGGATGCTGTTTGTCGTGAGCGTCCAGGAATGTTACAGGAGATGGCTGATATTTAGTTGTTTAGCCACTTCTGCTAAATCAAAGTTCAGATCTATCTCTGCGGAAAGATTTCGTTGACCACCGGGTTGAACCTGCTGATAGTTCTTCTTATTGATAGACGTGCAGTGACCCTCCGCCACCCATTTCAGCGGAACATCGATCACACGCCCGCCGAGACGCCGCTTCCAGTACATAATGCCCACACCGGAGTCGTAGTAGTACTTTGAACGACGACGGCGTTCTTTTTCATTTGGGCAGTTGGGGTGATGGTCAAAACAGCGCCACCACCCGGCGCCCTGATCGAATTGAGACTTACTGGCGCCGTGGGTTGTGCAGCCAGCCAGTTCCCAGTATCTGTGGTGGCGGAATCGATAGATATAGCGGCGGCTGCCATAATCAGGAACCGCAGCCATCGCGCCGTCTTGCAGCCCCTCGAATACGACCTTCAATCTGTGCATGACTTCGATACGGCATAAAAGGTCGGCATGCCAGAACGCTAACCGGTCTGAAAAAAGAAACGCAAACTCAAGAGGAAAGTGAGGCCACATCACTGGAAAGCCGAACTTGGCATTAAAGTCAACGACAATGGAACCGGGAAGCACCGTTTTTGGCGGCCCGCACCTCGGGTCGAATCCAATGACCGGCGTCCACCCAATCTCTTGAATGAGTCTTTGCTGGAGTGTGCACCAGCGGTCGCTCACATTCCAGCAAAGCCACGGCCGCTGGACGCCGGCAAGAGCTTGGCTCCATTCGGCCGCAGCTTCGTAGACGTTGTCGAGCGGAACAGGAAACCCTGACCAGTTGCCTTTGCCGACTTGTGACAGATCCACTTTGCCTTTTCCCTAATTCTTGGTCATTCCAGAGTTCATCGGATCAGTTTGTGGTGCTGAGGTATAGGCCGATGGGTCTGAAGAACCGACGCCCCAGGCATGCAGGCCAGGTTCAAAATTCAACGAACAGCAGCTTGACTTGCCAAGATTCACAATCACTATAACACCTGAAGAATGCACCTGAGCCAGCGGGCGATCCCTGAGGAACTCATTCACGATAGTGAGGACCCGGAGTTCTAAGTGGCGTTAATCTCCTCACCTTGCCACCCAATCAAGAGAACCCCATAGATTCTCGCGCAGCTTACGGAGCGGGTACGTGCTCTACTCCCCCTACGTCTGGCGGAGTGGGCCGGGCCACGTCATAGTAGTCCGTACTCATCAACCCCGGAACTTGAATTCCTGCACCGAGCAGAGGACTGCTATTCGATGGATGGAATGAGTTTCCAGTAACGAAGGGATCAAACACATCAAGATCAGACTCCTTGCCGGGCCATGGTTGCGCAGGTTCATTTAGCAGCATCGGATCGGAGCAGATCATGCCGTTTGAAGTCGAAGGGCAAGTGCCATCCTGCATCCCAAATTCATCGTTGTGAGAGGTATTCAGAACGATACCCGCACCAAGATAATAGGTCGTCGGCACATTAATGCCGTAAGGGTTACTCGGGTCTGTGTAACCAAGAAACACGTTGTTGATTGAATTGATCGTAGAAGGGCAGGTGGTGTCTGCACCATTACAAGCCACGTACAGTGCAATCTGCTGCGCGGAGATAAAGGTGTTGTTGATGAGATTCCAAGTTGAGCCAATAGGGATGACGCTCGCCATGCCGTTCCCGCCAGCACGGCAGAAGCCCGTTAGGTACTGATTGAAAGTCGAAGGCGCCCCGGTAATCGGTTGACTCATGCGGCTGCAGTTATTCACGGTTAGATTGTTCTCGAATAACGTCGTGTTGACTACCGAATCGTCTCCTCCCCATTTCCAGTTTGCCCCCATATTTCCGATAGCCACCGAGTTGGTGATGGTGATGTTGGCCGTTTCCACGTGTGGCCCGATGAACCCATCCTTGGTGTTGTAGTCGTCCACGCAATAGTTGCAGGTAAACGAGGCGAGTGGGGTGTTCTGGCCGCTCCAGGAGTCTCCGAAGCCTGCAGAGTTAGTGTCATAACAGACTTGCGCGGGATAGATCGCCGTGATGGGATACTGCTCATAGCAACCGTTGAAGATCATCGTGACGTATTGTGCGTTGACACTTGATCCTGCAGCGTCCGGAGTACCACTACCGTCGTCGAAGTTCCACCCTGCAAAGGCGTTGAAGCCAGAGAATACCCGCGTCATACTAATAGGGCCACCGATAGGACCATAGAAACCGGAGGCGTTGAAGCCGTGAACGTATACGTCCTGAAGGACGATGTTCGATGTCGTGTTGTTAGTCAGAAAGCCATTTTGGGCATAGTCGTCGTAGGGAACACCACTGGAACACCCGCGAGGATAAGCCGGTGATCCCATCCCAATAGTGCAAACCCCGTTGTGCGTGGTAAGTTCGATGCCCTCGATCGTGACGTAGCTGGTCGATTCAAGATTGAACGTCCACGTCAGCCCAAAGCCACCAAAGAGTTGGGTCTCATTGGTAGAACCGTAGGGATAGTTATTGTTAATCGGAGTGCAACTGTAGGTCCCGTACGCGCAGCCGCCGAGAATCCTGGTAGGCTGCGCCGCGGTGCCTGCCGGTATGGGCGGATTGAAGCACCCATCATTTGGATTGCCGTACCCACACCAGAAATTGGGCGGATTCCCGTTGTTGTTGTTATCGTAGCCCAACCGGCAATCTGGGTTTGAAGAATTCATTTGCGACGACAACGCTGTGCAGCCACGGATAACGACCGTATCGCCGCCCGCGATCACCCATGCTGGCGCGGAGCCGCTGTTATCCGACCACATATAGCGAACATCATTGAAGGCGCAGTTTTGGTCCACGCCCGTTCCTGGGTACGGAGTATCGTACGTCCCATTACACTGGCCGGCGGGCACATTTGCGCTGTAGCGCGTCCCCCCGTCCGGGCGAACGAACCAGGTTGTTCCAGGTACCGTGCTTGGCTGTGCTGCGACGATGATGTCAGTTGCCATCGACTGGGTCTGGACCGGTTTGCTGCTGTCGGTGACGGTGATGGTGATCTTGTAGCTTCCGCTCGCCGTTGGCGTCCCTGAGATCAAGCCACCTGAACTCAACGTCAACCCCGCGGGGAGACTGCCGGAGGTGATCGACCAGATGTACGGCAAGGTGCCGCCGTTGGCCGCGAGGGTCTGCGAATAGGCCGTACCCACCGTTGCAGCAGCAAGGGTCGAAGAGGTAATGGTGAATGTTGGACCTGCAATTGCAATCGACAGTGAGGCCGATTTGGTCTGCACAGGATTGCCACTGTCGCTCACGCTGACCGTGAAGCTGGACGTTCCGCTCGCCGTCGGCTTTCCAGAGATCAAGCCAGTACCAGCCCCAAGCGTCAGCCCTGCCGGCAAACTGCCGGAAGTAATCGACCAGGTGTAATTCGGGGTGCCACCACTGGCGACCAGTGTCTGCGAATACGCCGCGCCCGAGGCTCCAGAGGCCAGCGATGAAGTGGAGATTGTCAGCTGTGTCGATGCAACCGTGATCGACAGTGAGGCCGATTTGGTCTGCACAGGATTGCCGCTGTCGCTCACGCTGACCGTGAAAGTGGACGTTCCGCTCGCCGTCGGCTTCCCAGAGATCACACCACCCGAACTCAGCGTCAACCCCGCTGGGAGACTGCCGGAGGTAATCGACCACTTATAGCCAGGAGTCCCACCATTTGCAGTCAAGCTCTGCGAATACACCGTGCCAGCCGTTCCAGAGGGAAGCGACGAGGTTATGATAGTCAGTTGTGCAGGTGCCGCACTGGCGGGTGCAACTGCGATCGACAGTAAGGCCGATTTGGTCTGCACAGGATTGCCGCTGTCGCTCACGCTGACCGTGAAGCTGGACGTTCCGCTCGCCGTCGGCTTCCCAGCTATCAAGCCAGTACCAGCCCCAAGCGTCAGCCCTGCGGGGAGACTGCCGGATGTAATCGACCACTTATAGCCCGGAGTCCCACCGCTTGCAGTCAGGCTCTGCGAATACGCCGTGCCATCCGTTCCAGAGGGTAGCGACGAGGTTGCGATAGCCAGCTGTGAAGGTGCCGCTGTGGCAGGTGCAACCGTGATCGACAGCGCAGCCGACTGCGATTGGATAGGAGTGCTGCCGTCGCTTACCGCGACTGTGAAGTTAAAAGTTCCACTCGTCGTTGGCGTACCAGTCAAGGCTCCGCTTCCAGCCACCAAGCCGATTCCAGCCGGCAGACTACCCGACGTGATTGACCATGTGTAAGGAGACGTTCCTCCATTGGCAGCAAGAAATCCGCTGTAAGGGGTTCCGAGAACTCCCGCGGATAAGGAGGTGGTGGAGATAGCGAGGGGAAGAGCAACGTTCGTGCCGGTCGAGACGATCGAGATAGGTACGGATTGCGATGCCTGTCCTGTCTGAGTGTTCTGAACCTGAACTTGCGCTGTGCCAGGAACAGCGAGGCTACCACCTTGAATTGCACCGGATACCGTAGTGGAGTCAACCACGGTCGTGGCAAGCTTGCCACCATTCCAGAGTATGACGGCGTTAGTGGTGAAATTAGTTCCCACGACCTTCATGGTCACGGCGCTGGATCCCGCGGTAATGGTCTGCGGAAGAACGGCACTGATGCTTGGCGCACCCAGAGGCTCCACGACTGTGCTGCCGCAGCCGAGAAAAAAGAGGCCGGCTGAAATCCCAACGCTTGCAATGACTGCCTTCGATATCTTCAAAACGCACCTCTGAACCACGCACAGGGGACCGTCGTCCTCAAGTCTGGAGATCTACTTTAGGAGTCCGTGTGTTACGAAATTGCACTATAGTAACCACACATCCGATTACTACCGAATGTACCACGTGGCACCGGAAGTCTTTGGTGGTTTGGATCACAGGAGACGCAGCGTCGACAGTAACTGATTGATAACTCCAGATGAATCAGGAGTTTCTCCCTAATTTCCGGACCCTGGTTATGCGTAGTACCCCGGATAGTGCCGCGATTTGGCAGTTTTTCCCCGCCCCGGGTGACTATCGGGGAGCAAATTGGCTGTCTGCTTTATGAAATGTCTTCCGGTAGGCAGCGAATTGAACGTGGATGGCACTTTGAGTGGCTTATCAGGCGCAGCAAGAACGAACCATAAGCACCCTCTTTTAGGGCGCTGACTTGAAACCGGACGCAGCTTCTCTCGGCGTCCATGGCTGAACCCGCTTACACGCTCGCCCGGCAGCCTTGTTGGTTCCGTTGAGTTGGTAGGTTTTGATTTGGTTTATCGAGGATGAAATATGCCCGCACGCTGAGCATCGAATTTGGACATCGCGAATGCGGGGTCGTTGAAGTGCCGACAGAATCATCAGATCGATCTTGATAACTACGTCTCAGGCGGCACACCTATGCAAGCAGAGCCTGCACGACTTTCCCACTTTTGGCAGACCAATCTGAAAAGCACTGTGCGAAGTGCGGCTAGGCGCATGGAGCCCACCCCGGCTCGGATTCCTGGACTCAGCTATATCCCCGCGGCTCACTAACCCAGCTTAAACATCTGCTTGATTCCTCGTAGCGCCTGCCTGGTGCGTTCTTCGTTTTCAATAAGCGAGAATCTCACGTACTCATTGCCATGTTCGCCAAATCCAATGCCTGGGCTAACGGCGACCTTGGCATCTATGAGCAGTTTCTTCGAGAAGTCCATCGATCCGAGCGCGCGGTACTGCTCTGGAATTCGTGCCCAGACAAACATCGTCGCCTTCGGCAGATTTACTGGCCAGCCGAGCTTGTTGAGGCCTGGCACCAGAACGTCCCGACGCACCTTGTAGTTATTGCATATCTCCGCGACGCAGTCCTGAGGCCCCTCAAGCGCTGCGATGGCCGCGACCTGGATAGGAGTAAACATTCCGTAATCGAAGTAGCTCTTGATGCGGCCTAACGCGGCCACGAGCTTCGGGCATCCGACCATGAAGCCAACCCTCCAGCCGGGCATGTTGTAGCTCTTGGAAAGGGTAAAGAACTCGACCGCTATTTCCTTTGCTCCTGGCACCTGCATCACACTGGGAGCCACGTAGCCATCGAAAGTGAGGTCTGCGTATGCGAGATCATGCACCAGGTATATTCCCAACTCTTTGCAGAGCGGCACGAGCCGCTCGAAGAAGGAGAGATCGACACAAGCCGTTGTTGGATTGGCGGGAAAGTTCAGGATCAGGATCTTCGGCCGAGGGTCCATCCGCGGCAGCTCGTATTCCAACCTCTCGATCAGAGCGGACTGATCAATTCCGTCCATGGCAATGCTCTGGACCTTTGAACCGGCGATCACGGGTCCGAAGATATGAATCGGATAGCTAGGATTCGGGACCGCGACTGTGTCGTCATCGTCTAAGACAGCAAGGCATAAATGAGCAATGCCCTCCTTCGATCCAATCGTGACGATCGCTTCCGTCTCAGGATTCAGAGAGACGTCGTAACGCTTCTTGTACCAATTACAGATTGCAGCACGCAGACGAGGAATACCTCGCGAGAGTGAGTACCGGTGCGTCGTCGTCCGTTGTGAGGCTTCAATGAGCTTGTCGACGATGAACTTCGGGGTGGCACCATCCGGATTACCCATCCCGAAGTCAATAATGTCCTCACCGCGCCTGCGCGCAGCAGCCTTCAATTCTCCAGTCACGTTGAACACATAAGCAGGCAGGCGAGCGAGCCGTCTAAACTCTTCCATTTGCAGGTACCACTTTCTTCGAATCAGGGGCGTCCGATTGCGCCCTTCTGCACGCTATACGAACTGCCGAGCGCATTAGAGCCTAAAACCCCATACTTTACCGATGCTACCTGACGTTCATTCTCTTTCAGACAAGATTGTTCTGTTTCCTCCAACGAAGGATGAACGTGGCGGACGCTGATTACATCCTCAACAATTGGGAGCAGTATGAGCTTGATCATCACTTCCATTCCATAGGTCGCTAGATGTATTCGTGGCGGCCTCTTCCTATGTTCAAGCGAGTTTTCAGCCCGGACAGACCTTTGACAAATGCGGCATAATCGAAGCCATGTCCAGCTTGCACATTCGTTCATTGGGCGCCCCTCCCACGTCCATCTGGGCGTTGAATGCGACTCAGGTGCGCGATCTCACCGCCTCCCTCAGCCCGACGCCAGGAGGCGGTTCGATTTCCGTCTTCACTGCAACGTTGGGTCTTGCTTTAGTGCATAAGGGCGCTAGTATCTCACTCAAGCGTTCCGGGGAAGACGTTCTGCGACGCGAGGCTCTTGTCGAGTTATGCGAAAAGATTAACTCCAGTCTCGTGTTGATGAGCGGCTTCGCAGACGATGACTCCGAAGCGTTTCAGAACTATCTAGTGGCTCGTTCTCTGCCTCGCGCGACCGAAGGAGAGAAAGCCCTGCGTAATGCGGCGCTGGAAGCAGCCATCCTCCACGCAACTCGTATTCCAATAGCATCCGGCAGGGAGATTTGTGTAGCGCTGGCGCAAGCAGAGCGAGCGGTGAAGATTTCGGATCATCATTTGCTAACCGATGTCTTTGGGGGAGCAATACTCATGAAAGCTGCGGTTGAGGCTGTACTTCTCAACGTGGTTGCCAATGTTTTTCTCCTTTCGGACGAAGGAATGCGGGCGGCTTTGCAGCAGGAGCGAATTGAGTTGGAACGATCTTCCTGTGCGCTTCATGAATCGATTGCACGGGCCTATCAGGCTCGTACTGCTGAGGAATTAAGCGATATTTCAGCCAATTCCGCCCATTAAAGCCCGTCACAGACCTCAAAGCTTGTTCGGGCTATGATGACCGGGTGAAAACAGAAATTGCTCTTGGGGACATTCTTGCGAATGCGATTTCGCATGGCATTGGGCTGTTTTTGGCTATTGCGGGGGCGGTTTATCTCATTCATGCGTCGACTCGGGGCGATGCGTGGGTGGTGGCTAGTTGCTCGGTGTTCTCTGCTACGCTGGTGATCGTCTATTTATTTTCAACACTTTACCACTCGCTGGTTGTTACGCGGGCGCGGCATGTGTTTCAGATTCTGGATCATTCGGCGATTTATTTGCTGATTGCGGGGACTTATACGCCGTTCACTTTGGTGTCGTTGAGGGGTACTACAGGGTGGGTTTTGTTCGGGTTTGTGTGGACGTTGGCTGTTGCTGGGGTGGTGTTCAAAAGTCTTTTGATTGAGCGGTTTGCGGTGGCTTCGGCGGTGGTGTATTTGCTCCAGGGGTGGGTGATTGTGTTCGCGATTCGGCCGCTTTATCACGCTATTGGGGGGCATGGGTTGGCTTGGTTGGTGGCTGGTGGGATTCTGTACAGTTTGGGCATTGTTTTCTTTGCTTTAGACCGGCTGCGTTATTTTCATATGGTTTGGCACCTGTTTGTTTTGGCTGGAAGTGTGGCTCATTATTTTGCGGTTTTGTTCTATGTGGTGCCGCCGCGGCCGTGAATTCGGGTGTTTTTCGACAGACTTAGCCCGGTTTCGGGTTACGCAGCGACGTGTTTAGCCTGGTTTCGGGACACACGTTTGCGTGAAGTTGTCTGAGGGTGGGTGAAATGACCCAGGTCGTGCGGACGGCGAGGGACACGACGGGGTTCTCGAACGTGAGGGGGCTTTCCTGTACGGATTTGGGTGGCGCCGGATATGGTTGTAGTCGCGGACGGGGGATGGGCTTTGAATCGATATCTGGCGAAGGCTACGGTGGTGGGGGCTCTGGGTGGGTTGTTGTTTGGGTTTGATACGGCGGTGATCGCCGGCACGACGGACCAGTTGAGCCAGGTCTTTCATCTGACGCCTTGGACGCTGGGGTTGACGGTGTCGATTGGGTTGGCGGGAACGATTGTTGGGGCGATGAGTTCCGGGGTGCTGGGGCAAAAGATTGGGGGGCGCGAGGCGCTGCGGGTGATGGCGTTTCTTTATTTGATCTCGGCGGTGGGGTGCGCGTTTGCGTGGAACTGGGATGCGTTGATGGTGGCGCGGTTTGTGGGGGGGCTGGGGATTGGCGGGTCGAGCGTGCTGGGGCCGGTGTATATCGCGGAGCTGGCTCCAGCGAAGTGGCGCGGGCGGATGGTGGGGCTGTTTCAGATCAATATTGTGGTGGGAATATTGCTGGCGTATTTGTCGAACTTCCTTATCGTGACGCAGCACCTGGGAGCGAGGCAGTGGCGGTGGGAGTTTGCGGTGGCGATTGTGCCTTCGGTGCTGTTCCTGGTGATGTTGTATGGGATTCCTCGGAGTTCGCGGTGGTTGGTAACGACGAACCAGACGGATGAGGCTCTGGAGGTGTTGCGGCTGATGGGGTCGCCCAACTCTGAGGAGGAGTTGAAGGAGATTATTGACTCGGTGCATTTGGAGAGAGGCGTGAAGGCGGAGCCGCTGTTTACGAAGAGGTATGCGCTGCCGCTGTTTCTGGCAGTGACGATTGGGCTGTTCAACCAGCTGTCGGGGATCAATGCACTGCTGTATTACTCCAACTCGATTTTTGCGTCGGCGGGATTTAGTTCGAGCTCGGCTGCGCTGCAGACGGTTGGGGTGGGGTTGGTGAATTTGCTGGCTACGTTTTTGGGGATGAGTTTGATTGACAAGCTGGGGCGGAAGACGCTGATGCTGGTCGGGTCGGTGGGGATGGTGGTGGCGCTGTCGGGTGTGGCTTGGGTGTTCTATACGAATTCGCATCAGGGATTGCTGATGGGTTGCTTCATGCTGTTCATTGTGTTCTTCGCGATCTCGCAGGGGTCGGTGATCTGGGTTTATATCGCGGAGGTGTTTCCGTCGCGCGTGCGGTCGAAGGGACAGAGTGTGGGGTCGTCTTCACATTGGATTATGAATGCGATTATTGCGGGGGTGTTTCCGTATATTGCGGCGAAGAGCCATGCGTTGCCGTTTGTCTTCTTCGCGGGGATGATGGCGGTGCAGTTCTTTGTGGTGCTGTTTGTGTATCCGGAGACGAAGGGGCGGACGCTGGAGCAGATTCAGGCGGGGTTTGGGATTAAGTAGTTGTCAGTTATGTGTTCTCAGTTCTCAGTTTGGCGTTTCGGTTTTCGGTTTTCGCTCGTTAGACGGGTTGGTGGAGAAGCAGATTCCTCCGCTGCGCTGCGGAATGACAGAAAGAACGGTAAGAGCAACGACAAGAGCAGCGGGAAGTGAAGATTGTGGGCGGCGGCTAGCGGGGCCAGGCGTTGGGTGGGGCGAAGGTGGGTTGCTTGCGGCGGAAGAGGCGGACCGTGAGAGCTCCGAAGAGGAAGCCGCTGACGTGGGCCATGTAGGCGACGCCTCCGTGTTGGACGTTGGCGACGGCGCCGACGTTGACGAGCTGCATGAGGAACCAAAAGCCGATGAGAAGGATGGCGGGGATATACGTGATGCGGATGAAGAGAAAGAAGAAGAAGAGCGAACGGATGCGGTCGCGGGGAAAGGTGACGAGGAAGGCTCCCATGACGGCGGCGATGGCGCCGCTGGCACCGAGGGTGGGGACGTAAGAGCCGGGCGAGGCGGCGACCTGGGCGAGCATCGCGATCAGGCCTCCGAGGAGATAGAAGGCGGAGAAGCTGAAGGGGTTCATGGCGTCTTCCATCGCGGGACCGAAGGCCCAGAGGAAGATCATGTTGCCGAGGATATGAGACCAGCTTCCATGCAGAAACATGGAAGTGACGAGAGTGATGAGACCGTTGCTTGAGCGGATGTAGGCGGGGACGGCGGCCCACTGGTAGACGAACGTGTCGCCGCCCTGGAGTTCGAGGAGCCAGACGATAACGTTGAGGACGATGATGACGACGGTGGCGATGGGAAAGTGGACCCGGCGCCGCGATACGTCTCCTAAAGGGATCAGGCCTCCCACGCTGTGCTCCTCCAATGGGCTTTGCCGAAGAGTATCAGAAGCGGGTTGACGCCGAAGTATGCGAGGGTGCCGAAGTCACGGACTTGGGCGGGGTGGCGGTGGTAGGTTTATTGCTATGGAAAAGGCTGCGGTTTTGAAGAGGTTGAAGGAGACAGGGCTGGTGCCCGTGTTGCGGGCGGCGTCGGTGGAGAAGGCGATTGCGCTGGCGGAGGCGGTGGCGGCGGGCGGGGTGGACGTGCTCGAAGTTACGATGACGGTGCCGGGGGCGGTGGAGGTGATTGCGCGGCTGGTGAGGGAGCGGCCAGAGATCCTGGTGGGAGCGGGGACGGTGCTGGATCCGGAGACGGCCGAGCGATGCATTGGGGCGGGAGCGCAGTTTGTGGTGAGTCCGGCGCTGAATTTGAAGACGATTGCGCTGTGCCGGCGGTTGTCGATTGCGGTGCTGCCGGGGGCGCTGACGCCGACGGAGATTGTGACGGCGTGGGAGGCGGGGGCGGATGTGGTGAAGGTGTTCCCTGCCGGCGCGATGGGTGGGGCGAAGTATTTGGTGTCGCTGAAAGGGCCGCTGCCGCAGATTGAGATGATTCCTACGGGGGGCGTGTCGCTGGCCAACGCGAAGGAGTTTTTAGAGGCGGGGGCGTTTGCTTTGGGAGTGGGGTCGGATTTGGTGGATGCGAAGGCGATGGCCGCGGGGAAGCCGGAGGTGGTGACGGAGACGGCGCGGAAGTATATGGCGATTGTGCGGGAGTTTCGCGGGCGGGGAGTTGCGTAGGGGTTGTTCGTTCTCAGTTGGAGTTCGCGTTTCGAAATCGGGGTGCAGGATTTTGGTGGGATTTGCGGT
>Ga0302226_10000255_pt1 | contig 48524 bp, 49 predicted proteins | sample II_Palsa_E3_3_FD_193524 | JGI IMG/M metagenome (GOLD analysis project Ga0302226, IMG submission 193524) | Peat permafrost microbial communities from Stordalen Mire near Abisko, Sweden - II_Palsa_E3_3 | ecosystem: Environmental > Terrestrial > Soil > Palsa > Peat permafrost | place: Sweden...
CGGACGAACTACGATGACCGTTGATATTGCAGATATCGGTGAGCCTGAAACTTCGGTCGCGCCTTCAAAAAGTATCGATACTGTTCCGCATAAATATCATTTGGCCGATACTTTCGAAAAGCGTGCTGAACTTATCAAGTTGCTAAAACAACAAAAAGATATTTGCTTCGATACGGAAACTACCGGTACTGATGCTAATTTTTGTGAGCTGGTGGGCTTATCATTCGCCATAAAAGCTAATGAAGCCTGGTATGTACCTGTACCTGCCGATCAGGGGGAAACAAAAAAGATTGTAGATGAATTTAAGGGATTGCTTGAAGATGCTTCTATCGGAAAAACAGGCCAAAATCTAAAATTTGATATTCTGATCCTGAAATGGTATGGCATCGAAGTAAGAGGTAACCTGTTTGATACCATGATGGCGCACTACGTGCTTGACCCCGATACCCGCCATGGGATGGACATACTGTCGGAAAATTACTTAGGCTATAAACCGGTTTCAATCACATCACTCATTGGTGCCAAAGGCAAAAACCAGGGCAATATGCGCGATGTGGAGATCGAAAAAATAAAAGAATACGCAGCTGAGGATGCAGATATCACGCTTCAGCTAAGAAATGTTTTCGAGCCCAAAATTAAAGAAGCGGAGGCTGAAAAACTGATCAATGAAATTGAGCATCCGTTAATTTATGTTTTGGCTGATATTGAATATGAAGGGGTAAAAATAGACCACGATACGTTAAAAGAGTTTTCGAAAGAATTGGAAACCGATGTAGCCAAGTTGGAGAAAGTTGTTTTTGAAAAAGCTGGTGTACGTTTCAATATCGCATCGCCCAAACAATTAGGCGAGGTGTTGTTTGAAAAACTAATGCTCGATCCTAAAGCTAAAAAAACCAAAACCGGCCAGTACCAAACCGGTGAAGATGTTTTGGTGGGACTTGCCGCGAAAAGCGACATAGTAAGGGATATTTTGGATTACCGCCAACTGCAAAAACTAAAGTCGACTTATGTAGATGCGTTACCGCAGCTGGTAAACCCTAAAACAGGGCGTGTACATACCTCCTACAACCAGGCGGTAGCAGCCACCGGGCGTTTAAGCTCGACCAATCCAAATTTACAGAACATTCCTATCCGCACCGAACGCGGGCGTGAAGTGCGTAAGGCATTTATCCCGAGAGATAGCGGACACACCATTGTATCTGCGGATTATTCACAAATAGAACTTCGTATCATAGCCGAAATAAGCAAGGATGCCAATATGATGGAAGCCTTTGTGCAGAACCTGGATATTCATACCGCAACGGCGGCCAATGTTTACGGTATCGGGTTGGATGAGGTAACTGGTACGCAGCGCCGTAATGCCAAGGCTGTAAACTTTGGTATTATTTACGGGCAGTCGGCTTTTGGATTATCGCAGAATTTGGGTATCCCACGTAAAGAGGCCGCCGAGATCATAGAAAACTACTTTACCCAATACCCCGGCATAAAAACCTATATGAGCGATACCATGAATTTCGCCCGCGAGAATGGTTATGTAACTACGTTGATGGGCAGGCGTAGGTATTTAAGGGATATAAATTCAGCCAATCAAACGGTGCGTGGTTTTGCGGAACGAAATGCCATAAACGCGCCAATACAAGGTTCGGCGGCAGATATGATCAAGATCGCGATGATCAATATCCATAAAGAATTCCTCGCCCAAAAACTGGATGCCCGCATGACAATGCAGGTACATGATGAGTTGGTTTTTGATGTTCCACACCACGAGGTGGAGATCGTTAAACCGATCATTTTGCATAATATGAAAAACGCCATAAAAACAACTGTACCTATTATGGTTGAAATCGGTACTGGCGCTAATTGGCTGGAGGCGCATTAATATAAAAACAGACACCAACAACAGGCAGCACTTGCCTTTATGTCATTGCGAGGAACGAAGCAATCGCACGGGAAAAAGCGGCCTTGTATAGTTCGCGATTGCTTCGTTCCTCGCAATGACATGGAGTGGAGGGGCCCTTCGGTAACATTGTGTTTATTTACAATATTTCTCTATCAATTCATTCAGGCGCCCTCTTTTGATAGCGGCTTTAGCAACAATATTAAATAACGGCGCGGCTATTTTCTGGATCCCTACCATTTTTGAGTTGTTTAAATAGACAAATAGTGCTAAGTCTGAAAGGCTTTTTGGAGTTCCGGCTCCGCTTGCCAGGCCATCTTTTGCGAGGCCTTTTAATATGAAAAGGGCATTCTCAAAGTTTTTATTTCCGGGACTTAGGGTTGTAGTTACAATACATTCTTCGGTAGAAACATTATGAAAATAATGCTTCTCGTTCGGCTCTATCGTCGCGGTATCGCCCTGCTTTAAATGGTGAATGGCTTTACCTTTCCCTACTTCCAGTGTGCCTTTTAATACCTCAAATGTTTCTGAAAAAAGTGTGTGGTAATGCCACGGGGTATTTTCGCCCGGCAGGATATTCATCTCCAGTACACTATTTTTTTTGGTGTCGACTGAGCTGATCAGTTTAACATAGGATTGTGTTTTCATACTGCTTTTTTTGTTTGTTTAGTTGCCAATAGAATTATCCCGAATACGAAGCAAATGATGATCGCGACGATGTGCGGCATTGCTTGCGGGATGCCGTTATAGCTTTTGCTGAGTACAATAAGCATGTCATTAACCGGTATTATTGTGGCCGCTAATAGGGTAACGCCCAGGGCACGCTTTTCATTCATCAGCACAAAAGCGCAAACCAGCAGCCCGGAAAATATATCACTGATACCTTTTATATGGTCAAAAGAATAATCGCCACCTGCATTAAAGTGGATGCCGAAAGCGGCTGTTGCTACCTCTGGGGATATAAAAAAGCGGATGCCGAGAAAAATTATTCCCAACCCGGTTAAAAATGCGATCGCATAAGAAATTTTTGTTGTCATGATATTTTGTTTTTAAATGATGACACAAAATTATCAGGACAGCAACCGGCATTAATGCACCTCGGTTAACAAATCAAAACGGGCCAAAAATTCTTTTACGGATGCGGCTTAGCGATTGAGGCTTGACTCCGACATAGGATGCAACGTGGTATTGGGAGATCCTTTGCTGCAGGTCGGCGTGGTTTTTTAAAAACCTTTCGTACCGGACTTCGGGTGTTTCGGTATAAAAGGAGCTGAGATCCTGCAGTACTTGTAAAAAGACGTACTCAATGGCTATCCGGCCAAAACGCTCCCCTTCGCGAACATTTTTATAAAAGGATTGCAGGTCGTTATGAGAGATCACGAAAACCACACTATCCTCTAAAGCCTGGATGTTTTTGGAAGACGGTTTTTGGGGCAGAAAACTCTCGTAATTACATACATATTCGTTCTCCTGGGAGAAGTCGTATATCTTTTCCTCTCCATCGTGATTAATATAAAAACGCATCAATCCCTTCGCAACAAAGCCAACGTGTTTGCAGATCCGTCCCTCTTCCAAAAAGAATTCGCCCTTTTTGTAGGTTTTTTCTTTAAATAAAGATGTTACGATATCAACCTCTTCCGGGCTTAGCGTGATTATATTTTGGATGCTGTTGAGTAAGCTGTTTATCATTACTAGGTTATCGCGCTAAATCTTCGTAGCTAAACAAAAAAAAAAAATAATACCCTTTGCAGCGTATCAGCAATCATTAAAGACGGGTTAATAATAAAACTGTAACAAATTGGCTATTTGGTATAAATATTCTCAGCAAAGCAAACACATTTTTTAAATTATGTGTTTGCTTATTGAGTTAAATGTTTCCTAACTTATGCCATTATTTATACCTGTATGAGAATCTACCATCTTGCCGCCGAATGTTACCCTATTGCTAAAGTTGGTGGCCTTGCTGATGTGGTGGGCGCATTGCCTAAATACCAAAACCTTGCCGGCATGGATGCCGCGGTTGTTATCCCTTTTTACGACCGTAAGTTTACCCGCGAAAATGAATTTGATATTGTTTTTAAGGCAGCAACGCTATTAGGTAACCGCAGGTTATATTTTGAGGTATGGAAGGAGAAAACCAACAAGCTTGGTTTTGAATTATACCTGATAAAAATCCCCGGATTATTAGACCGTGAAGAGGTTTATATGTATCCTGATGAGCGGGAGCAGTTTATCGCTTTTCAGTTGGCGTTTTTAGATTGGATAAGCTACTCGCAGCAAAGTCCGGATATTATCCATTGTCACGATCACCATGTGGGGCTGATCCCATTTTTGATGTATCATTCAAAACTGTATACCCGCCTTGCTCAAATACCAACCGTATTTACTATTCATAACGGGCAATACCATGGCGTTTTAAGCTGGGATAGATTTTATTATTTGCCGGAGATAGACCCCGCCAAAGGTGGTTTGTTAGATTGGGCCGGTGCTATTAATCCACTGGCAGCGGCGGTAAAATGTTGTAATAAATATACCACGGTATCACCAAGTTACCTGGAAGAGTTAACAATAAGCTCCAACGGCTTAGAATACCTGTTTTACCTGGAGCAAGCAAAAGGATCGGGAATTATCAATGGTATTGATACCGAGGTTTGGAATGCCAAAACTGACACCATGATCCCGGCGAATTATACCGTGACCAAAGTGGCACAGGGAAAACAAAAAAACAAAGAAGAATTATGTGCCAGGTTTAATCTATCGCCGGAGTTGCCTTTGGTATCATTTATTGGCCGGTTGGTATTGGAAAAAGGCGCTGATTTGCTGGCAGAGTCCATAGCAAGAACCATAGCCAAGCATCCGGGTAAAATTAACTTCCTGATATTGGGAGCCGGTGACCCGCTAATGGAGCAAGGTTTAAAAGAATTAAAAGAGCTGCTGCCTGAGCAGTGCAATGTATTTATTGGGTACGATGAAGCGCTGGCGCATGTAGTATATGCGGGGTCAGACTTTTTGCTGATGCCATCTCGCGTTGAGCCATGCGGGCTTAATCAGTTATATGCATTGCGCTATGGTACCGTGCCAATAGTTCGCAGTACAGGTGGATTAAAAGATACTGTTATTGATTTTGGCGACGAAGGTGGCTATGGTATACGATTTAACAACATATCGGTAGAGGATATTTGTAATGCAGTTGACAGGGCATTAGTATTGTATGAAAACCCGCAACATCTTAACCAATTGCGTAAAAGAATGATGGCGCTTGATTTTTCATGGGACAGATCGGCCAAAGAGTACATTAACCTTTATGAAAGTTTAAAACCTAATATATGACCTCAAAAGTAATCTGCATTGTACTTGGCGGTGGCCAGGGCAGTCGCCTGTCGCCCCTTACCGCAACCCGTTCTAAACCAGCCGTTCCAATTGCCGGTAAATACCGTTTGGTTGATATTCCTATCTCTAATTGCTTGCATTCGGGCATTACGCGTATTTATGTGTTAACGCAGTTTAACTCGGCGTCGTTAAATAAACACATCAAAAACACCTATCATTTCAGCAGCTTTAGTGAGGCTTTTGTAGATATTTTGGCCGCAGAGCAAACACCAACCAGTGGAGGCTGGTTCCAGGGAACGGCTGACGCGGTTAGACAAAGTTTGCACCATTTGGCCGTTCACGAGTTTGATTATGTGCTGATACTTTCCGGCGACCAGCTATACCAGATGGATTTTGAAGAGATGATAGAGAATCACATCCAGGCAGATGCGGAAATATCTATCGCGACAATTCCGGTGCACGCTAATGATGTTCCGGGCTTTGGTATCTTGAAAACGAATGAGGAAAGCCTGGTTACTGCTTTTATCGAAAAACCTAAAACCAATTTTGAAAGCTGGGCATCAGAGGTTAGTGATGAGATGAAAGCACAAGGCCGCCTGTACCTGGCATCAATGGGTATTTATATATTTAACCGCGATTTGCTATATGAGCTTTTGCAAGGTAATGAGCGTACCGATTTCGGTAAAGAGATCATCCCGCAGTCGATTGATAACCATAAGGTTTTAAGCTATCAGTACGAAGGTTATTGGACTGATATTGGTACTATCCCATCATTTTTTGATGCTAACTTAGGGCTTACAGATGACATCCCGCAGTTTAACTTGTTCGACAAGAACTACATATTTACCCGTGCACGTATGTTGCCCCCATCAAAAATGAGCGGTACGCAAGTTGATAAAGCTATCATTGCAGATGGTTGTATTATAAATGCGAGCCATATTACACGATCGATTATTGGCATACGCAGCCGCATAGGTTTTGATACAACTATTGAAAACTGCTATGTGATGGGTAGCGATAACTATCAAACACTTGAGCAAATAGAAGAATCAAAAGTGAGTAATTCACCAATAATGGGTATTGGCGACAGGTGTACCATCAAAAACGCTATCATAGATAAAAACACTTATATTGGTAATGATGTGAGCATTAATTGCGGCGAAAAACTGGAAGATGGCGACTACGGTACGCATACTGTGCAGGATGGGATTGTAGTTGTTAAAAAGCGGGCAATGATTCCGCACGGTACTGTTATTTAATTTAAAAGAAATAAAAAACAATTTTTGGTTAATTTTTGTGTTATAGTATAACACAAATTGAAAACTAAAAATTAATACCATGAGAAAACTATTTTGTATGATTGCTTTAGGAGCGATCACATTTGGAAGTGCTTTTGCGGCGATGCCAATTCATCATTTTAATAGTACAATGCAAACTGATACCACTACTAAGGTGAAAAAGCACAAGACTAAAACGAAAATGAAGAGTGGTGACAGTACAGTGAAGAAAGATACTACCAAAATGTAGTTTCGAATAAAAAAAGCCCCGCTAACATTTGTTAGCGGGGCTTTTTTGTACTTATAATGATAAACTTTCGCCTATTGCGGGTAGTTTTAAATTGAGGCCTGCTTTTACGAATTTCTCCATCACCTCGTCTTTATCTATTTTTATTACCGGGAACGAATCATAGTGTACACCAATCACGGTTTTGCAATTGATGAAATCACAAGCTTTAATGGCATCATCGGCACCCATGGTATAGTTATCGCCAATGGGTAAAATGGCCCAATCCAGGTTGTCATCAGCCAATAGCTTCATATCATAGGTAAGCGCGGTGTCGCCCGCGAAATAAATCGCTTTGCCTTCGGTATAAATAACAAAACCGGCTGGGTTGCCCCCATAGCTGCCATCGGGCATTGAGCTGGAGTGGATAGCGTTCACCATTTTAACACGACCGAAGTCGAAATTATAGCCGCCGCCTATGTTCATGCCATGGGCTTCAATATCTTGTTTACCTAACCAACCTGCTATCTCGGCAATACAAATAACCCTTGCATCGCTGTTTTTTTGGATGGTTATCAGGTCGGCTACGTGGTCGCCGTGGCCATGTGATACCAGTATGTAATCCGGTTTCAGGCTGTTAATATCAATATGGCTCGCCAAATGGTTTGGCGATATAAACGGATCAAATAATAATGTTTTGCCGCCCGCTTCTATTTGAACGCAGGATTGACCGTAATAAGTGATTTTCATGATGTTTGATGTGTTTATGATAAAAGTAAGAAGCCGTGGTATAAGTTTTCTTAAAGTGGAGTTTAATGACTAAACTTTTACTTTCATCCTTTGTTTTATCCCTTTGTCATTCTGAACGGAGTGAAGAATCTTCTTCGATATACAAAGTGAACTATGCAAGATTTAGAAGATTCTTCACTCCGTTCAGAATGACAAATTGAGATTTATTTTCCGAACAATCCGCCCAAGCCACCAAACATTTGTTGGGTCATGGCTGCCATTTCACTTTGACTTACGTTTTCGGCTTGTTCCAGTGCTTTGTTTATGGCTATTAAAAGCAGTTCTTCCAATTCCTCTTTATCGGCATCGGCAAAAAAGTTTTCATCAATATTGATGGATTGAATTACTTTATTGGCGTTGGCATTTACGGTTATTTTACCGCCTTCGGCAGTGCCGGTAACGGTTATCGCGTCCAGGCGCTTTTTTACTTCACCAGCTTTTTGCTGGGCTTCCATTATTTTATCAAACATATATTGGGTTGATTAAGTAAATATATCAATATGTCATTGCTAAATTTGTCTGAACCTGAATTTTTAGAATTAAAGAATTAACAGAATTCTAAAAATTCATGAATTCCCCCAAATTCGAGTTCTGACATCTACTGGTCCTCTTCTGTTTCGCCATTACCCGTATAAGCGCTTTTACGCACAATCGGCATTCCTGTCATTTTAAACAGATCATCTAAATGCAGTAAGCTGCCGTTAACCATGTTGCCAAGCAATACTATGGTTACATCGTTTTTCATATCGCGCAAAAATATGTGCCTGAAGCCGTGCCACCAGCCGGTATGGTAAACCACTTTTTGTCCGGGAGCTTCAAATAAACGCCAGCCATAGCCATAGTTAAAGTGCCCACGGATCATTGGGTTACGATCGGTATAGGCAGAATCCTGTGTTGCTGGTTTAAGCAAGCGGCCAGCTCTTAATGCTCTATCGAATAAAAACAGATCGGCAACGGTACTGTAAACGCCATATGCACCAACCGGGCCATCCAAAAAGTTTGGCGCTACCGAATATTTCCAACTATTACGATCATGCCCCAGCACAAAGGTTGGGATTTTGTCGTATACCGCTTTTGAGTATACCGCCGTATTCGCCATCCCCGCAGGGGTGAAGATATTTTGCTTTACATAGTCGGCATAGCTCATGCCGGTTACTTTTTCTATTATAGAGCCCAACACCATAAAGTTGGAGTTGTTATACAGAAAGCTTTTGTCGGGCTTGTTAAACCGCGCGGGTTTGTATTGTGCGATCATGTCCATAGTTTGCTGGTTGGTAATGCCCTTACGCTGGTCGCGGTGTTCGGAGCGATAAACATCATCCACAAAATATACATAATTCATCATGCCCGAGCGGTGGGTCAATAACAAACGGATAGTTACACCCTCGTATGGAAAATTAGGGAAGAAATCGCGTACATCCTGGTTCAGTTTCAGTTTCCCGCGCTCCATCAGCTGTAAAATAGCCGTCGAGGTGATGGTTTTGGTTACCGATGCCAGTTGAAATTTGGAGTTAATATCCAAAGCATGCTGGTTAGGATAATCGGCCCAGCCGAATGCGCCTTCATAGATGATCTTTCCCTTTTTCGCCACCAAAACATTGCCATTAAAGTTTGCCACCTGGTGCAGGTGTTTCATAAACTCGTCGATCTTTTTGTCGGCTTTTTTAGGATCGTACTGCAAGAATTTTTTGGAGTCAAAGGGCTTGCCGAGATCGGGTGTGGAAGAAACCGATTTGTCTTTTTTATCTTGAGAACAGGAAGCTAAACATAGCAACGAGAGAGAAATAGTAAGAATGTTTTTATATAATATCATAAGAAGCAGTCAATCAATTAACGATGGCGAAATTCAGAAATTATACAATCGCTAACTATTTTAAGTTTTAAACATTTGGATAATATTATGAACGATTTTTGGTTTTGACTGTATAATGAATAGAAAATATTAATTATGGGTTTATTTAATCGAGTTAAACTATACTTTCCGCTATTTGTAGTCTTGTTTTTAGTAGCGTCATGCGCGGTAAAGAAACCGGTAGATTATGATCCTCAGCCGCAAACGGAAGCAGAGGTTATTACAAACATTAACAATTTGCCAGAGGTAATAAAGGCCAATGCATTGGATAAGAAAAACTCACATGGTAAAAAGCACCTTATTGCTTACATTAACAGCCGGCCATCGGCTACGCAGACTTTTTATTCGGTAAAAGTTTCTGAGTACGCCAATCCCCCCGGCGATACCTGGTATAGTTTTATTGTATATCCCCAAACAAACAAAATTTACTATTTGGATACCAAGCGCGCTAAATATATCACGCTTGCAGTTTGGCGCAGGCAACGGAATTATAACGCGTTAAATAATTAGTCGGATACCGCTATTTGTACGGATTTGATTTCGGGGGCATCATCTTTAGGAAATGATTGTGTTATTGCTTTTTTGCAATCGGCCATAGCGTCTGCAAGCTCTTCTTCTTTAAATGATTTTCCGCTGAACATCAGGTTTCCTTCTCCGGCTTTTTCCAGTTTATTGAGCGAAGTTCCATTCCACAGGTAATGATCGTGATGTGGGGTGGTGTATATGATGTTGTATTTGGGCATGATGAAGGGATTATTAAATCATTAAACATCGCCAATAAGGATTAGTTTTTTGTACCAAAAAGATTACTGTTTTCAGTTTATATCCTCCATATAAAACATAACTTTGCGCAGCAAAATATAATACAATGAGTTTCAGAACTGAACATGATACCATGGGCGAGGTACAGGTACCTGCCGACAAATACTGGGGTGCGCAAACCGAAAGATCACGTAATAACTTCAAGATCGGTCCGGAAGCATCAATGCCTAAAGAAATTATCGCCGCTTTTGCTTATCTGAAAAAAGCAGCAGCTTATACCAATACCGATTGCGGCGTTTTGCCAGCCGATAAACGCGATCTGATCGCCCAGGTTTGTGATGAGATATTAGCCGGTAGCTTAGCTGGGGAATTTCCGTTGGTAATTTGGCAAACAGGATCAGGCACACAATCAAACATGAATGTGAACGAGGTTATTGCTAACCGCTCACATGTTTTACAAGGAAATAAACTGGGCGAAGGCAAAACCTTTATCCATCCGAATGATGATGTGAATAAATCACAATCATCAAACGATACTTACCCTACCGCTATGCATATCGCGGCATACAAAATGGTGATTGATGTTACCATCCCGGGGATTGAGAAATTGCGTGATACGCTAAAAGCAAAATCAGAAGAATTTAAAAGCGTTGTTAAAATTGGCCGTACCCACTTAATGGATGCTACGCCATTGACATTAGGTCAGGAATTTTCGGGCTATGTGTCGCAATTGAATCACGGTTTAAAGGCTTTGCGTAATACTTTGGATCACTTATCTGAATTGGCGCTTGGCGGTACCGCTGTTGGTACCGGTATCAATACCCCAAAGGGTTATGATGTTAAGGTTGCTGAGTACATCGCTCAATTTACCGGTCTTCCATTCCGCACCGCGGAAAATAAATTTGAAGCTTTGGCTGCACATGATGCTATTGTAGAGAGCCATGGTGCTTTAAAACAGATCGCGGTATCATTAATGAAGATTGCTAACGATATCAGGATGCTGGCTTCTGGTCCGCGCTCAGGTATTGGTGAGATCCATATTCCGGATAATGAGCCGGGATCATCTATAATGCCGGGCAAGGTTAACCCAACCCAAAACGAGGCGGTTACCATGGTAGCAGCACAGGTAATGGGTAACGATGTTACTATTTCAATAGCGGGCAGCAATGGCCATTATGAGCTGAATGTGTTTAAACCGGTTATGGCAGCCAATTTTTTACAGTCGGCGCGTTTAATTGGTGATGCTTGCGTATCATTTAATGATCATTGCGCAGCTGGCATCCAACCAAATTATGCCGGAATTAAAAAGCATTTGGAAAACTCATTAATGCTGGTTACCGCGTTAAACCCGCACATCGGTTATGAAAATGCCGCTAAAATTGCCAAAAAAGCGTTGAAGGAAAACCTTTCATTACGTGAAGCCGCTATAGGCCTTGGCCTGGTAACTAACGAGCAGTTTGATCAATGGGTTAGGCCGGAGGATATGATTGGTAGTTTAAAATAGTTCCCCAATAAAAATTGTCATTCTTCACTCCGTTCAGAATGACAAAAGGGTTTAAGACTTACGAAGTTTTTAAAACTTCGTAAGTCTGGTACTCCGTTCAGAATGACAAATCAAAAAGTATAAATGCAAAAACTGACTTTCGCTCTTCTTCTTTTAACAATAACCCTATTCCTGGGCTCCTGCTGGATGAACCCCAATATGCAAAAGCCGGGTGTGAAGGAATTTCAAGGCGAATGGCAGCAGGATTCGGTACCGATGCAGAAAAAACTGCTGACGTACTCGCTTTATCACTTCAAATTTACCTGCGACTCCTTTTTTGTATCGATAAAAACATTTACCAAAGTAAATTATGGTGCCGATAGCTGCATGAAAGCAGGCCATTGGACCGAATACACCAAAGGCAACTACGGCCAGCGGAACGACTCCCTGTTTTTAAAGGGCGAGTTTTGCAACCCTGATTTTACACTGAAAGAAAAGCCCGATTGCTTCCGTTTCGGGATGTATGAGGAAGTGTTTAAGATCACCAAAAAGACAGACTCTGTTTATCAATTCTCGAGCACATCGGCTGTTATTCCCATCACGGCACGATTAATAAAAAGAACTACTTGTATTGTAAAACCACTTTAAGCAAATGAAAACAACATTCTTTAAAAAAGTACTTATTGGCGCCGCGCTGCTTTATGCGCCAATGCAAAGCATGGCATGGGGCACTATTGGTCACCGTGTTTGCGGGCAAATTGCCGAAAGCTATTTAACACCAAAAGCACGTGCTGCGGTACATGCTATTTTGGGTCATGAGTCGATTGCTTTAGCCAGCAACTGGGCTGATTATATCAAATCTGATCCTGCTTTTAGTTATTTATCATCATGGCATTATGTTGATCTGAACAAACTATACACCTACCCGGAGTTGGTTATATTTTTGAAACAGGATACCAATGTTGATGCCTACACCAAATTGAATTACCTGATAGGTGAATTGAAGAAAAGAGGCAGCTTGTCGCCAAAAGATAAATTGCTTGACCTGCGTATGCTGATACACATTACCGAGGACATACACCAGCCCATGCACGTTGCCCACGCTGATGATAAAGGCGGTAACGATTTTAAAGTAACCTGGTTTAACGCGCCAAGTAACTTGCACTCGGTTTGGGATTCGCAATTGATAGACTACCAGCAGTTAAGCTATACTGAGTATGCAACAGCCATTAATTTCACCACGCCTGCAGAGGTTAAAGAACTGCAAAGCGCACCTATAAGCCAATGGTTGTTTGAATCGAACCAGATAGCTGAAAAATTGTATGTTGATATTAAACAAGGCGATAACCTGAGCTATAGATACAATTTCAATCACATCGATACCCTGAACCGCCAACTGCTTAAAGCGGGTGTTAGGTTAGCGGGATTATTGAACCAGATATTTGGATAGAATTAGTTAAGTGGTTGATTAAGTTGATTGTGTGAGTGGTTGTTAAACTTCACTAAACTTAATCAACCACTTAACCCAATCAACCATTCACCAAACATGAAAATACTAATGGTTTGCCTGGGCAATATTTGCCGTTCGCCGCTGGCGGAGGGGATTATGCAGGATCTGTCGGATAAGAACAACCTGGGTTGGGAGATCGATTCGGCAGGTACGGGTAACTGGCATGTGGGCCAGGGCCCGGACAGACGTTCAAGCCGTGTGGCCCATGAGCGTGGCGTGCCTATCGGTCACCAGGTTTGCCGACAATTCAGGCAGAGTGATTTTGAGGAGTTCGATCACATTTATGTGATGGACAGAAATAACTTAGCCGATGTGCTGGCCATGGCCCCTAATAAGCAAGCCGCCGGCAAAGTAAAGCTGCTATTAGGCAATAAAGAAGTCCCCGACCCTTATTATGACGATACCCAATTTGCGCCTGTTTTTGATTTGATTGAGGATGGTTGCAAAAAGATCGTTAAGGAATTGCACGATGACTGATAAGCGATTATTTCGTTAATTCAAAGAACGATAATTGCTCTTTCGCAAGAGCGGAAGTACCGGTACATTCAAATTTCGGAAACTGTATTGGAATAAATGCTGACACTGTTTTGTCAGTATAGGAGGACAAGCTTGCATTTTCAATTCCCTCCCAGGGGAGGGGCGCGATTGGATATGAAGTGGCAGGGAGGGGTTTATACACCAGATAATCTGTTAAACCCCACCCTTCCCCGCCCCGAGGCGGGAATCGCACATGGCCACTGCTTTTTTTGATCTTCCGGATCGACTTTAATCCCGTGCTTTTCTAAAAAAAGCCAATTCCAATCCATCCCTGAAGAAATTATCGGCTCGTTTAAGTCCTGCTTTCTCCAACACTCGTTGCGAGCCAATATTTTCTAATACCGTAACGCCCACTATTTCATCAACATTGGTATCTAAAAAACCGTGTGCTATCATGGCTTCAGTCATTTCAGTGGCAATGCCTTGTCCCCAGTATTTTTTATCCATACTATAGCCAACCTCGGTTACCTTAACATCCCCATTAAACGGTCTTAGCAGACAGCTGCCGATAAACTCGCCTGTCTGTTTGTTAAACATGCCCCAGATGCCCGTCAACTTACTGTTGGCATAATTGGCTAATGCTGTTTGGAAAATGTTGATACGTTCATCCGTAGTGCGTTTTGGTATATAAAGAAGAACTTCCTCATCGGTAAAATGATGGAGGTAGGTTTCCAGTTCTTCCGGTAAAAACTCGCGAATAATGAGGCGGGGTGTTTGGGTAATGATATGCATAGGATTCAAATATAAAAATTTCTCCCTTTGTCATTCTGAACGGAGTGAAGAATCTTCTAACCGTGCATGGCCGCTTGCTTATCGAAGAAGATTCTTCACTCCGTTCAGAATGACAAGCAGGGTTTGGGTGGGGCTACCTTTTTTGTACATTTGCCGCATGGCATCCATCAAACCATCAACACCCAAAGGCACCCGCGATTTTTCACCTACCGAAATGGTAAGGCGTAACTTTATTTTTGATACGATTAAAAGCGTTTTCCGCAAATATGGCTATCAGCAAATAGAAACACCCGCGATGGAAAACCTAAGTACCTTGATGGGTAAATATGGTGATGAGGGGGATAAGTTGATATTCAAGATATTGAATTCGGGAGATTTTTTAGCTAAGGCAGACAATCAAAAACTTGTTGATAAAAACTCTCAAGGCTTGACTGCTGAGATCTCTGAAAAAGCCCTCCGCTATGATTTAACCGTTCCTTTCGCCCGTTACGTGGTGATGCATCAGAATGAGATCACCTTCCCGTTCAAGCGTTTCCAGGTGCAGCCAGTTTGGCGTGCCGACAGGCCTCAACGTGGCCGTTACCGTGAGTTTTATCAATGCGATGCGGATGTGGTTGGTTCGCCATCGTTATTGAACGAGGCGGAGTTTATCATGATCTATGATGAGGCCTTAAGTAAGCTGGGATTAAAAGATTTCACCATAAAAATCAACAACCGCAAAATATTATCAGGTATTGCCGAGGTGATTGGCAAAGCAGATAATATCATCGACTTAACTGTTGCCATTGATAAGCTGGATAAAATAGGCTTAGACGGTGTAATAAAAGAGCTATTAGAAAAAGGCTTTAGCGCTGAAGATATTGAAAAATTAAAACCGGTTATTCTGCTGGAAGGATCAAACAGTATTAAACTGGAAAGCCTACGCGAAGCTTTAAAAGATTCAGCAACCGGTTTAAAGGGCTGTGATGAGATAGAAACTGTATTTACCTATATTGATAGCTGTAAACTGCAAAACGCCACCTTGGAGCTGGATATTACCCTCGCTCGTGGCTTGAACTACTATACCGGTGCGATATTCGAAGTGAAAACCAACGAGGTTGCCATGGGCAGCATCGGCGGCGGCGGCAGGTATGATGACTTGACTGGTATGTTCGGTTTAAAAGACCTGACCGGCGTTGGTATCTCTTTTGGTGCCGACCGTATTTATGATGTGATGGATGAGCTAAACCTCTTCCCGGCGGATACTAAGCAAACTACCAAAGTACTAATCTGCTGTTTTGACAGTGAAGGCGAAAAATATGCTTTGCCGTTATTGCACAATCTGCGCCAGCATAATATCAATGCGGAGCTTTATCCCGCAGGAGCAAAAATCAAAAAGCAAATGGAGTATGCTAATAACAAGCATATCCCTTATACCATATTAATAGGTAGCGATGAAATGCAAAGCGGCTTGTTAGCTTTTAAAGATATGGAAAGCGGTTTGCAGGAGAAATTGAACGCTAACGAGATATTGGAAAGGTTGAAATAAATCTCTCCAAAATGTCATTGCGAGGGACGAAGCAATCGCGAACTATGCAAGACCGCTTTTCTTCGTGCGATTGCTTCGTTCCTCGCAATGACAATGAGTAAAGAAAAGCTACAATAAATCACTTGCCTTCGCTTGTTCAAGCACTTCGGCATAATAGTTTTCGTATTGGGGTAAAATATTCGTCAGGTCAAATTCCTTTGCGCGGGCAAGGGCATTGTCTTTAAACTGGGCCAGGCGCGCTTCATCTTCTAAAATATAGATCGCTTTTTCGGCCATGCCGTCAACATCGCCAACATCTTTCAGGTAACCGGTTACACCATCCACATTTAATTCAGGCAAGCCGCCGGCATTTGAGCTGATTACCGGCACTTTGCAGGCCATAGCCTCCAATGCCGCCAAACCAAAGCTTTCAGACTGTGATGGCATTAAAAACAGATCACCTACTGATAGTATTTCCTCAATAGCATCCTGTTTACCTAAAAAACGCACGTTGGCGCTCACACCCAAATCGCGGCACAGCTGTTCACAATCAGAACGTTCACCACCATCGCCCACCATTAACAATTTGGAGGGTATTTTTTGAATCACTTTAGCAAATATCCTGATCACATCTTCGGTACGTTTTACCCTGCGGAAGTTGGACGTATGTATCAGTATCTTTTCGCCTTCTGGAGCAATGGCTTTTTTAAAGTGGTCCTTTGCTTTAAGGCTGAAACGGGAAAGATCAATAAAATTGGGTATTACTTTAATATCGCGCTCAATTTCAAAAAACTCGTAAGTATTATCCCTTAAATTTTGAGAAACGGCTGTTACACCATCTGATTTATTGATAGAGAATGTTACTACGGGTTTGAACGTGCGGTCTTTACCAACTAAAGTAATATCGGTACCGTGCAGGGTGGTTACAACCGGGATGTATATGCCGTAGGTAAGCAATATCTGCTTGGCCATAAACGCAGCCGAAGCATGCGGGATAGCATAATGTACATGCAGCAGATCCAGCTTTTCAAAACGAACCACATCAACCATCCTGCTGGCCAGGGCAAGCTCGTAGGGCTGGTAATCAAATAATGGATATTTAGATACCGAAACCTCGTGATAAAACAGGTTGGCCGAGAAAAAATCGAGTCGGGCGGGTTGATTATAGGTGATAAAGTGAACCTGGTGCCCGCGATCTGCAAGGGCCTTGCCAAGTTCGGTGGCTACAACGCCGCTACCGCCAAAAGTTGGATAACAAACAATACCTATTTTCATTATTACAAGGTTAACAGCAATTTATTGGAATAGTGTTAAGCGGATGTAATAATTTTGGTACGGTTTGGCCTCTATTTGTCATTGCGAGGAACTTGCAAAGTTGCTTTGCTTCGTTCTTCGCAATGACAAATAGAGAGAAAGTCTTACGCTTTCTCTTCCCAAATCATGCATAAATGCAGGATGGTTTCAACTGCTTTTTGCATGTCTTGTACCGATACCCACTCCTGCTTGCCGTGGAAGGCGTGTTCGCCGGCGAATATGTTGGGGCAGGGTAAACCCATAAATGATAATCGTGAGCCATCAGTACCACCTCGGATGCTGCACAATTTGGCATCCATACCGGCACGTTTAATGGCATCCATACCGTATTCAACAATTTGCGGATGCTTATCTAGCACGCCTTTCATGTTACGGTATTGCGGCTTAATATCTATTGTACGGGATGAATTCGGGTATTTTTTTAATACTTCATCTGCTATATCACGGATAACTCTTTCATGCTCTTTTAACTTACGCTCGTCAAAATCGCGAATGATAAAATCAATGGTGGCTTCTTCTACATGCCCGGAAATACCGACCGGGTGTACAAAACCCTGCATACCGCTAGTGCCTTCTGGTGATAAATTTAAAGGCAGCTTCGCTATAATTTCACCAGCAATTTTAATGGCGCTTTCCATTTTACCTTTGGCAAAACCCGGGTGCGCGCTAAGGCCATGAATGATGAGTTTTAAACCATCGGCACTAAAAGTTTCATTCTCCATATTGCCAGCACTTTCGCCATCAATAGTATAACCCGCGTAGGCGCCTAATTTTTTAATATCCACCTTATCAACCCCACGGCCAATCTCTTCATCGGGGGTAAATAATATGCGGATGTCGCCATGTTTAATTTCCGGGTGGTTTATCAAATGGTAGCAGGCATCCATAATCTCGGCAACACCGGCTTTATTATCGGCGCCGAGTAAAGTGGTGCCACTGGCAGTAATAATATCGTTTCCAATCTGATTTTTCAGGTCGGGATGTTCGCTCATTTTTAATATCTGCGTAGCATCATCAGGCAAAACCAAATCCTGTCCCTGGTAATTTTTGTGGATAATGGGTTTTACATTTTCGCCGCTGCAATCAGGCGAGGTATCCATATGCGAGCAAAAACAGATCACCGGCACATTAGCTTTATTGGTATTCGCGGGGATGGTAGCATAAACGTAACCATATTCATCTATATGCGCATCGGTAACACCTATTGCTAATAATTCCTTAACCAGTAAGTTACCTAAGTTTTTTTGTTTTGCTGTGGATGGATAGGAATCCGATTCAGGGTCTGATTGCGTATCAATTGTTACATATCGCAAAAAACGATCGGTAACATTAAATGATAATATTGCGTTTAAAGTCATAATGTTAGCTTTTTTTCGGGGGGAAATCTTATTTTTACGGCTTCCCCGATTAAACTGTCATCAAAATTGATAAATTATTGAATTAAAATAGGACTATTGAAAAAATACTTTTTACTTTTTGTTTTAATACTTACTTCAGTAATTGTAAAGGCCCAGGGCGACTATAACTTTAGCCCATACGGTATAGGTTTTGGCGTTAGTACTATTCGTGGTTATACTAACGTGGCCAAACAAAATAATACTTTGGCGGCAAATATTAACTTTACTTACAATTATAGCCCGTATTTGCCGATAACACTTGAACTGGAAGATGGTAGATTATGGGGCGGCAGCAGGGTAACCGACCCAAGCAAACGCGAGTATGAAAATAACTTTATAGCCTTATACGTACATGCTGATTTGCAGCTGGGGCAAATTATAGATTATGATTACAGCGACCTTAACGAGATCCTTAAAAACTTATATATAGGCGGTGGTTTGGGCTTTGTTAATGATAATGTACAAAACCAACGCACCAACCTTAACACCAGCACGCTATACCCTACGCCGGGCAGCTATACTTTCCCGGGTAGCGATAAGAGCGTGAACTTAGCCATACCATTACGTTTAGGTTACGAGGTTAAAATTTATAATGAGTATGATGAGCCTATTGTAAGGGTTGATTTTGAATACCAGCACAATATTGTTTTTGGCGAAGGTTTGGATGGATATGATGACCCGCCGAGCCAGTTTAAAAATCAACATCCCGACCAATACCGCGAAATAAGTGTTGTGTTTAAATACAATTTTGGTACGATACGAGCGTTTACAAAACGAATTAGAAATACAAGTTTTTGAACGTAGAGGAATTACGTGATTATTGCCTGCAAAAAAGCGGTGTGACCGAAGGGATGCCTTTTGGTAATGATACCCTTGTATTTAGGGTTGGCAATAAAATATTTTTATTGATGAGCCTTAATGCCGGCAACCGTTTTAATGTAAAATGCGACCCGGAATTAGCTATTGAACTACGCGAGCGCCATACCGAAGTGATACCGGGTTTCCACATGAATAAAGTGCACTGGAATACAGTTTACACAGATGGCAACCTTACAAATGCACAACTCTGCGAAATGATTGATCATTCCTACTCCTTAATTTTAAAGAGCCTGCCTAAAGCAGTACAAGCCGAAATTACAGCAACTAAATAACCTGAAATGATCGAAATATTAAGAGAGACGCCCGTAGCGTCGCTCATATTTGTTATTACCATAATTACTACCGTGATGGCATTCAATAACCAGGAATTGCTATCGGAATTAATACTACATCCTTACAGCGTAGCTCGCAAAAAACGTACTTATACCGTAATTACCAGCGGCTTGATCCATGGCGATTGGATGCATTTGGCATTTAACATGTTCTCGTATTATTTCTTCGCGTTTCCGCTTGAAAAATTGATTGGGCACTGGCAGTTTGGATTGTTATATGTAGCCAGCTTGATATTAAGCGACCTGCCAACGGTTTATAAACATAGAGATGATTATCAATATCGTTGCCTTGGTGCATCAGGCGCGGTGAGTGCGGTAATTTTTGGCTTTATCATGTACAACCCAACGAGCGGTATGATGATAATGCCAATTCCTGTTGAAATACCTGCTATTGTTTTCGGCCCGTTGTATTTAGTTTATTGCTATTTTTCTTCGAGACAGGCGCGCGACCATGTAAACCATGATGCCCACTTATATGGTGCCTTAAGCGGTTTAATTATTGTGATTATATTTAACACGCATGTAGTGACTCATTTTATTAATGAGGTAAGTCGATCGTACTTTCATTAACAAGCTCGCCGTTGGCATCAAATAAAAAGCTCATCGGGTTTTCCGGATTCTTGATGATCTCTAACAGCAGGAACCCCCAGTTTTTCCAGAAACTTTCCAGTACTTGTCCGTAGATTTTATTGTTCCATGTATCGAACAATGGCTTGGTACTCATGCCGCGTAGTGGCATCGCTTCTAAATAAATAGTATCATCAACCGGCAAAATATTATACTCGGGCAAGCGGTTAAACAGGTAAGCCGAGTAAAATACACGCCCGCTGAATTCTTCAAACTGTATGGGGTGCAGCGTTTGGTGGCCTATTTTATTTAAAACTTCTTTATGGTATGATTTATTCGCGCCGTTATCCTGTAAGCAGATCACCAATCCAAAATCACGTATACGCAGCGCGAAGGTCATGGTATTGATCTCATCGCGATAGCCAAACTCCTTTTCGTTGTTATCTACCTTAAATAAAAAAACGCTGTAAGGTTTAAAATCGTCGAACTGTAATGGCAGGTTGATGCTTTGCAGCATTAAATGCAGGTGGCTGAATTTATGGATGATGGATTGCGAGATATTGAATTCCTCGCCCTGCGAATGTTGAAGCTTTATACCGCTTTGGATCTCGTTAAAAATAATACCGTAAAGCAACTTGCCCGCCCATTGAAACAGCTTTAGCTCATCAATATTTTTAAGGGCATCGTAGCCGATCTTGAACGCGGCGGCAATTTCGGATTCAAGTGGTTCTAACCATTTTTCATTTACCTCTGCGGCGCAGGGAATTTTTAAATCCTTGTAGGTGGCCATGCTTTCATCAAGCAGTTTAAAGGGCTGGTCCTCCAAACCGTAGCGGCTCATGAGCCATTGGGGGAAAACCTGGATCTTTTCTTCGGATGATGTTAATTTTTGTCCGCTTAAAAAGCAAGTGGTATTACTAAAGTTAGTGCTTTCGAACGGATGGTAAATTTGTGCCGGCATGGGTGCAAAGATAAGGGTGCAAATTAAATATGGCTTAGTTATTTTGGGCTAAAGCCATAAAATTGCTTCACTATTACCGTCAGCTAAAGCAGACGGCAATGATCATATTTAATTTGTTATCGTTGAACTTCAAACAACGGATAATTTATTGCCGTTGGCTTTAGCCAACGGACACTTCAGCAATACCATTGGCTTCAGCCGCAATTATCACTCGGATAGGTATGAAATTCGTTTTGAAAATTTTAGCTTTGAATTTAACATGGAACTGACTTATCAATCTTTCGAGCTGCAGTTAAAGCACACGTTTACCATCGCCAAATTTTCGCGCACCTCAACGCCTGTAATGTTGCTGCAAATAGCGCACGAGGGCTATGTTGGCTACGGAGAGGCATCAATGGTGCCCTACATGAGCGAGACTTATGAAACAGCTTTTGCATTTTTGAAAAAGGTGGACACCACCCACTTTAAATATCCTTTTAATTTTGAAGAGATCAGTGCATATTTAGATTCTCTTGCGCCGGGGAACACTGCTATTAAGGCCGGTATTGATATTGCCCTGCATGATTTAGAAGGCAAACTAAAAAACAAACCTTGCTGGCAATTATTAGGCAGCAATCCTGCTCAAATGCCGGTAAGCAGTTTTACTATTGGCATTGATACGCCTGAAATTATGCGCCAAAAAGTGCTGGAAGCCGCGGAGTATAAAATCATCAAAGTAAAGCTAGGCCGGGATAATGATAAGGAGATCATCCAAACTATACGTTCGGTAACCGATGTGCCTTTGTATGTGGATGCGAACCAGGGCTGGACAGATTTGGAGAAAAGCCTCGACTTTACCTATTGGCTAAAAGAGCAGGGCGTTTTATTAATAGAACAACCGATGCTGAAGACAGACCGAGACAGCAACGCCTGGCTGACGGAGCGGAGCCCGCTACCGATTATTGCCGATGAAGCGATGCAGACTTTTGATGATGTGGAGCGGGCGAAAGGCGCTTATCATGGTATTAACATTAAGCTGATGAAATCTGCCGGAATGTATGAGGCAAACAGGATGATTTTAAAAGCACGTGAACTGGATTTGAAGGTAATGATAGGTTGCATGACTGAAACGAGCTGTGCGGCCCTTGCAGGTGCAGCCCTTGCCCCTTTGTGTGACTGGGCTGATTTGGATGGGCCGCTATTGACGAGTAATAATCCGTTTGTATTGCCGGAGTTTGTGGATGGGAAGTGGGTTTTGAGTGGGGAAAGTGGGTTGGGGTTGAAGTTACTTTAATTTCCCTTTGTCATTCCGAGCCACCACTGGCTTCAGTCTGTGACTGAAGCCTAACAGATCAGGAAAGTTTATAACTTTCCTTCGTTTATTCTTACGCCTGTTGGCTATTGTCAGTCACAGACTGACTTTATCTGTGGGCTTCAGTTATAAACTGAAACCAGTGCAGGCATTAAAGTTTACTTATCTCTGGTATCGCTGACGCTATGCCGTCACTTTTCTTTTTCCGCAAAAGAAAGTAACCAAAGAAACCTAGCGCAGCGATCTCATGAACACCATCAAAAAAACAAACAACAGTGAATAAACTCCCGGCTGCGCCTGCCTCTGTTATTGTTAGTGCTATTAGTTGGGGCTATGCTAGCCGAGCCAGACGATGCCGGTTTTGGCGGTGATGGGTGGGTAGTGCTTTAATTGGCCATTCAAGAGTCCATCCCTTGAGCGGGCGAGGTTCTTAAAAAGATTTGTCATTCTGAGCGGAGCGAAGAATCTTCTTCGATTTGCAAAGTGAACTCTGCATGGTTTAGAAGATTCTTGGCTCCGCTCAGAATGACAATGTTGATTACTTATCACTCAACATAATCGGCGTAGCCTTACCGCTGCCCATGATGATGATCTTGGTATTTGGCGAGGTGGCGATAGCTTGTTGGGCTAAGATGGATTGATATTGCAATTGTTTGTCGGTTAAGCCGGTTGAGATTATTTTTTGGTAATCAGCAATACCCTGGGCTTCTACGCGTTTACGGTCGGCTTCCTGGCGCTCTTTTTGGAGAACGAATTGCATTTTCTGAGCATCCTGTTCAGCTTGAATCTTCGATTCGATGCTGGCACGAACGGTGGCAGGTAGCGTGATGTTACGCACCAATATCTGCTGCACTTCTAAACCATTTTTGGCGAAGTTGTCGCTAATGGTTTTATTGATCTTGAACTGGAACTCTTCGCGTTTTGTAGAGTACAAGTCAACCGCCTGATAATTCACCGCGTTATCGCGGATAGCGGTACGGGTTACCGGCCGAACGATTTTATCTACATAATCTTCGCCAATATTTTGGTAAATGAAGGGTGCTTTTGATGGGGTAACTCTGTAAAGCACCGAAAGATCAATGGTAACTTCTAGCCCATCGCTTGATAATACACGTATGGCATCATCGCCTTCAACCTGACCTTCGCTGCTTTTGGCACTCATGGTATAGTTTTCGGTTTGTACGCTGAAGGTGGTAACATCAACCAAAGGGTCGATAATGTGTAAACCGCTTTCCAGTACATCGCCCTGCACCTGGCCAAATAGGGTTTGCACACCTACTTTACCCGGGTCGATTATTTTAAAGGCAGCGGATGAGATCCCTAAAAAAATAACTACGGCGCCTACAATGGTAGCGATACCACTAAAATTGCTGGCTGGTTCGGGCGAGCGTTTCATTACTATTCCTACGATAAGAATAATAACACCTAGAATTGCAATAAGCATGGTTGGGTTGGGGTTATGGTTTGATTTTTATATCCGGGTTAGGACGGGGCATACTTTTGATCTGTTTCATGAGCTTTATTTTTTGCATCACGAAAAAAACAAGGGCGAAAATGGCAGGAAAAACCAATATAAAGCTTTTCCTGTCGAATGCCATATAGCCAACAGCAAGGCTTCCGAAGATGCCGATGTTGTACATAAAATTTAGCATTGCTTTTTTAAACATCATAACTTAGTATACGCTAAGTTCGGGGTCAATTTCAGCTGCCCAGGCTAATATACCACCTTGCAGGTTTGCTAGGTTAGTGTAACCCAATTGCTCCAGTTGCATAATAGCTGCCGCGCTGCGTTTGCCACTGCGGCACATGATCACAACAGGTTTATCTTTTGATATTTTATCAGCCTCAATTAAAACACCACCTAAGGGGATAGATACGCCACCCAGGTTTGATACTTCGTACTCAAAATCTTCCCTTACATCAATAAGTTGAAAATCCGCATTAGCATCCTGCATTTCTTTTAGTTCCTGTACACTTATTTCTTTCATGATATGTATTAATAAAAGTCAAAGTTAGCTTTTTCTGTATTAAATATTTAACCGATTATTTTGTAACATTCGCTAGTTAAGAGCGTTTCATATATGTTTGCAGTTATAACACATAATATATAATGAGAAAAGTTACACGCTTTTTCTGGTTTTGTTCAGGAGCGCATATAGATACATTAAAAAAGTACCCCATCGAGCATAATAAATATGTGGGTATTGGGGCTACTATCTTTTTTACCGCGTTGTTTGCTTCGCTATCGGGCGGATATGCCATGTACTTTGTTTTCAACGGTGGTTCTTTCGCCGTAGGCTTTGCCATTTTATTTGGGTTGATATGGGGTACCGCCATTTTTAACATGGACAGGTACATTGTATCCAGCATCAACAAGGAAGGCAGCACTAACCAACAGATATTACAAGCATCGCCCCGTATTTTACTGGCGATTATGATCGGGGTGGTAATATCACGACCTATCGAACTTAAAATATTTGATAAAGAGATCCGTAACAAGTTAAAAAACGCCTATATCAAAGGTCAGCACCGTAAGATTGATACGCTGGAGAAAACCTACAATCAAAAATATGCGACGGAGATGGGCAAGGATAATGACTATAAAAAGGAAAGTGATTCGCTTACCAAAGATATTAACCGTACCCGTTACCAATTGAATCAGGAAGTTTTTGGTGATAAATCAGACCAAACGTCAGGTATTAAAGGTTACGGCACTTATGCCAAGCAAAAAGAGGGCGTTTTACAGGAGAAAGAGGACCGCCTGAAGCTGGTGACACAAAACCAGGATAAAATGGACCAATACCTTGCCCAACGCAAGGATTATGAAGGATTGAATACGCTGCGTTTGTTCTCGGACCATCAGCTGGACAGCCTGGCCAACGTTGCCGGCTTTGCCGACCGTAACTGGGCATTAGGACAGTTGGGCTATAACGACGATGGAACGCGTAACCTGGATACTTATCTGGCCGAAACGTTTATCAGCTGGTTATTTATTTTATTTGAGTGTTTACCTGTGTTTGTTAAGCTGATGTCGCCCAAAGGGCCGTATGATGTCGCGTTAGCAAAAACAGCTGAGGCTAATATGTACTTTGCCGAAAAGGATAAGGAGCGGGATGTTGCCGTTACCGATGAGGTTTACGATCATCATTTGGATGAAGATGTGGCGAAGCGAAAGAAACTTATCTCCGGGCAATCGGAGTATGATTTGGATAAGCACCGGTATGATTAATCCCCCAGCCCCCTGAAGGGGGAGTTTTATCGGCATAGCGCCCCTTCCAAATCAGCTCCCCCTTCAGGGGGCAGGGGGTTAATCGCTATACTTCTTATAAACATTATACAACACATTCAGGTCTAACTGGGTGAGTTGCGGGCTATTGTCTATTTGTACAAAGTGGCGTTTAAAGGCTACTATGGCAGCGTTGATGTCGTGGGTATCGTAACCCATCAGGCGCAGGGCGATGGCGGGGTCGAAACTATCGGGTGGTACTTCCAGCACATCATCGCTCCAGTAACCAAAACCATGCTGCGCTAATACCTGCCATGGGAAGTATGGGCCGGGGTCGGGTTTTCGGCCGGGGGCTATGTCCTGGTGACCAAGGAAATTAGTTACCGGTATATTATACAGTTTCTTTAATCGCGCCAGCAAAATCAACAGGCTATTGATCTGTTCTTTGGCGAAGGGCTCGCTGCCATTATTATCCAACTCGATACCGATGGAGCAGCTGTTCATATCCGAAATACTGCCCCACTTGCTTACCCCCGCATGCCAGGCACGCAGGTAATCGTTCAGCATGTGGTATACCTTGCCATCGCGACTGATGACATAATGGGCGCTTACCTGTGTTTTAGCGCGTACAAAAGTTTTGAGGGTTTGCACTACGCTATCCTGCGCAGTAAAGTGTATGATAACGTAATTGGGCTTGCGGATGTTAAAATTAACCGTTCCTACAAATTCTGAAGTGATCTCGACCCCCGCGGTATCTTTCAGCGCAAGAGGATCGCGTACGGTAATAATTTTTTTTATAGAATCAACCTGCCTATGATATACCTTGTTGCTTAATACGTATGGCCCCCTTGGGGAACATGCCGTAAAAAGCACCACAAATGGTAAAAGCCGGAGAATAATACGCATTTTCATTATTGGATTAGTTTTTACGGTTAAAGTGGCTTAATGTTGCTGTAAATGGGGCTGTTTTACACTATTGTTACAGTTTAATATACGTTTGTATCACATTGTTTTAGTGACAGTTAAATTTATCATTGGGGTTAATCATTTCTTTCATTTCAGTTACACCATCCTTGTACTTATGCCCTATGAAAATTGAGATTTTTAATATCATTGATTAAAAAAACTCGATTAGCTTTACAAAAAACACCATCACGATTACCAAATTGAACCACGTCAGCATCTTTGTTTTAAACCAACAAAGCGCTTATGAGTTTTACGTAAATAAATTAGGGTTTAAAGTACATATCCGTGAGGAGGTAGTGCCGGGGATGCAATGGATAACGACTTGCCCGCCCGAACAACCTCAATTGGAAATTTCGCTAATGGCTGTTAAGTTGGGGATGATGTTTAACCAGGAATCGGGCAGGCTGATGCGGGCCCTGGTAGAAAACGGCACATTCGCGTTTCGGCGTTTTTGAATGTGATAACCTGCTGGCTATCTACGAAGACTTAAAAGCTAAAGGAGTAGCGTTTGAAAAGAGTCCACGCAAAAGCTTACGATTTCTATTGCTTCCCTATACATCGTTGTTTCGTACCTCACGAGGGTGACATTTTATTTTTCCAGATTGTGTCATTCTGAGCGGAGGGAGAAATGACAGTAGTATAAGACTTACGAAGGTTTAAAAACTTCGTAAGTCTGTACAGAATGATAAAAGGTATGAAATGACAATGGTCGAGGGTTACTCTTCTACCATTTCACTATTAGGACTACTTAGCTCAGGCACTTCGTGCTTGAAGTAGCGTTTTTGGAATATCAGGATGGCAATAACGCCTACCGAAATCGCCGAATCGGCAAAATTAAATACCGGGCGGAAGAATATATAATCCTGCCCACCCCATAGCGGCACCCACTGCGGAAAATTGCCGGATAGCAACGGGAAGTAGAACATATCAACTACGCGACCATAAAATAAAGGACCATGCTGGTACAATACACCATAAATGGTGGAGTCGACAATATTGCCTAATGCCCCGGCTAAAATCAGCGCTACACACATGATTAAGCCACGGTGATATTTGTGTTTGATGAGATATACTAATCCATAGCCAATAGCTACCACCGCCGCTATGCGGAACATGGTTAAAACCAGTTTACCAAAATCGCCGCCCAACTCCATGCCGAAGGCCATACCGTTATTTTCGGTATAGTGCAACATGCCGTGGTCACCTAAAAAGTGGATATCCTGGCCGAGGTACATGTTTGTACGAACCCAGGTTTTGATAATCTGGTCGATTAATACAATAAAAACAACAATTAAAAACGGTTTTAAATACGCCGGCTTCATTATTGTTTAAGCTTGGCCTCCATGCTCAGGGTAGTGTGTGGAACCGCGCGTAAACGCTCCTTAGGTATCAGTTTGCCTGTTTCGCGGCAAATACCATAAGTTTTATTTTCAATACGTACTACTGCAGCTTCTAATTGCTCAATAAATTTCTTTTGGCGGGCAGCTAACTGGTTAATTTGTTCTTTCTCCAATGTTGCTGATCCATCCTCTAAAGTTTTGTAAGTACCCGCGGTATCATCCGTACCGTTTGCATTGGGTGAACTTAATGATGTAGCAAGCGCGTTTAATTCTTCGCGTGCAATACGCAGTTTGTCTAGTAAAAGGTCTTTAAATTCTTTTAGTTCGTTGTCTGAATATCTGGTTTTAATAGTTTCGTTTTCCATTATACTTTACTTATAGCAATAAAAATTTCAATTTCGTCAATCAGTGTTTTCTCGCCTTCATTTAACTGGTTATCAAGCAATACGCTGTCAGCTAAAATTTCGGCGCAAATATATGTTAAATTATTTTTCACAGCACCGTTAATTAGCGGGTGGTCGCTTAACTTTACATTTATCCTGTCGGTAACTTCAAATCCCTTTCCCTTACGCAGATTCTGTATGCGGTTAATCAATTCCCGTGATATACCTTCCTGTTTAAGTTCGTTGGTAATCGTAACATCTAAAGCAACGGTTAGTTTTCCTAAATTTGCAACTTGCCATCCCGGAACATCTTCGGCGATGATTTCGACATCAGATAATAATATCGAGTATTTAGTATCAAGTACAGTAATGCTGCCTTCTGATTCTAATTTAGTGATATCGTCCTGACCAAAATTTGTGATGGCTTCGGCTACAACTTTCATATCTTTCCCCACTTTCGCTCCCAGCGCTTTAAAGTTTGGTTTTACTTTTTTGGTAATAAAACCAGCCGCATCGGTAATGTACTCAATATCCTTAATATTAGTTTCGGATAAAATCAAGTCTTTTACCTGCTCAACTTGTTGCTTAAAGCTCTTATCTAAGATAGGTAATAATATCTTACTTAATGGCTGCCTTACATTTATTCCTACCTTTTTACGCAACGACAACACTAAGGAGGATATATCCTGTGCCATTTGCATCCGTTCTTCAAGCTGTTTGTTTACCAATGCAGCTTCGCTGGTTGGGAAATCAGCTAAATGCACCGATTCGAAATCTTCCAAACTTGTAACAAAGTTTAAATCGATGTACAATCTATCTGAAAAGAACGGCGCAATTGGCGACATCAGTTTAGCTACAGTAATTAAGCACGTGTATAACGTTTGGTAAGCTGATAATTTATCGTTTGAATTATCCGATTTCCAGAAACGGCGACGGCTCAGGCGAACATACCAGTTACTTAAATGTGCATCTACAAAATCCTGGATGGCACGAGCGGCTTTCGTTGGCTCAAAATCAGCATAAAAAGCGTCAACCTCTTTGCTTAAAGTATTTAATAAAGAGATAATCCATTGGTCGATCTCTGGGCGATCATTTAAACTGATAGTTCCTTCAGAATAGTCGAAACCATCAATATTAGCGTACATCTGGAAAAAGCTATAGGTATTGTGCAGCGTACCGAAGAATTTGCGGCGCACCTCATCAATACCATCCAGATTAAATTTAAGGTTATCCCAAGGCGATGCGTTGCTGATCATGTACCAGCGGGCAGCATCAGCACCGTATTGTTCGATGGTTTCAAAAGGATCAACGGTATTGCCTAAACGTTTAGACATTTTATTGCCGTTTTTATCCAGCACCAAACCGTTTGATACCACATTTTTAAAAGCGATGCCTTTGTTACCTATTTGTTCGTTTATGGCTTTTACCTCGTCGCTTGCCTCGCTCAACAATACCGCGATGGCATGCAGGGTAAAGAACCAACCACGAGTTTGATCCACACCTTCGGCTATGAAATCGGCTGGATAAGCATTGGCAAACGCTTTTTTATTTTCAAACGGGAAATGCCATTGCGCATAAGGCATAGCACCACTGTCAAACCAAACATCAATCAAATCAGGCTCGCGTAACATTGGCTTACCGTTTGACGACATCAGGATCACATCATCCACATAAGGGCGGTGCATATCAATCAGTTCAAACGCCTCAGGCATTAAACCTGCCGCTTTAGAGATGGCTATTTCTGCTTCTAATTCTTTGATAGAACCGATACATTTTTCTTCGTTACCATCAACTTCGCGCCAGATAGGCAGCGGGGTACCCCAATAGCGGGAACGTGAAAGATTCCAATCCACCAAATTTTCCAGCCAGTTGCCAAAACGGCCTGTGCCGGTTGATTCCGGTTTCCAGTTGATGGTTTTATTTAGCTCTACCATTTTATCCTTAACGGCGGTTGTTTTTACAAACCAGCTATCCAAAGGATAGTATAATATCGGCTCGTCCGAGCGCCATGAGTGCGGGTAGCTGTGCTCATATTTTTTTACGTCGAACGCTTTATTTTCTGTTTTTAGCTTGATGGAGATGAGTACGTCGGTGGCTTTAAAGCCGGGTTCTGCACGTTCTTCGTCGCTGTAATATTCTTCTTTAACGTAACGACCGGCATAATCAGTAACCTCATCAACAAACTTACCTTGTTTATCAACCAAAGGAACTTCCTTGCCTGCTTCATCCTTCACCATTACTGATGGCACGTTGTTTTCCTTACATGCCCTAAAGTCATCCGCCCCAAAAACTGACGCGGTATGTACGATACCCGTACCATCTTCAGTCGTAACAAAATCAGCAGGGATAACACGGAAAGCGTTTTTCTCTAAATCGGCATTGGTTACATACGGCATTAACTGCTCATAGTGTAGACCTAATAGTTGCTTGCCTTTGTATGATCCTTTTATTACCCATGGGATGATTTTATCACCGCCATTGTATTCTTCAAAAGATGAATTTTGGCCTTCCGCCTTAAAATATTTACTAACCAGATCCTTAGCCAGTATTACGGCAACGGGCTCGTAAGTATAAGGATTGAAAGTGCTGATCTTTACATAATCAATCTTTTCGCCAACAGCTAAAGCGCAGTTTGATGGCAGTGTCCATGGGGTGGTTGTCCATGCTAAAATGAAAACGTCGGTATCAACACCTTCAAATAAAAATGCTGAATCCTGATCCTTTTTAACTTTAAACTGCGCAACAATGGTAGTATCCTTCACCATTTTGTAGGTGCCGGGCTGGTTCAGCTCGTGCGAGCTAAGGCCGGTGCCTGATTTTGGCGAATAAGGCTGTACGGTATAACCTTTATATAGATAACCTTTATTATAAAACTGCTTCAGTATCCACCAAAGCGATTCGATATATTCGTTTTTGTAGGTGATATATGGATCTTCAAGGTCAACCCAGTAACCCATTTTCTCGGTCAGGTCGTTCCAAACATCGGTGTAGCGCATTACTTCCTTGCGGCAAGCGGCATTATAATCTTCGATAGAGATTTTTTTGCCGATATCGTCTTTGGTAATACCCAAAGCTTTTTCAACAGCCAGTTCAATAGGCAAACCGTGTGTATCCCAGCCGCCTTTGCGTTTTACCTGGTAACCTTTTAGGGTTTTGTAACGGCAAAAAATATCCTTTATGGCGCGCGCCATTACGTGGTGGATGCCGGGCATACCATTGGCGCTCGGCGGGCCTTCATAAAATGTATAGGGGTTATTGGCCGGGCGACTGCTAATACTTTTTTCAAAGATATTTTGCTTTTTCCAGAACTCCAGTACTTCCTTGCCAGTATCCGATAGATTTAACTGCTTATATTCCTTGTATTTCAATTTTTTACACCTAAATTTTAGAGGTTGCAAAAATACGGAAATTAAGCTTAAAAAATTATATGGAAAATTGAAATTAAAGTGCCGTTTTTATAAAAAGCTGTTTAAAAAGGAATTTCTGTTTTATATAAACACAAAAACCAAGTATCATAGAAATCGCAATAACGATAGTTTTATCATTTTTTAGACAACTAGGATTAACTTATTAGTCAGCGCTATTTTACCATGCGTTAAAATCACTAAAGGGCTCTATTTATAGCAGGCCCTTTAGTGATCAGATGTGTATTAATATTAATTAGTAGTAGTAGCGCTTACCTGGCTGCTATTTACGCTTTCGCCGCCATTAATATGGCCGGTTGATATTACATAATAATAGGTGGTATTGGCAGTAAGGCCTGTGTTAGTATAAGTGCCACCGGTAACGCCCGCGGCCACGGTAGTATAAGGGCCGCCGCTGGTTGTAGCTCGTTTCACATTATAACAAGGAGCATCCGTAACCTGCGACCAATTGATCTGTATCGAAGTACTCGACAGCACATGCGGAGTTAGGCTAGCCGGAGCTGTAAATACAAAAGGTGTAAAAACGGTGGCAGTATAAGCTGTTTGTTTTTTAATCATTTGTGCACCATCCTTAATAAGGCGCAGATAAAAGTCTGAACTTACATGGGTACCGTCGGCATCAAGTGTTAAAAAATACTTGCCGGCAGGTATGCCCCCGGAATCCTCCGCAAGGTTAAAGACCGCTGTGCCCTCGTTCATCTCATCAAACATGGATACATAAACACTTTGAATTCCAGCCTGATAGCCCCCGGCAAATTGCGACCACATGAAATTCCCATGTGAACGCGGGATTTGATTTTTTGGATCGGTGGTTGGATCGGTATTGTAAAAGGCAAAGCCTGGATACATATCGGCCTGATAATCCAAGCCATGGGCATTGCAATAATTCAGGTCAGTGGTATATAAATTTGGCCAGTTTGAAGCGGCTGTTTTTCCTACCATCCAGGCCATAATCATATTTCCGGCATTATATGCAGGTTGATTAGCGGTATCCGTAGCAAAATTATCAAGCGGGCACACAATAACATAGCAGCCTTGGTTCTTGAACCAGTTTATGGTATTTACCCAATCGCTTACAGCGCCTCGGCCAGAAACACCAACACCCCACAACGCAACTACCGGTTTTCCATTCTGATACGCATAGGCCGACGATGATGTTAGATGCTGTGTATTCACAATGGTATTTGTCCAGTCAGTCTCTACCGGGTCGGTAGCACTGCAATCATACATAATATAAAACTTACGCCCGTAAGTTTGTGCTGCAGTCATTACTTTAAGTTGAACGGCGTCATGAAAATCTTTCACACTACCCGCTGTTGTATAACTTCCAAAGCGCTGTACCGCGATACAGTCGATACCGCTTTGCTGCATCCATAGTACATGGGTATTCACCACCTGTTGATCATCCGAAGAAAATAGTTTTGCCGGATTGCCATCGCCTAAATTACCGGTATAAGGAGCCTGCTGAACACCCGCCTGGTAAAAAGGAACACTGCCATAAGATGTTGTATATTGACGCATATCCGGCCAGTTTTCCAGATTGACATGCGAGCCGAATGCATTAATCGGTGAGCCATCACCAGCACAGGAAAACCACCCTTGATAACCCACTGTAACCTTACCTACTACATCTCCCGGAGCTGACGCAAATGAAGCGTTTGAGGTTTTTAAATTTAAGCCTGTGGATGTTTTTTGTACGTAATCTTTTGAACAGCCAAAACATAGCATGACTGTTACCGATATTATAAAAAATTTAGATCTTCTCATTTTTTTGGTTTTTGGTTTTGGTTAATTTTTGATTAATTGATAGTTGGCGCCATTAAGGTCCGTTTAAACACTAAGGGGGTCTGTTTGCTAACATAAATTGGAGTTAAGGTTATATAATTGGTTATGTAATATCACTTTACACGATTAACAGATACTTAAAAAAACATTAATAACCTCAATTATTTCACCCAAATATGGCATGGCTCTGTCTCTGTAGGTTCAACCCCTTTCTGATCGCTTGCTTATGCAGAGATTGCGTTCCTCGCAATGACGATTTGTCTTTATGTTAAATCTTGAGTAGATTGATTGACCTCTCGCCGATAATTAATATCTTGAGCCTGTAACAAAGCCGTACAAGCCTAAGTCTTATACAGGCAACCATAGTCATTAGCATGCCGGTAAAAACAACTTATAAAGAAAACATAGCCATTGCCTTAACCTCTATCAAGGGGAACAGGTTGCGGACGTCGCTTACGGCGCTCATCATCGCTATTGGCATTATGGCATTGGTGGGTATTTTAACGGCCATCGACGGCATCAAACAGCAAACCAACACAGCATTTGCAGGGCTGGGCGCAAACTCCTTTACAATAGCCAATACCGCCGACCTGGGCTTCGGGCAGGGTGGCCACCAAAAAATATATCCGCCGATAACCTATGAGCAGGCCGTTAGTTTTAAAAGTAAATTTTCGCTTCCTACTGTTATCACCATTAATTTAAATGTAACCGGTACCGGCATTGTAAAATACGGCAGTATCAAAACCAATCCCAATATATCAGTATCGGGTACAACGGATGGTTATATGCAAACTACCGGGCATAAAATGGCTTACGGGCGCTTTTTCTCTTCAGACGAGTTGCTGCACGGGGAAAATGTGGTGGTTATTGGTGACGAGATAAAAGATAAACTATTTAAAAAGGATGACCCGGTTAATAAATCAATTTTGATTGGCAGCAATCGTTTTAAGGTTGTGGGCGTTTTCGCCAAAAAGGGATCGAGTATGGGCGCGGGTGATAAATTTTGCGTGATACCTGTTTTAAAAGCCAAGCAAATTGATACCGTTAGTAACCCTACTTTTAATGTTACGGTGATGGTAGCTAGTCCGGAGGCATTGGATGCTACCATTGGCGAGGCGACTTCGTTATTCAGAAATGTACGCGACCTGCATATTGGCAAAGACGATAATTTTAATATCCAGCGAAGTGATTCTATTCAGAAACAATTGGCAGGCCAATTAGATGGCATTACTTATGGTGGCATTGCTATTGGCGTTATTACATTGATTGGTGCAGCCATTGCGCTAATGAATATTATGCTGGTATCGGTTACGGAACGTACCCGCGAAATAGGCCTGCGAAAAGCCATTGGCGCTACGCCATCTATCATCCGCAAACAGTTTTTAATTGAGGCGATAGTAATATGCCTGATTGGTGGTGTTTTGGGAATATTTTTAGGGATGCTGATTGGTAACGTGGTAGTTATGCTAACGCAGGGCAGCTTTGTGGTGCCTTATTTATGGATAGGCATAGCGTTAGTGGTTTGTACCGGGATCGGATTGCTATCCGGTTTTTATCCTGCTAATAAGGCATCAAGATTGGATCCGGTGGAATCGTTGAGATATGAATAGGGTTTAAGAATCAAGAGGTAAGATTCAAGAATCAGGATAGTATTAAATTGTCATTCTGAGCATCGCGAAGAATCTTCTTCGATTTGTAAAGTTCGTATACAAGTCGAAGAAGATTCTTCGCGATGCTCAGAATGACAAGGTGGTAAATACGTAAGCAGCTCTGTAAAGTATAGAGATTGCTTCGTACCTCGCAATGACGATAGTTTAAGCAGCTTCGTAAATCTTAATTCTTGAGTCTTGGTTCTTGACTCTTGCCCAACAGCATTATATTCTTGAGCGGATATTCAAAAAGCAATTTTTCTACGTAGGTGGTTTTCAAAGCATCATAAAACGCGGCGGCATGTTTTAAATGGTGCATGTCGCTTGAGATGTAGTCGATCAATTGGTTATCGATCAGGCTTTCAGCGGTGGCTTTGGTTTCTTTGCCGTAGTAGCCGGTTAGCGAAATGGTATTCAATTGAAAATCGCAGCCCCAGGAGTGCAGCATTTTGTATTGATCCATTGTCATGTATGGGTAACGCTCGGGGTGGGCTAAAATTGGCTTGTAACCCAGGTTCACCAGTTTTTGTATTACCTGTATGTAGTTTGGTGGCAGGTTGATAAACGAGAACTCAAAAAGCACATGGTTATCGCCAAATACCATCAATTCTTTTTTATCGATACGGGGTTCAAAAGTTTCGTCGAAGTAATGTTCAGCAGCGGCCTCAATATCAATATCAATTTGTTGCTTTTTTAGCTCTGCTTTCAGTATTTCCAGCGCGCTGCCAATTGTTTGGGCATTGTTGCGGTAAAAATCAACCATGATGTGTGGGGTGGCGACGATTTTTTTTATCCCCAGGTCCATCATCTTTCTTACAAGAGCAACTGAATCCTCTACAGTTTGCGCACCATCGTCAATCCCCGGCAAAACATGGGAGTGCATATCTACAGCGATCGATTCGTAATTAAAAGTAACTTCCTTTTTATTACTATTCTTCTTTTTAAATAACCCAAACATGCTGTTTACACTTTTTATACCATAACAACCATTAATTAGCTTAATGGGTTTTGTTTTATATATTTTTCCCACTCCCAAGCGGATTGCATCATATCTCCGATACCTAATTCTGCCGTCCAGCCAAGTTTTTTTGTCGACTTAGTTACATCGCCCCAAACCTGCTCCACATCACCTTCGCGACGAGGGCCTATGCTATAATTTAGCTTAACACCCGTAGCGCTTTCAAATGCATGGATGATTTGCAATACGGTAGTCCCCTGCCCTGTGCCGATATTGAACACATCATAACCTTTAAATTCAGGCTGTTCCATTAATTTCAGCGCGGCAACGTGTGCTTTGGCCAAATCAACTACGTGGATGTAATCCCTAACACAACTACCATCAGGTGTGTTATAATCATTACCGAAAACGGTGATTTTTTCGCGTTTACCTATTGCTGTTTGGGTAATGAATGGCACTAAGTTTTGCGGCACACCGATTGGCAATTCGCCAATTAAAGCGGAATCATGCGCACCTACCGGGTTAAAATAACGCAGCGATATAACTTTATAGTTACTGCCGGCCGCGACCATATCTTTCAAAATCTCTTCGGCAACCTGTTTGGTATTTCCATAAGGCGATTGCGCCGCTTTTACAGGAGCCTTTTCTGTAACGGGCAATTCGTCAGGCTGGCCGTAAACAGTACAGCTTGATGAGAACACAAAATTTAAAGGCTTGCCGTAATAGGCCTCCAATAAATTCAGCATCGAAGAAAAGTTATTGCGATAATATTTGAGTGGCTGCTGAACAGACTCTCCTACGGCTTTGTATGCCGCGAAGTGGATGATTCCGGTAACATTCGCCTCTTTTTCAACCAGTTGTTTTACGGCTTTTTCATCACAAAGATCAAGCTGGTAAAAGGGTGGTTTGTAACCGATGATCTTGGTAAGCTGATCTAATATTTTAATATCGGAATTCGATAGATTATCGATGATAACAGGCTCGTAACCTGAATTTATCAGCTCAACTACAGTGTGTGAGCCGATAAATCCAAGGCCGCCGGTAACTAATATTTTAGCCATTATTTATTGTAGTAGGTAAAGTCTTTATGCTGAATTTCTTTTTCAGGTAATGATTTAAAGTATTCGTAAGTAATTTTTAAACCTTCGCTGCGCGATACTTTTGGCTCCCAGCCTAAAATAGCCCTTGCTTTGGTAATATCCGGGCGGCGTTGTTTTGGATCATCTGTTGGTAAGGGCAGGCTGATCATTTCCTGATCGGTACCTGTTAACTTGATAATCTCATCGCCAAATTGTTTAATGGTGATCTCATCAGGGTTACCGATATTCATTGGCTGCGCATAGTCGCTATGCAATAAACGGTAAATACCTTCGATCAAATCGTCTACATAACAAAAAGAACGGGTTTGTGAGCCATCGCCAAACATGGTTAATGGTTCGCCACGCAGGGCCTGACCGATGAAAGCAGGTAATACACGACCATCATTCAGGCGCATACGCGGGCCATAGGTGTTAAATATCCTTACAATGCGGGTTTCTAAACCGTGGAAAGTATGGTAAGCCATGGTGATAGCTTCCTGGAAACGCTTAGCCTCATCATATACACCACGCGGACCAACAGGGTTTACGTTACCCCAATATTCTTCGGGTTGCGGATTTACGTTCGGATCGCCGTAAACTTCGGATGTTGAGGCGATGAGCATACGTGCTTTTTTAGCACGGGCCAGGCCTAACAAATTATGGGTACCTAATGAACCAACTTTTAATGTTTGGATAGGTATTTTTAAATAGTCGATAGGGCTTGCAGGCGACGCGAAATGCAGGATGTAATCCAACTCGCCGGGTACATATACAAATTTGGAAACATCGTGGTTATAAAACTCGAAATTTTCCAATTTGAAAAGATGTTCGATATTGCGCAGATCGCCTGTTATCAGGTTATCCATCGCGATAACTTTGTAGTCTTCTTTTATAAACCTGTCGCATAAATGCGAACCTAAAAAGCCGGCTGCCCCGGTAATTAATATTGTTTTACGTGCCATTTAGCTAACTACTTTTCTGCCTATACTGTTATAATAAAAACCGTGCTCTTTTACCCTCTCCAAATCGTATAAATTACGACCATCAAAAATAACAGGTGCTTTTAATTTTTCTTTCATGAAATCAAAATCCGGTGTGCGGAAAACCGACCACTCGGTGATGATCAATAGCGCATCGGCTCCATCAAGCGCATCATAGCGGTTGGTAGCATAGCTAATTTTATCGCCTAGTATCTTTTTAACGTTTGGCATCCCTTCAGGGTCGAAAGCAATTACTTCGGCACCATCTTTTAACAACTCATCAATAATGTACAAAGCAGGTGCTTCGCGTATATCATCAGTTTCTGGTTTAAACGCTAAACCCCAAAGCGCGAATTTTTTGCCTTTTAAACCATCTTTATAGTAATCCCTTAGTTTTTCAACCAATACTTTCTTCTGGATCTCATTAACATCCATAACAGCATTCAGGATCTTGAAATCATATTTATTTTCTTCGGCTGATTTTGCCAGTGCCTGCACATCCTTAGGGAAGCAGCTACCACCGTAACCAATACCCGAGAATAAGAAACGTTTTCCTATACGCTCATCGGCACCGATACCGCGCCTTACCATATCTACATCGGCGCCAACCAATTCGCAAAGGTTAGCAACCTCGTTCATGAATGATATTTTGGTAGCCAGGAATGAGTTGGCAGCATATTTTGTAAGCTCGGAAGAGCGCTCGTCCATAAAAATAACCGGGTTACCCTGGCGTACATATGGAGCATATAATTCAGCCATTAGCTTGCGGGCACGCTCGTCCATAGTACCAACTACTACACGGTCGGGTTTCATGAAATCCTCAACAGCAACACCTTCGCGCAAAAACTCAGGATTTGATACTACCGCGCACTCCACGGTTGTATTCGCTTTTAAAACAGCGGTAACTTTATCGGCAGTGCCAACCGGTACGGTTGATTTGGTTACAATAACTTTATAATCCTTAACCAATTTGGCAATATCCTTTGCCGCGCCTAATACATAGCTTAAATCGGCAGAGCCGTCACCCCCCGGAGGAGTTGGCAGTGCCAGGAAAATAATTTTGGCATCAGCTATCGCGTCTGCAAGGTTGGTGGTAAACTGCAACCTGTTTTCACTTATATTACGATGAAAAAGTATCTCGAGGCCGGGCTCATATATAGGCAACTGGCCTTCTTTCATCATTTTAACCTTTTGTTCGTTAATATCAACGCAGGTTACCTCGTTGCCTGTTTCTGCTAAACAGGTGCCTGTAACTAACCCTACGTAACCTGTTCCTACAACAGCTATTTTCATAAAGATGTATTCTAATTATTGTTATACTTTTATACCGACGAAGATAATCAAATCAAAATAATGCTGCTAATATATAATATAGGTATCAGTTTATACTTCTGCGCTATATACGTTGCCTCATTTTTCAATAAGAAAGCCAAACTCTGGCTCAAAGGTCGGAACAACGTTGTTTATAAAAAGTTTGAAAAAAGTTTATGGTTCCATTTTGCCTCGTTAGGCGAGTTTGAGCAAGGCCGGCCTTTACTGGAGCATGTAAGAAAAAATCAACCTGAGACAAAAATCGTTGTAACGTTCTTTTCCCCATCGGGTTACGAGATCAGGAAGAGTACGCCCCTTGCCGATGCGGCTTACTATTTGCCGCTTGACACCGCCACCAATGCCCGTGAATTTATTGAAGCCATAAATCCCGAAGCCGCCATATTCACTAAGTATGAGTATTGGTATCATTATTTTAATGAACTGCATAAAAGAGAGATCCCGCTTTATGTTATTTCGGGGATATTCAGGTCCGATCAGGTGTTTTTTAAATGGTATGGCGGCTTGCACCGCAGGATGCTGGGTTTTGTAACTTACTTTTTTGTACAGGATGCGGTATCGAAAGAATTACTACAATCCCTTGGCGTAACCAATGTGGAGGTTAGTGGCGATACCCGTTTCGACAGGGTTTGGGCGAATGCGCGCGAGCCCAAGGAATTACACGTAATTAATCAATTTAAAAACGGCCATAAATTATTTATAGCCGGTAGTACCTGGCCTGATGATGAAGCATTGGTAGCAACACTGGTAAAAGATTACGCGGATTGGAAATTCATTTTCGCGCCGCATGAAATTGATGAAGATAAAATTGAAAAGCTGACTGGCTTATTGCCTTTAAATTCAGTCATCAGGTATTCGCAGATCGAGACTAATCAAATATCGCTTAATAATTATCAAACACTGATTATTGATAATATTGGGATGCTGTCATCGCTCTATCAATATGCTGATGTGGCTTTTATTGGCGGAGGCTTTGGCGTTGGGATACATAATACATTGGAGGCCGCAGCTTTTGGGTTACCTGTAATATTCGGGCCAAATTATGATAAATTTAAGGAGGCAAAGGATTTGATCAGCATTAAAGGCGGTTATAGTATTAACAATGAACCGGAGTTAAAAGCCACCGTAGCTTATATTACTGAAGATATACAACGCTATAACGAAACCTGCCAGATAGTGAGGGATTATGTGAAGCAAAACACCGGGGCTACGAAAACAATCGCGGATCATATACATTTATAATCGGCTATGATCTACCCAAAACAAAACAGCATCCTATTTGGGCTTTTTAAATGGTATGTAAAACGGATAGTTAGCAGGCATTTTGATGAAATAATTTTTGACAAAATTAGTCTTGATCCTTCAAAATCCATCCTTTTAGTAGCCAACCACTTTAGTTTTTGGGATTCGCTGATCTTATTTTGTGTGAATGAACGCCTCTTTAAAAAGAAGGCATATGTAATGGTTTTGGAAGAGACCATGCGCAAAGATCGTTTTTTAAAATATGGCGGAGCATTCTCGGTAGGGGAAAAGCCAAAGGATATTTTAGAGTCGATAAACTATGCGGCAGGATTATTAAATGAGCCAGGGAATGTAGTGCTGATGTTTCCTCAGGGTAAATTATACTCCAATTTTGTGGAGCATGTACATTTTGAAAAGGGGATATTAAACATCATCCAAAAAACAACCCCGGATGTGCAATTGGTGTTTGCCGCTACATTTGTTCAATATTTTAAATACAAAAAGCCCACCGCAACCGTTTATTTAAAACAAGAAACGGTAAATTATGCCGATAAAACCATTAATGATTTACAACAGGCTTACCAGCAACATTACACAGTATCAAAACTGCTGCAAACCGAAATAGATATTGAACAGTGATAGTAGCCCTTTTTATAACTTTTATTTTTATTGTACTACGGTTTACGGTTACGCTGTTCAACTTCATCTCGAACCCCAAATTACCGCATGTAAAAAAGCCTTACGCCTTTCTAATATCTATTTTGATTCCGGTACGTAATGAGCAGGACAATATTTTAGGCCTGTTACAATCAATCTATGATCAAGATTACATCGATTACGAAGTGATTATTCTGGATGATGGATCTGACGATGCTACTTATAGTATCTGCGAACAATTTGCATCAAAGCATCATCAGTTCCGCATTATTAAGGGTAAAAAATTACCACACGACTGGCTGGGTAAAAATTATGCCTGCCACCAATTGGCTGAGGAAGCCAAAGGCGATTACTTTTTGTTTTTAGATGCCGATGAAAAGGTGAATGACACTTTATTAAACAGCGCTATTCATCGCATGCGCTTATATAACCTTGGTTTGTTGAGCCTTTTTACCAACCAGCAGATGGATACTTTTGGCGAGAAATCCGTTGTACCGCTAATGCATTATATTTTATTGAACCTTTTACCGCTTCGATTGGTTTACCTGGTTAAAAACAGCACAGTAGCGGCGGCAAGCGGACAATTTATGCTGTTTGATGCTGAAACCTATCGAAAAAACGAATGGCACAAACAAGTTAAGGATCGGGTGGTTGAGGATGTAGAAATTATGCGGCTTGTAAAATCGTCGGGCTATAATGGCGAGGCTTTGCTGGCTAATGGTATGATCAGCTGCCGCATGTATAAGAGTTATTCCGAAGCTGTGAATGGTTTCAGCAAGAATTTTTTGGCGGGTTTTAATTATAGCATTATTACACTGCTTATCTATCTGGTTATTATTATTGGCGGGCCGATGATTGTTATGATGACCCTGAATTTGCAAATGATCGTATTTATGATCGGCTTAATTATACTTACCCGTATTATGATCTCACTGTCTGCAAGCCAGAATGCGTGGTTAAACGTATTGCTTCATCCATTGCAAATGATCAACCTAACTATTATCGCGTTTATGGCGATACAAAAATATTTAACCAAAACAACGGTGTGGAAGGGTCGCCAGGTTTGAAGCTAAACCCGCACGAGTCTACCCGAAGAGAGCAAGCCATGCTTATTTTGGTTATTATCATATTCCATGTAGTTGGGCTAATTGGCTTCGCGGTTCCAACCATGCGCCCGCTTTTTTTGCAGATAGTACCCTGGCACATATTATTGATGCTGATAGTGATTGTTTGCAGCCACCGCCCAATGGAGGGTAAGTTTATATTATTTGCCTTGCTGATATTTATAAGCAGTCTAATTGTGGAGTGGCTGGGCGTACATAAGCACTGGATCTTCGGCAATTATGGCTACGGGCAAACGCTGGGTATTAAAGTGGAGGAGATTCCCTTAATTATTGGCGTGAATTGGTTTCTGCTGATCTACTCGGCGGGGGTATTAATGCAGCGAACAAGGATCAGAAGTATACTGATAAGAGTAATTGTTGGCGCCATTATTTTGGTGCTGCTGGATTTGATAATTGAACCCGTGGCGCAACACTTTGATTACTGGCATTGGGCGAATAATATAGTCCCGATTAAAAATTATCTCGACTGGTTTTTGGTTAGCGGGGTAATGCTTTTTGTATTTGAGAAGTTTGGTTTTAGAAAACAGGGTATTGTTGCGCCGGTGTTTTTATTGGTGCAATTTGTGTTTTTCATGGTGTTGTTGGCTATTTGACTCACCCCGAGTACACTTTTTCGTTCCCTCTTTGTCGCGCAGCGAAAGAGAGGGAAGGTTGAGCGGCTGAGCGACAACCGGGTGAGTCAAAGCGCCAATGCATTGACGTATTGACTCACCCCGACTGCGCTGCGCTAGTCGACCCTCTCTTCGCCTTCGGCGGAAAGAGGGTGGGAAAACATGGAAATAAGAAGAAACATCAATTATACACCATCTAAATATTTTAACGTAATTTTGCACCATCATGGGGGCATATAATTTACAGGTAACTATCGACCAGGATTCGGGCTTTTGCTTTGGGGTGGTTTACGCCATTGATATGGCGGAAGAAATACTGGAAGAAGAAGGCTATCTGTATTGCCTGGGGGATATTGTACACAATGATGAAGAGGTTGAACGCCTGAAGGCAAAAGGCCTACGCATTATTGAGCATGAAGCGCTGAAGGATCTGCGTAACGAAAAAGTACTCATCCGCGCGCATGGAGAAGCACCTGATACTTATCGTACCGCTTTAGAGAATAACATTACGCTGATTGATGCATCTTGTCCGGTAGTATTAAAGCTGCAAAACCGTATTAAATCATCCTTCGATCAAAACGAAAAAATATTAATATTCGGCAAGCATGGCCATGCCGAGGTTATAGGTTTACAGGGCCAAACTAATAACGAGGCTTTGGTTTTTCAGGATATTGCAGAGCTGGATAATGTGGAATTACCACAGAACATCACGCTTTACAGCCAGACCACCAAAAGCATGGATAAGTTTTATGGCGTAAAGGATGAATTGATTGCCCGTGGCTATAACCTGAAAGCGAACGATACTATCTGTCGCCAGGTAAGTAACCGCGATAAGGATCTGCCTAAGTTTGCCAAAAAATTTGATAAAGTTGTATTTGTATCGGGTCGTAAATCATCAAATGGTAAGGTGCTTTATGAAGTATGCCTGAAAAACAATCCTAATACCTATTTTATCTCATCATCCGGCGAATTAGATTTTAACCTGTTTGCACCCGGAGATAGCGTGGGCATAGCCGGCGCTACATCAACACCAATGTGGCTGATGCAGGAAGTTAAGGCAGCACTGGAAGCGTTCTAGTTAAAAACAAATTCCATTTATAATTGTCATCTCGAACGGAGGGAGAGATCTTCTTCGATTTGCATAAACACCTTGTTTGTTGCAGAAGATTTCTCCTCGTACCTCGTCGAAATCGTAAATAGACTTACGAAGTTTTTAAAACTTCGTAAGTCTTACAGTTCAAGCGCATCAAATGCAAAAATCCCCCTCCAATATTAGTTTAATAATTGCCTTAATGGTGATGGGGTGCTGGGCTGCGTCTATTATTTTGCTGATGCAATGGCGTGTTAACTTCGCGAATCCCTTACTTTACCTGCTTATTTTAGTGCAGATGCATTTGTATACAGGTTTGTTCATCACCGCACATGATGCCATGCACGGCTCAGTGTCCCCCAACAAAACACTCAATAATCTGGTGGGATATGCTTGTACCCTGCTTTACGCATCGTTTTGGTACCCTAAGTTATATGCCAAGCACCATCAACACCATAACCATGTGCATACTGCCGAAGATCCGGATTACCATACGGGCAACTTTGTACAGTGGTATGTGCGGTTTATCCGCAATTATTTATCGGTGTGGCAAATAGTGGTGATGGCGGTACTGTTTAATTTTTTGAAGCTGTGGATTCCGCAGGCTAATTTGCTGCTGTTTTGGGTAGTGCCATCGTTATTAAGCACCTTGCAGTTGTTTTATTTTGGCACATACCTTCCCCATAAGGGCGAACATGATAATAAGCACCAATCGCGCAGCCAGGCTAAGAACCATGTGCTGGCATTTTTTTCCTGTTACTTTTTTGGCTACCACTATGAGCACCATGATGCGCCGTGGCTGCCGTGGTGGAAATTGTGGCGAGCTACCTCATCCACAACCACCTAACAGTATTTATTTAGTGCCTTAACCTGTTTGGGTTGTAAGCAATTAAATATTGCAAACCGCTTTCGGTTACGTTGTGTGTACCCGCTTTTTCGGCATTATATTTTACGTGTACCAACTGTGATTTAACCTGATGAAATAGCTCTGATAAAAACTCAGGTAACACCTTGGCTGATATGGTTGGGAAGTATTTCTTTTCGAGAGCTACCTTTTCCAGATCAGTTGCCAGGCTAAACTCCCATGTTTCATCGGGTTTAAAACCATTTTCAGTAGCGCAGTTGTTCAAATCGTATACATACATTTTCGCTTTGCGTTCAATCGTTTCGTTTATCATTATTTTTTCTTTTTTGTCAGGGGTGCAATTTCAGTTTTAGCGGTCGAGGTTTTACCTGACTGGTAGTCGGACGGGCCCTTCTTCCCTACCGGGTTAGGCATATTTTTTTTGTCTTTACTCATGATTTTTCAATTAGCATAAGCTTAAATATTACCGTAGCAGATTAATGGCAATGCCTAAGTGGAGAGGGTTTTAAACCACAATTATGGGTTTTTTCTAAGTTAGTTAATATAAATGGCTTAACAGCAGGTATTGGATATTATGACAGTTGCTGGCTTTAATGAAACCCGAAGCAAATATTAACCTAGCTGACAAAAATTTTATTTTGAACACTTTATCCCTATAAACAATCAAAAAAAATGCATTTTTTCAATTTTTATAATGATAAAGGCTATTTTAAGTCATTTTTGATAAAAAAGACCTTTTATTAGGTCAATTAGCAATGAATATTATATTTTTTTGAGTGATTTATGCTTAAAATTGAGTCGATTTTACTGTTTTTTGGTAACTTTTTTGTTAAAAAATGTAAAAAAATTATACAGGTATTGTTTCAAGTTATATATTTGTGCTATTGTTATTATCGGTCTAACAAGCTTGTTCTTTATGATATAATAATGAGGTCAGTTAAAATGAAAAAAAGAGATAGCCTGAAAGCTTTCTCTTTTTTTTTGCCCAAAATTTGGGATCAGCTCAAAACCTCTTCGAGCACGGCCTGGGAGCGGATATTCCCGAAGCTTTCAATATGTAAAGCATAATACTCTAACAACTTATTCAGCAGGTAGCGGCGGTCGTCGTTAGTTAACTTTAATAGGGGGCTATTCTCAAAACTACATTCTAGCAGATTATAAAAATTGCGCGTGTGCGGTGGCGACAGATAGGAGAAGCTATCCGGTTTATAACGGGTAAAAACGCCGTTCTTCATATCAAAATATTCAGCATTGGCGGCAAATGTGGTATCGGGATAAAAGCCCAGGTATCGTGTAAGCTGAATTAAAAACAGCAGGTGGAAATTCGCCAAACCATCGGCCTGGTGATCCAGCCATTCTATCGAACTAAAAACAAAACCAAATAAACTCTCATCAGTACCTTGCTGCTTTACGGCTTTGTACAGTACTTCGTTCAAAAAAATAGTTATGCAGCTTTTTATAACATCATAGGGTAGCGATAATAATACCGGCGAATTCTTCAACTCGGAGATCCGCTGTATGCTGTTGTTATTTTTATGATAAACCACTACATCCAGCAAATGCAGGGGCTGCAGCATATTGCCTGTTATTTTGGCGCGCGGCCTTTTTACACCATTGATGATGTAGGATTGTATCCCGAATTTTTCGGTAAAAAGCTGAACGATGACGCTGCTTTCGCCGTAATCAGTAGTTTTAAATACAATGGCCCGCGTTTTATGCAGCATGATGAAAAACGAGGATGAGTTTAGGCAGAAAGATGACGATACCGGTAATTAGCGCGAAACAGGCGGCAACAACTACCGCCCCGGCGCATATATCTTTCACATGGCCTGCTTTTTCGTTATAGTCTGGGGATACGAGGTCGGTTAGGGTTTCGATGCCGGTATTGGTGAGTTCGGTTAATAGAACTATGGCAATACTCAGCGCGATCCATAGCCATTCGGTTGTTGCTATGTTTAGGGTAAACCCCAAGGCAATAGCTATAACTGACGCAAATAAATGTATCCTGAAGTTGAGTTGGCTTTTTGTAGCGTAAGCCAATCCTTTAAAGGCGTAGCCAAAGCTGCGGATCAGTTTTTTAATCATTGCATCAAATTTAGTTAAAAAAGAGATTCTTTCTTTTGTCATTCTGAGCATAGCGAAGAATCTTCTACAACAAGCATAGTTCGCTTTGCAAATCGAAGAAGATTCTTCGCTATGCTCAGAATGACAAGGAGAATAAAAATGTATTGTTTTACCTAAAATGGAACAAAATCACTCATTTTTGGTTGATAATTCACTATTTAGATATAAAATGGACTTAAAACTCACCAAAAGGTAGCAATTGTATTAGCTGCCAGTAAAGGATTAGGCAGGGCTATTGCCACCATGCTATCCGCCGAAGGCGCAAAGGTTATTATTGGCTCGCGCGATGCGGCGGAGTTAAATAAAACTGCGAGTGAAATCAAAAAGCAAACTGGTAACGAGATAGTGGCTATCCCGATTGATGTGAGCAAGAGTGAGGATATTGAGACCTTTGTTAAAAAAGCGGCCGCTGCTTTTGGGCGGATAGATATTTTATTGAATAACGCCGGCGGCCCACCGTTTGATAAATTTGAAAATTTTGATGAAAGCGCCTGGCAGAAAGCTTTTGAACTGAATTTGTTGAGCGTAGCGCACATGAGCAGGCTGGTTTTACCTTATTTAAAAGAATCAGGCAACGGGCGGATTATAAATATTGTGAGCGGGTCGGTGAAGTCGGTGTTGGCAAATTCGGTGTTATCAACCAGCATGCGGATGGGGATTGTTGGTATGGCTAAGTTAATGGCTGATGAATTTGGGCCGTATAATATCACCGTAAATAATGTAGCGCCGGGGTTGATACTGACTGACAGGATAAAGGACACCGTACCTAAAGGTGCTGACCCGGAAGCAGCATTGAAGGAGAAGGCTAAAAACATTCCATTAGGAAGAATTGGTAAACCTGAAGAACTAGCGGCAGTGGTAGTATTTTTAGCTTCGGAACAGGCTGCTTATGTTTCGGGGACTACGATACAGGTTGATGGTGGGGCGAATAGGAGCATATTTTAGGGTAAAGAATTATTATTGAACATGTTTTCAAATAAAATTTAAACTTTCAAAACAAACTCACGCTATAAATTATTAATTTAGCGGCGTTATTAGTAAATAAAAA
>Ga0302226_10000259_pt1 | contig 47972 bp, 77 predicted proteins | sample II_Palsa_E3_3_FD_193524 | JGI IMG/M metagenome (GOLD analysis project Ga0302226, IMG submission 193524) | Peat permafrost microbial communities from Stordalen Mire near Abisko, Sweden - II_Palsa_E3_3 | ecosystem: Environmental > Terrestrial > Soil > Palsa > Peat permafrost | place: Sweden...
GGCGCGGACCTGCGTAGCGCGGACCTGAGTAGCGCGCACCTGAGTGGCGCGGACCTGCGTAGCGCGGACCTGAGTAGCGCGCACCTGAGTGGCGCGGACCTGCGTAGCGCGGACCTGAGTGGCGCGGACCTGCGTAGCGCGAACCTGAGTGGCGCGGACCTGCGTAGCGCGGACCTGAGTGGCGCGAACCTGCGTAGCGCGTACCTGCGTAGCGCGGACCTGCGTAGCGCGGACCTGCGTAGCGCGAACCTGAGTGGCGCGGGCCTGCGTAGCGCGGACCTGAGTGGCGCGTACCTGAGTAGCGCGTACCTGCGTAGCGCGAACCTGCGTAGCGCGAACCTGCTTCCAATCAAGGCTGATTTCATCGAGGTTATTTCGCAAGCTCCGCGCGAAGTCCCTGCACTTATCGACGCCCTCAAAAACGGCCGCGTCGATGGCTCGACGTACACGGGTGCGTGCTCATGCTTGGTTGGCACAATCGCCACGGCTCAAGGCGTCGATATTGAGTCAGGCGATTTTGCTATCCCGCGTGATTCGAGCCGACCGGCCGAACGGTTCTTCATGGCAATCAACAAGGGCGACACACCGGAAACCAACCAAGCGTCCGCGCTTGCTTTGGAGTGGGCTCAAACGTGGCATGCAACGATCAGCGCGGCATTCTCCCCGGCCGCGATCTAACACAGTGATTCGATACGGCTAGGTGATTCTTAGCCGATTTATATACTACCAAAATAGGATTAAAAATGAACGTCATCGACACGCCCACAACCACACTCGACATCGAAACGTTGCCAGATATGCGCGATGGTGCGCTCGATGCGTTCCGCGCCGCTGTTCAAGAGAACTTCAAAGCGCCTTCCGACATGACGAAGGAAAAGGCTTGCGCCGACCTGGGCATGACGGACAATGACGAAATCAAATTCACGAGCAAGGCGAACGCGCTGGATTTGTGGGCGGCTCGATTCAAGGAAGAAAAGAGCGAGGAAGTAGCCCAAGCAGAATGGCGCAAAACGTCATTCGACGGCTCCCGTGGTCGAATCGCAGTTATCGGCTTGCAGTTCAATGACGAATCGCCTATCGCGTTCTATCGTGGCGATTACCGCGACCCGGACGCCGAGCGCGAGATTTTGACGGATGCGTTTGAAGCAATCGCGGATAATTTCAGCCCGCAATCGATGCGCAATCCGCTTTACGTGGGGCACTACGTAGCACAGTTCGACTTGCGCTTTCTGTTTCAGCGCGCCGTGATCCTTGGTATCAAACCACCGGCAATCATCCCGTTCCAGGCTAAGCCGTGGGGTGATGACATTTTCGACACGATGACGCGTTGGTGCGGCGCTCAAGGGTCGATCAAGCTTGACGCTCTTTGCGCGGCGCTCGGCGTGATCGGCAAGACGGAAGGTATCGACGGCTCGATGGTGCTCGATATGGTGCTAGATGGTCGTATCGATGACGTGGCGGACTACTGCTGCGATGACGTGACGGCGGCGTATCGGTGCTATCGCAAGATGACGTTCAACCCTGTCTCTGTCCGCACCCCGCAAGAGCTTTGCGAAATCCCCTTCTGATGACTGTCGATGAACAGCGCGCCGCTTGCCTAGCGGTATTCAAGGAAGCGGCGCGCGACGGGCAGCGAGGCAACTTTGTGCGGGCACAAAACCTCGTTCATGCCGTCAGGCTGAAGCATGGCGACGCGGCAGCAGAAACCGCCAAGATTGAATTGTGGAAATTTATCCGTTCGGGGAAAACGCTTTGAAGCAAACCGCCATAATAAACACGACGCCACTTGAGCACGACGAGCAAGTGACGTTTTTCGAATACCTCGAATTGCAGTATCGCAACATCGTTGCGTTCGCCATCCCGAACGCTGGCCGCCGATCGCGCAAGACCGGTCACAAGATGAAGAAAGAGGGTTTGCGCAAGGGCGTGCCCGACATCATGGTCGCCGAGAAGTGCGGCATTTATGGCGGCCTGTTCATCGAAATGAAGCGGCAGAAGGGAGGAACAACAAGCTCAGAGCAGCACGCGATGATTGCCAAGCTTCGTGACAAAGGATATTTCTGCGTTATCGCTCGCGGCTTTGACGAAGCAGTTAAGCACCTGAATTATTACCTGTCGCTTGGGGAGCCCACCCTGTGAGCGAGAAAATCGTATCGGTTCTGAACGAGCAAACACGCGAGCGCATGGCTCAAGCGTTCGTTGATGCCCCGGACGGGTTTTTCATGACGCTCCAACCGCCAACCCGGTCACTTGATCAAAACGCCATGCTGCACGCTCTGTTCGGCCACATAGCCAAACAAGCGAAGTGGCATGGACGCGTTTTGAATGCCGTGCAGTGGAAGACGCTGATGATTAGCGCTCACGCCATCGCTACCGGGCTCGGAGCGGACATGGTTCCAGGCTTGGAAGGGGAATGGGTCAACATACGCGAATCATCGGCTCAGATGGGCGTAGGGCGCATGTCTAGCCTGATTGAATACATTTTGGCCTGGTGCTCGCAAAACAATGTTCGTCTTCCCGCCGCCAAGGGCATGGAAGAGTGGCATTAGCACGCCCACAAATACTACCGAAATGGTGAGGAAGTTTGGCTAAGACAGCAACGGCGGCCGAGCGCCGCTACATGGGATTGGTCGCTGCGCGAGGTTGCTGCATCTGTAACAGATTGGGATATGACGTGAGCGGGATGCAAGCAATTATTCATCACCGAATTCATGGCCGTTTCGCCAATATGCGGGCGTCCAACTATCTGACGATCCCACTTTGTTTGATGCATCACGCGGTTGATTACAAAACCAGCGTTCACTACTTCAACGAGGAACAGTTTTTAGAGCACTACGGGTTCACCGAGCGCGACTTGATTATCGAATGCCAAGCCGCGCTATCAAAACACATACCGGCCAAAGAAAGGATCGAGGAATATGAAAGCTGCGAATAGAGAGGCCGAAGTGTTGGCCGTGATGCAGGATGGAAAAGCCTACTCGTTTCACGAGTTGATAGCGCTGATACCCCATGTTCCGGTATCAATTCTGAGCGAGCTTTGCAAAGCGATGGCTCGGAAGGGGAAACTTTGGGGAGGGTATAACGGAGCGCGCTATATCAAGACAGCGGAGCGCATCGACGCGGCCCCGACAAGCGCGTTCTCGCAATGGCCTGAATTGAAAGGCTATGACGCAACGTTGCGCAGCGCTATTCGCGAACCAGTGAGCCGCCGTCCATGAATACAGTTTTTCTTCTTATGGCTCAATTCGGGGCGCGCGCAATCATCCCGCTTGATGACGTGCGCCGTGAATACTTCTCTCATCTTGAGCTAGACAAGTTTTCAGGGAAGATCGCACGCGGAGAGATCGCATTACCAATCGTCCGCGCCGAGAAAAGCATTAAATCGGCCCGAGGCGTCTACGTTCAAGACTTGGCTGATTATATCGATGCACAACGGGCGGCAGCAGTAAAAGAACGCAATCAGCTTTGCGGTTTGACGTGACCAAGCGGGAGTTGCGGAAGTGGCGCTACAATATCTAGCCACTTCCAGCCCGCGTATTTATCACCGAAAGCGTGGATATGCGCGTACCGCTTCAGGTGAACCCATGTCTTATGCCCTGACATAATCGAAACAGCCGGGATGCTCATTCCTAGCTCGAATAACCGGCTAACCCCTTCGTGCCGCAAGTCGTGGAATGTCAGGTTGTCTATCTCTAGCTTTTCGCAAGCTTCCTCGAATTCACCACTGATCGCCGCGACTGAACACGGGAATATGCGCTCGCTATCTGTTCGCGGGGCAGCACGAGCGACGCGTAACGCTTCCGGCGTTAAATCAACCCATATGTGATTGCCGATTTTTTTTTTCGGGTCTTTCATATCAAAAACAAGCAGGCGCGACGCGGACTGATCTATATCGGTCCATTTCATTCGCGCTATCTCGCTGCGTCTTCGAGACGAAAAAATAGCAAACAAGAAAATCAGGTCATAGGGGAACAAGGCCGGGTTAGCTATCCGCTTTTTCCGCACGTACTCAATAATCCGGCTAATTTCATCAAGCGTAGGCCGTCTATCACGGCTATTCGATGTCCCGGTAACTCCTAGCTCTGAAAGCACGTCCAGCGCTTCCATAATGGTTATCTTGCTGATCGGATAGCCCCACGCAGGGCGAGCGATTTTGTACACGGACTTTAGGTGCGAGAAATAATGCGCTACCGTAGCAGGCTGGACACCAAGCGATTTTCCCCAATCGACAAGGGTGTTGACCATGATCTGCGAGCCCTTGACTTGCCCAAGCTTGCTATTCTGGATGAGCGCTAGCGCTTGCTTCTTGGTACGGCCCAAATCCTTCTGAGACTCGTTAATGTAGCGCTGGATCACGTCTGCTAATATTGGGTCTTCGGCCTTCGCTTCCGCGATTGCGCCTGCCTTGGATAGCTCCGTCTCGCGCTTCTTTGCCCATGCGGCAGCGACTTGTTTCCGGTCGAACGTCTGTGTCTCTTGGTGAATGACGACGCCCCCGCGACGAATGCGAACCTGGGCTTTGTACGATGTAGTTCCGTCCGCGCTCGTGCGCGTGGTGATAGTGCCCATAGTTCCCCCGTTGCGTGGCACCTATTTTGGCACACTGGCACACTGTCGACAAGGGACGAAACTACTCTAACGGTAGTAATAAGCGGTTCGGGATAATGAGAATTTGCTGTATTTTCAAGCCATCAATCGTAAAGCCCATACAAATCAAGCCCTTAACGGTAGTATGAAAAATGCCGAAAACGGGTATTATATGGGACCGATTAAATGAAAATGCTCATTAAAATCAATCAACTAGGATTTACGAATGACGGCGTGGCACCCTATTGGCACACCGGACACAAAATAGCCGTGTCCGGGGCCGTTGGGCTACATCGCTGTATTGTAGTGCGACCGGCCGAACAGGCGCACGCCCGCCCACATGGGCCAGCGACGCCACGCGGCGACGCCTGTTACCTTGGACGCCTCAAGGAACGTGCCATCGGCAACACGGCGCGATACGGGCGCGGGAGCGGTATAGAGGTAGTCGTGAAGCGTCGCGGCTTGATCCGCCTTGCCGCCGAACATCGCGTAGATGAACGCGAGCCGAGGGACCGACGCGAAGTTGGTCACAAACCCGGCTGGCACGGTGAACGTCTTGCCGGAAAAGTCGCCCTGGTATTCAAGCGGGGCAATCAGTTTCCAGTTGCCGTCATCGAGTGCGGCCGGGTCCGCTGGCTTGACCTCCAAGTCAGTTAGGAACTTGCTCATTGCGACGCGGCCACGGGAGCGGTAGCGACTACGGCGGGTTGCATTGCAAGCTGTACCGCAATGGTCGATTGCAGGCCCAACACGACATCCTTTGCAATGGCCTGATCGGACGGCGACAGCTTGGAGGCCGCAATCACGTCCAGCACGAGCGGGAACGCTTCAGTCGATAGCGAAGACAGGCTCGTGGCAAGCGTAGGCGTGGCGGTGGTCAGGATCGCGTCACACGCCTTGGATAAATCGGCTTGTACGGTCGCGAGCGTTTTTGCAGCGCCGCCAGTGAAAATTCCATCGGCTTGCAATACGGTGATTTCAGCTTGAGCGGGCTTGCATACTGCCTGGGCAATCTGAACCGGAGTTTGCACGGTGATTTTCGGGAGCGACGAGCAAGCAGCAACGGCGGCCAATGCAATGGCAGCGACAACGGATAAAAAGACTCGTTTCATATTTGGCTCAGTGAAGGATTTTAGCGGCAGAGATAGCCGCGTTTGATACAGCGCCAGCGACGGCAGAAGCGGTTACTGCGTTCGCTGTAATTGGGGCAGTTGCGACGACTCCCGTTTCGGTTAAATCAACCGTGTAGTCATCGCCTGTCTTTGCGTAGTGAGCGGATACTGTTGAAATATCCTTGCCGTTCGTTACGGTCACTTCGCAACAAACCTCTTTGCCAGCGGCAGCGTCATAGAACGGCTTTACGTCATATGTCGCGATGCCAGCGCAACCGGCTAGCATCGCAACCAGAAGCAGCGCAATTAATCTCATGGCGCGGCCTTAGCCAAACTGAACGGCAGGTTATTTACACCGTGCCATATCGGGACCGCGCCAATCAGCGTGCCGAGCATGATAAATAGAGGCTGGTCCTGAATGTGAAGCATGTCGCATGCAATCCAAGCGACAACGAGAAATCCGACCGCCAACATTTTCAGCGGCACGTCTAAGGCGTCGGCGTTCATGCCTTTACCTCATCAGGGGCGAATGTGAAATTCGAAAGCTGGTTGCGCTGCATAATCCAAATCGGATATGGCAACAGGTGGATGCCGTGATCTTTGCCCCGGTGATGGCGCTCACATAGCACGACCATGTTGTATTCCGAGTCGATAAAATCGGAATCGTCTTTGAACGTTGACCAATCGAATGCCGGATGCAGCGCGCGCATCTTGATCCAGTCGATGCCTTCGGTATCGGCCCACTCCGCATGGAAGTGATGAACCTCGCGCTTTTCCTTCGTGCCGCAAACCCAACACGGCGTATCGAGCGCGGCGATAAGGTGATGCTTTGTTTTTCGGAACAGCGCCGATTCACTGCGCGGGGCGTGGTCAGGGTAGAAAATATCGATCTGAATCGATTCGTGGGTTTCGTGCTCGTGTGCGATTTGCATAGACGTAAAAAAGCCCGCACGCGGCGGGCAGTTTCCGATTGAAGGTTTATTTAGATGCCGAGCGCGGCTTTGCAGCGGACGAATCGCGCGTCACGGTCGGAAGCGCCAGCCATCGCGGGATTGATGCGCCGCGTTATGGCTTCAAACTCGCCAGCGTCCGAAAGACTATTCAGGCCGTGATTGATCCAGAAGAATCCAGCGACCATAGCGCCCGTGGCGGCGTCCGTGCGGACTAGATCGGGGTTAGTGACAACATCAATGCCCGTTCCGTCCTTGGCCGCCTGGAAGTTAGCGGCGAACGTTGTTTGAACCGGACCAGAGCCGCGATATTTCCAGCCATCGCCCGATGCTGTTCCGCCGTTACCGTACTTGTTGCCATAGACCATGTTTGCGATCTGCATTTGGCGAGCAAGCGGGACGGCCTTTTCATTCGGCTGGCGACCGTACTTCACGGCAACCGTGTAAGTCATGACGCGCGGGAACGTCGCCATCAGTGCAGGTATCGAGTAATCGAACGATTCGCTAGTCGCCGATAGCGAGCCCGACTCGTGGCCGATCTGCGCCAGGAACGCGGCGAGACGTTGCGGCGTGTTTATGGAGTATTTGACGCACGCGGCTTGCAGTGGATCAGCCCAACGAGCGGCGTTCGTGGTCAACGGCTGGACCGTTTCCATCAGTAGATCAGGCGTGATATTCATGGCTTGTCGGCTTTCCGGTCTAGCTTTTCGTCAATGCGTTCAAGCTTCTTGAAAATCGCATCGACCGCTCGGTTTATTGTTTCGATTGAGGCCGTAAGAGCCGGGTTCGTGACGTAGTTTTGAGCGCAATACAACTCGTGCTTCGACAGTTGGTCCTTAACCATATCGACCGCTAAGTTGGCGTTCCGGTCGGTCTGGTCAACCTTTGCATGCAGCGTGCGGAACAGCCACCAGCCAAGACCTACAAGCGCGGTCACGCACAAGACCATCCACGCGTTGAGTGTTTGAAAATCCATCTATGTCCTAGGCATGAAAAATAGTTCTTGAATTACTACCGTAATGGTAGTATTGTCACCCCATCGAACAAACCCATGGAGTTAAAAATGAAATTAGGTCTAGTCCTCGCGTTGTGCTGCTTGTTATCTGCTTGTGGTGGCGGCGGTGGTGGTTCGTCGGGAAATTCGGCGCAACCTGCGGTTGCTGTTGCGCCAAAGCCACCGGCAAAGACCCACATCACAATTTTTCTTGACGGCGATAGTACAAATTGGGGGGTCGACACGGAATACCCGTCACAAAAAACCCCCAACACTCCAGCAATGAGGATGCAGAAAGATTTTGATTTGGCTCTTCCTGGGCTGGTTACTGTGATCGATGGATCGATCTCAGGGAGTTCATTTCCTGACGATCTACAGACAGGTGGCCCGGTAACCGTTCCGCTTGCAACGCGTCTTGCAGCGCTCGCCACGCCAGCAGACATCGTAATCACGAACAGTCAAATTAATGATCAGTACGTTTTCAATGAAACAATGGACCAGTATGCGACCTGGGTAAAGCTATGGGACGAGACTGTCAGGGCGGCAAATGCTATGCCGATTCATGAAGAGCCAAATCCGGTATGCCGCATCCCCGGAAGCAACCTGCCCGTTACTGACCAGTTCGTTTCAACGATGAACTCAACCGCATCGGCGGATAGCGTTCCAGTCCTGCCTGTGTACAACGCTTTCAAGGCATACCCGGGTTGGTGCACCGTGCTACTTGGGTCAGATGCCGAGCACCCAAACGATGCGGGCTACGCGTTCAAGGAGAGTCACTATTTCCCCCCGTTATTGGTGATCGTCAATAAGATGCTTCAGGGGTGACGCGCAGGGGAAAGAGCCGCCCGAGCACCTATTTTTCGATGAGTTCGGGCGGGTTTGATAAACTCACCACTCCCATAAGGAGGGCGCAATGAAATTCTCTCAAGATGATGTCAGGAACTTCGCCAAAGAACCGTTTTCGTCCGGTCGAGCAGCGGGGCGGCTTTTGTTCGATTTCGGCGTCATGGTATCGAGTTTCAAGCAAGATGCGCTCGAATATCCGATTCTTGACTTTGGGTCAGGGACAACGTGGGTCTCAGAATTTTGCGCACGCATGGGATTTCAGACTGTATCGTTTGACATCAACGGCGATCTCATCGACGCGTGCATAAAGGAACGAGTTGCATCTGACTGCCGAGTCAACCCTAGCTTGCTGTCAGTGGAGCAGGGTGACGGGCACGCGATGCCGTTTGAATCTAACACCTTCGGGCACCTTCTTTGTTATGACACCGTGCACCACATGCACGACTATCCTAAAGTTTTCTCGGAGTTCTATCGAGTTCTAAAGCCCGGTGGCCGCGCCATCTTTGTGGAGCCCGGCGCGCGTCATAGCAAATCACCTGAAACCATAGCATTCGTTGAGTTCATGAGGGAGCGTGACCCAACGTGGATAGAACGTGACGTGGTGCTCGAAGAGATGGACCAATTTGCCAAGGATGCCGGGTTCCAATCTGGAATTTCAATCATCCCCATGCCTCACCCGCTTGCGCTTCAGAACTACACGCTATCCGATTGGCAGAGCTTTAGAGCGGGCGACGTGATGCAGCGCCTTCGCTTCACCGATCAATTAGCCGACCTCAATTATTGGGATCGGGTAATATTTTTTGCCGACAAGGCCAATTGAATTTCAGCTTCCGGAGAGCGGCAAACCAGACTGCATCATCGCTGGCACAGATGAAAAGTATGCCTTCCAGCGCGCATCGCTTGTGTCTACAGTGCCTTGATTGGGCCATGAACCGGGGTTCTGAGGCATAGCAAAATACGAAATGATAACGGCCTGAGACGCGTCCGAGAACTGAACATCGATAGTTGTCATATTGAATACCCTACAACGTATACAGAAAAAGCCGGTGTAACGGCTGAGCTTGCTGTCGTCACGTAAGTAGCTTGCGGTGCTACTAAAGCCAAGTTTGAGAAGCTATTTATGATCGTTGTCCCTGCCCCAATCGATGCCTGGTTCTGCTTTGCTCCGAAAAGGTTTGTTGCTGTCGGAGCGAGGGTTAGCAATAGATTTGACGCTGCGGTGCAACTGACGCCAAGAGTTCCGTCAATGCTTACAGCATTTGGCGGTATCGCCAAAGCCAAACCTGCGTTGGTGAAAATTGTCGCGGTGGATAAAACTTGGACTTGGGCAGGGGTACAAAAACGGTCCCGCTGCGCTCCAATAACAAACTGTTTTGATGCATTCGTCAGCCATGCGCTGACAAGTGCTGACGCCGTATACCCAACAGGCATATTCGCGCCAGCATAGATGTTTGGCTGAACTGTAGCGGCATTCGTTGCCAACAGCGCAGCAGTTTGGGTGGTTGGGTTATATATCACATACAACGCAACATAGCCGCTGACAGGTGCCGCCCCTGTATCCATTCCGCCCGCGCCAACCGTCGCTAGGTTGATGGTCTTGTTGAAACCCGGCAGACAATATCGCAACCCGCCGAGAGCCGTTTCAACAACAATTTCGTCGGCCGTAATCGTTGCCGTTGTGCTTGCAGCGGGGATACTCATAAACAGGTTGCGAGCCTGCCCAACAACGCCCGAGACTTGCCCGAATTCAACCGCATGCTGGCTAGCGGTGGCGGGGGAGACTTGCATCGCCCCGCCCGAGCTTTCCATAAGAACCCATGACGTAATATCGGCTCGATATACGAGATTGCCGCGACCGTTAGCGACCGCCTCGCCACCTTGCAACGCAGAGTGATTGCCGCCGACTACTGGCAGCGGAGCGATGAGGCCAGGGGCCGGGGTGAACGTCATCGGCCCCGTGTTCGCGTTCTTGAACCGAACCCAAAGGTTCATGTTCTCAACGAGCGCGGTAATCGGAAGCTGATACGTCGCCTGTACAACGTTCACCGTGCCGACATCAACGCCATACGTCAGTGTGTCCGCCTGGATCGCTTGCAGCAGCGAGCTAGTCAGGATCGGAGCGCCCGAGGCTTGCGCGATGCTCGATGACGTGATCGTGGTTTGACCATTCGCGACCGTCACCACCCAAAGCGCGATAGTGCCGACCGGAGTAGCCGGAGTCGTTTGCGATCCAGTGGCAGCGGCAATGCCAGCGGTCAACGTAAGTTGCACCGTGTCTTGCCGCGTGGTGTTCTGCGAAGTGCCTGTATTGCCGGGGCCGCTGAACGCTTGCGCCGGATTGGCCGCGTTGTAGTAAGGCAAGACAACAGGCGTGATGTCTTGCTCAACGAACGAGGCCGAGATAAGGTAGTTCACCGAAAAGCCAGCAGTCGCCGGGGCAGCGCACGCCAACGATTGAGCCGTCAACATGATACCTTGCTTGACGATCTGATTTACCGTATCGGCAGCGAGCGACGAATAGGCCAGCGTATCGCGGTTTTGAAGCGAATAAACACGGCCGGGATTGATCGTTACCGTAAGCGCTGCGGGGATGGCGGGAACGCAACCGAGGCCGGTGAAAACCGTGCTCGTGCCGAAAATATCTTGGCAAAGTTCCGCAATGGCGGTGAGCGTGTTCCGGTTGGTGTTGAGAATATCGGTTTCAAGCGGAATAGCACCCGCATAGACAATCTGGCGATCCATGTATTTTCGATCCTGAAATAGGAAAAGCCCGCGAGTGCGGGCTTATGGTTTCTTCAATGCGGGGCGCTTAGTTCGAAATGTGAACCCAAACGATAGTTGCGGCGGGGATGACAGATGCGACAGCGGCATAGATAGCCGCGTCGGTGACTCCGCTTAGCGTCGATCCAATGTTCGCGTATTCGGCTTGTGATGCCTGCGAGTAACCGGCAACGGATGAGCTGTAACCGCCCACGTTCGGGATACCGGTTCCGGCAGGCCGGTAGGCGGTTACAAACGCTTGGTATGCCATCAGCATTGATCCATACGCGCCAGCCACGCCATAGCCGCATGCAATGCCATAAGCGCCAGTGTCAGCGGGGCGCAATGGCTCAATGATGGTTGGCGCTCGCCCGGTTAGATCGGTTAAAACCTTGATGACTGCGTTTCGCGTTCCTCGCTCGCGAATGATGTTGACCTTGATTCGATTCCGATAGGTCGGGTCTTGCTCGTTCGGAATGCGTAGCAGGCCAGTAGGCCCGAAATAATCGGCCGCCGAAAGGTCGAGCCATCCATCGGTCGATGTCTGAAGACGCGTTTGAAGAACCATGTACGCGTAGCATGAATACACGCCAGCGAAGATAGCCGCTACGCCTTGCAGCAGAGCATCAACAATCGGATGCACGCTACCGAACCAGCCCTTTGGAGTGCGCTCACTGAGCCGCGCGAAAATATCTGCTTGGTCGCCTGTAGCCATCAGATCACCGATACGCTGGTTGACTTGATAACCTGCTGCGGAGTTGCCGTGAAATCAGCAGTGCCACCATTCAGCAGGACAGCAAGCACGTCCACAACATCGGTTGACGCGTCGAACGCAATTTGACCGATTCGGAAATACGAAAGGGTCTGCCCGAGCTTCATAGTGTTGATGTAGGACAGCAACGCGAGTTGAACCACTGCGGCGGTTGCTGCGTGACCCGCGCCCGTCGATGTGGTTGTGATCGAGAGCGATACGACAGCGTTTTGAACCACTGGCGCGAACACGCCGAACGTTGACGTGAAGGGCCGCACTGCATCGATTGCGTTATAGACCGTCGATAGAGTGCCGCTCGATGGCGCTCCCGTGCCGTCATCTACGACGACATAGAAATACCCCATTTGCGTAACGCCGCCATACGTGATGTTCTCTGCAATCGTGCATACAAAGTTTGATCCGAGCGCAGCGACAGCGGCGAGTACAGCGGCCCGCGTTGCCTTGGCAAGTGTCGCCAGATAGCCGACGAATCGAATCCGCGCCGATACATCAGATTCAGCGTTGACGCCGTTCGAAAACGCAATGGCATTACTCACCGTATCGACAAATGGAATCGACTGGTAGAGAGCATTGATTACGCCAGCCGACACATTGCCGGATGCGTCGGGCAGGCTAAGCGAGTTCGAGCCAGGCGTGATGCTTACTACGGTTAGCGTGACTGTCTGCGTACCGGCCGCGATGACGAAGCCGCCCAACGTGACGCTGTATGCCGGGTTGGTCGTGTCCGCTATTACTTGGTACTGCTGCGTCCCGTCGCCAGTCTGCACAATGGAGCCAACAGGGACAATCGCTTGCTGCGTGTACGTGAATCGAGACAGCGTTACTTGGCCGCTTGCAGCGGTCGGGGCAAGCCGATAAAACCCGAACTGAGCTAACCACGAATCCAGATCAGCGCCGCTAGACGTTACCGCACGGGTAAGTGCGATTGCGTTCAAGATCAGCGATTGAAGCCACATCGAAATCCATGCAACGCCCTCGCCAACGGCTCGCATAATTGAGCCGGTGACGAAGTTTACGAGGGAGGATGCCTGACCTTGAACGACCGTTGCGAAGCTGGTTAGAATCTGTGTGAATGACTGGCTATTTACGCTCATTGGTTGATGTCAAATGATAGTGTGTCAGTCACTCCCGTTACGAGATTGACATACTGAATGTTGATAGTCGCGCCATCGTTGAACGGTGATACGTCGATGACGGGAGCCGGTGAGCGAGACACAGCCGGGAACGAAAGAACCACGGAGCGGACAAGGCCGCGAATGACGCCGACATTCAGGTTTGAACCGATCCGGCGCGGCAAGCCAGCGCCAAATGTCGGATGGTCAGAATAGTCGGCCGACGCGATAGGATTCCCGGCCGAATCGTTCAGAGCCGGGTTTGTCATCAACGCGCGCAATATCTGCTGCAGCGTTGTTTCGCTGTCGTCAGCCGTCGCCAGATCGCCAGAGGGTGAGGCGGTTAGGTCATTCCCCCAAAAGTGATAAAGATCGGTCATTGAGGAACACCACCAAGGCCGGAGCCGCCAGAATTAACGTGCTTATGTGAATCATCGATTCGATGCCCGTTAGCGGACACTTGACCAAGAAAGTTCGTATTGCCTGTTACTGAGGATGCGTTCCCGGTCCCGTTGTCTCCGCTAATCGTCATTCCGCCTTCGCCAGATATTTTCTGATTCACGTTGAGCGTGCTATCGAGTTGGACGGGGCCGATGAAATGGTGCTGAGTCGCGTTGTAGGTGATCGTAGAAGCCGCCGTCAATTCGACCGTTCCATCGTTGTGGAACTTCAGAATCGATCCTGACGCGTGAACGATCCAAGTTTCGCCAGCGGGAACAGCCGGGGGCATGTTGACGTTAGAGAAGAATCGACCCGTGATGCGCGGGGCTTTAATGTCGCCCTCGCTGAACGTCACTTGAACCATATCGCCAAGGTTCGGCGCGGATAGCACGCCAAAGCCATTGCCGACCCCTACAGCACCCAGCGGAACCCAGCCTGCTACTTCCTCGCCTTCAGGCTGAAGCGTGACCTTGACGGCGTGTTTCGTTGGGTCGTATGAGGTAATGATTCCGGTTCGTGGCTTGGCGACTGAGCGAGCGGACAATTCCGCTTGTTGCCGCATGTTGTTCGTTAGCTGATCGATAGCGCGGCTCATGCCGTTGTTTCCTCCGAATCAGGGCTATGGTTTTTCGCGCTTACTTCCATCGTGTAGCCGCTGGCGAAACTGAGCTTGCGTTTGATGGAGTCGGGGTAATAGGGCTGATCCCACTTAGTCCCTGTTCCGCTAAGATTGATGGTCCCAGGAACATCCAAGGCACTCGTTCCAGGAATGGAAAACGAAGCGGTCATTTCGTGCTGAATTAGGTCTTGGTACTGTGCATATGCGCGCTGAACGACCGCTTGCTGCGTCAGGTTTGCGATGTTGTAAAAATATTGCGTCGCGTTCCCCGGCAACGTGGCCGAGCCGGGTTTGATTTGCTTGGCAGCGTTCGGCGGATAGCTTGCGGTAAAGACCTTTTGCGCCGCGTCGTTCCAAGAGCGAACGGTGACGACGATCCCACGAGATACGGTGAGAGCACGACCTAGCTTTAGGTCAAGAACGCTGCATGTCGGGAACCCTGTCGATTCGTCGGGCGGCGTCCATATAACCGGATACGGGGCGGCGGTGGATGATGCCTTGGGCTGGAAAAACAAGGTCTGACCGCGCACATGAACATCAAACTGTTCAATTCGCGCAAGATGAGTGAGCAAGTCCCACTCGGTGCGAGCATCATGCATTTGCTCGTGATCAATCTCGTAATACTTTCCTACTTGCGTTTTGGTCGCGACGACTTGCGCGGTTAGGCCGTGCCGCTGCGCTAGGATTGTTGCAATTTGCGAGGCGGTTTTGTTTTGCCACTTCTCGGTAGTCTTAGCGTCAATCAGCAGGCGCGTTAGGTCGCGGCCAGACACGCTAATTGTTCCCGAGCAGGGCTCGTAATCGATATGATCTACCTGCCCATAAATCCAGCTTGGCAACTCGGTAGCGGTCCATTTAAGAGGATTTGCCGGGGTTCCGACGAACAGTTCAACATATGCGTCTTTCTGGCTTGAAAACCAGTCGGCGTTTTGTGCGGGAGGAAGCTTGTTGGCAAGGAACGTGCACGTGAAAGTGTCCGCACTCGAATATGAATTGTTGTTCACATCGAACGCGGACCAACCTTGGATTACCTGACCATTTAACTTAACAGCGCCCCGCACCGCGTATGCGGTGGAGTTAGACAATAGTTGTCCCGTTTAGAAGTGGGTCATAGGGAGGGATAACAACAGTCTGAGGACCGTTGATATTTGTGTCGCCCTTAAGCTGAGGATTCGCGTTTGATATTCCAACCCAACCAGCGACTTGACCGTAATACTTTGAGGCAAGATCGAACAACGATCCGCCCATCGTTTGAATTGATTTAACACCCGACCCGATTTGACCGACATTCACGCCCATGCGCCCGAGCACGCTATCGAGTTGCACCAAGTTGGTCTGATTCGTCATTGCGTTGACCTGGCTCGTTAGCTTCGCGACGTTCGTAGCCAGCGGGTTATTCGGCAGAACACCGCCGAGCGTCGTAATGCTTTGCAGCGTGTTTTCGGTAGATGCGATGAGCGTTTGAACTTGGGCGCGTGCCTGCGCAATAGGCGTAAGAACCGCCGTTATCTGCGCCTTGGTCGCAGACGCAAAACTAGAAACGGCGCTGATGGCCGATGACAGCGAAGACATAGACGAAGAAACGCCCGTGTTGCCAATGCTGGATGAAAGAGCCGTGCACGTGTTCATGTCGCCGCCGATCAGATCATCAATCGATGAACCGGCATCGCCGTTTAGCGGAGCGGTCAAGTCTTGAACGACTTCCATCTTTATCTGATACGGGATTTGATACTCGCGCTCGAAATCAGCCTCGAATTCGATAATCACGACCTGATACAGATATTCTGACCACGACAAAATGAGGGGGAGACCCGCATCGTTCATAGCTTTCAAGGTCTGCGCGCGTTGCAGCGCGTTGTCTCCCGTCAACCATGCAGACCACGCGATAGGCTCGTGATCCGCGCCGAGCATTTGAACGTCGCGCTTGCCGCCTACGAACTTGGTCACGATTGCCTTGTGACCGGTTTTAACAGCGATGTGTTCCGGTATTTCCTCTTCCGCGAAAGTGACATCACCAAGGATTAATTCGACATCAGACATTAGAAGCCCATCCCCGGAGTACCCATTGTCATACCGTGATCGAAGTTGCCCGAGCCAGTGCCCTTTGAACCTTCCGTTGCGATGTGCTGCGCCGTCGATTCTGCGAGAGCTTCGCGACCGTCTTTCGTCAGGTACAGGCTAGCTACGACCGTGGCCTTCTTGTCGCTAGCAGTTCGGATGTTTGGCGTTTTAGGCGCATCGTTGCTGCTAGGCTTATCGCCGGGTACAGCGGGCGCAGTTCCGCCATCGCCGCCCATCCACGTAGGACGATGCGACCATAGGCCGCCGAGCCATCCAAAGAAACTAGAAAATCCATCCTTGATGGCTTGCCATCCTGCCCGCATTTCTCGGCCTGCTTCGTCCCAATCGATTAGATTGAAAATCCACACAAGCGCAGTGCCTAGCAATGTCACCGCCGTTACAGCCAGAAGGATCGGAGCGCCGATAAATATGAATGCCGCGACCAACATAGCGATAGCGCCGCTTACGATCAGAATTCCGGCGGTGATAAGTGGGATATACATCGCGAACTTCACAAATCCGGGGTTGTCGCGCGTGAAGTCGGCAATTTTGGTAAGGATGCCGTTGAATGTCGTCAGCCCCGCATTGACGTTCGGCAAAATTGCAGTGCCGAGGTTAGTCAGAATGTTTTGCCAGTTCGCCGCGACTGCGTTCTCTTGGCCTTGCGTGGTCTTCTGCAAGTCAGCGTATGAGTCATTGACGCCAAGGCGCTTCTTGATCGCTTCCGGCGAACGCTCGATTGCTGGCGCTTGCTGCTGCATGAGAGAAAACAGCGTGCCGCCAGTGCGCCCGAACAAACGCGCGTTCTCGATGTTCTTTTGGTTCTGCGTGGTCAAGCCCATTTTTGCGTACATGGGCTCTAGAATTTCTTTCTCCCACTTCACCGGGTCAGACTGAAGCAGATCAGCGCCTTTCAGCAGGCCCTCAGACTTGATGTTTTTAACGCCGCCCTGATTGTTCCACTCGATGTTTTTGCCGTTCCACAAACCAGCGTTCACGAGTTCGTGCGTGATTTGGTTAGGAAGCTTGACGATACCGTTCAAGCGGTTAAACGAAGTCATCAACGCCGTACCGGCCGATGTGCCCTTCATTTCACCCATAAGCGGCTCAAACTTCATAAGCGCGTCTTCGGTCAATCCCTTTGCCGAAACGCCGCCTCGCGCATAGAACGCGCGCACGTCTTCGTAATGCACCTGCCCGCCCGACGAGCCGACAAGCTTATAAATTGCGTCCGCGCGACTGTTGAACGTTTTGGCGTCCTTCAGGCCGCCCGACATTTCGATAGCGCGGATGAGGTTCTTATCGTCGTTCTCGGACATTTCGTGTCCGCCTGCCTTGGCCGTGACAGCCAAGCGAGCCAGCATCGGCGCTGCGAGCTTCGCGCCCGCCAATGCTTCGTCACCCTTCAGGCCCGACTCACGGAAAGCGCCTTGCGCTTCCGTCATCTTGTGCAGGTTGTCAACGTAGGTAGAGCCTACGATGCTCATGTTCTGTGCAAACTTGAACGCTTCGTTGTTCTGCGCTGCGTCCATGCCGAAAAGGCTGAAATTTGCCTTGGCGGTTTCCCACTTTTTCGCCGCATCAATGGCGGGCTTCATCGACATCAGGATTGCAGCGCCCGCGCCCATAGCGATAGCGCCACCGAATGCGAATTTTGTTGCAGTGCCCATCTTGCCGATTTTCGAGCGCAGAGAATCGGCGGCGTATTCCGCCTTATTAAAATCCTTCGCCATCGCAATCAAACCATGCGATACTTCATTGACAAGGCTTAATTTTACGCCTATGCGAAATGCCTCAAAGATAATATCACCCCGAGTAGCAAACCCCCTTTCCTTTGACAACAAAGAGGATTGTTGATTGTGAGCAGTTGTATTGCTCCGCTATAACGCGGTATGTCTTTCCAAGTGCGCGCAAGGCCCTTATCTCAATCACTTGAGCATCGGTGAATTTCCTTAAAAAATCGGAAGACGCCTTAATTACGTGAGCAGGGCGTGGGACGCCGCGTTTCGTTGCAATGATCTTTTCTGTGTGCTCGGCTGAGCGAATTTTTCCCTTGTGCGATGCGCTCATGCGCCGCTTGGTTTCTTCGCTATGGACTTTCCCAGTCAGCCCCGCACTAATCTTTGCCTTGAACTCATCGCTCCATCGAATCCCTAAATTGGATTCTGCCTTCGGTCGAAGGTTGTATCTGTTCGCGGCAGCGGCATCTATATGGCGCTGTTCTGCTGCGATCAATTCGGACGTGCTTCCTACCACTTCGATAACATCGAAACGGAACGAATCGGCTCCGTCGCGATTCCATGCGCCTTGTAATCGCCTATTGAAGTGGCGATTGCCCGCAAGCTGATTTTCGTGCGCCCTAGCACGCGTCCCTAGGCAAACCGCCGATCCGACGTATCGCTTTCCGTCTTTCAGGTTTACAATCGCGTAGATTCCCGGCACACCCTTTTTGCTTTCAAACATAGCCGCTCCGATGTAGAAGTGGCATTTTACTACCGTTTTGGGCTTATGAAAAACTACCTTTTCAAGTTCCATGAGTGGGCGGCCGATCATTTCGAGTTTGTGCAATATCCGAATATCCGCCCGCTGAATGTGCAATCGCGCACACTTTCGCCCCTGCGAAAAGAGCAGGCCTTGAAAGTGGCGAGCATCGCGGGGCGGTCAATACTTTGCTTCTTCGTGCTCGTGATCGGCTTGCCCGCGCTCTATATCCTGCTGCGAGTGTTCCGCGCGATTACTTGATCAGCTTCGATGTCATGGTCGTGATTGACTTAACTCCCGATCCGAGAATCCCGGTAACGAGCGCCGCGCCTAGCACTTCCTTGATGAGGTCTTCGTTATGGATCACAGCAGGCCCAAGGTAAGCCCGTGGCGGGGCTTTGTCGGTTCCTAGCTCCATCCATACGGCTTCGTCCTTGTCGGACCCTACATAGCCGTCTAATCCCACCACTTCATCAGCTACAGACTCTTTCAGCGCGCCACTGCGCAACAGCGGGTCGTTCTCTGTGAAGCCCTGACGCACGCGGTCCTCTTTCGTCGCGTCCGCCAATTCCTTCCATGCCTCAAACGGCCCGACCGCAGCTTGGTAGTGGCCTAGCTCTGCCTGGGCGGTATCTTTAATGGCAGTCGTAACGAATTTAAGCCCTGTTCTCAGCTCAACAACTACCAGCGCTTGACGCGCGAGTAGGTGAGACGCGAAAGCGTTCATGCTCGTGAATGTCCGTGTTCCGATCATTCTTTAAATTCCATTTTCGAGTAATCAAACTTGTGGCCTTCAAACTCGGAAAACTTGATAGCGAATGCCGCTCGTGTCACGTCATCTAATGCGAACGCGACATCGAACGGCACGCCATTTCGAACGAGCCAAAGCGCTTCGCTAACCGGAACAGAGCGCGCTAGTTTTTTATGTCAGCCTTCGCCGCTTCCGGGTCGGCTTGGCCGCCGAAATGTTGCGCTACGCCGTTCATCACGGCATTGACGCCTTCTTCATCGAGGCGTGTAATCAGCGCTTCGAGTTCGCGCTCGCTGTTCGGGTATGCAATCGCGCGACCGTCGATTTCAGACACGTATGTCATTGGCAACATCATGCCGACATACACTTGATTTTTTGCCGCGTCGCCAAGCATCTTCACAAGCCGGAACTGACTCAAAACGCCCGGTTTCTTCAGCGTGACTTTGAAGCCGTTCGGCGTGTCGATAGTTACGGCGGAATCAGCCTTTTTGATAAGCTGTTCAGACGGCGTTTCGGCGGTTTGCTTCTTGTTGCTGCGGACGTTAAGAGTCGTCATGTTTAGGCCAGTTTGATACGGGTTTCAGCCATGAACGTCAGCTTTTGCTTAACGGTTTCATCGCCTGCGAAGTCGCCAGCGTCTTCAAGCTTGAAGATCACGCCAACGTATTGGTATTGAGTGACCGCACCGCTAACCTCGTTGATGGTTTCGGTGATGGTCGAAGGCAGCAGGTTTTGCCCTGCGTAGTAGTTCGCTTCCTGCGCGGCAATGAAGTCATCGATAGTCGAGTCTTGCCGCTCGCATTCGAATGAGCCGACCCATCCATCGGGGAAAATCAGGTGCTTCGTGCGACCGTTCAGCAGCTTCACTTTCTTGTCGGTCGTTTCCGGCTTGGACGTGAACTTGGTGAGGCCGCCGAGCGTCAGCGCGCCGCTAGGCGTCTGGATATTGGTCGATACGTCGCGACCAACGGTAAAGCCGTTTAAAGGCATGTTTTGCTCTCGTGTACGTTTTGCATGGACGCAAAAAAGCCCGCACTATTGGCGGGCTAGTTGCTGTGACGCTGGCGTGTTAAATGCCCGTGTTGGGCTTCGACGTGGACTGAATAACGACCGTTTGGCCGCCTTGCAGGTTGATGACGAAGTAGAAGACGACAGCCCAAAACTTAACGGCAACGTTCGCCGTCATGTAGCCATTCGCGACCGCTGCGGCGGGATTGTTCGCGGCGTCGATTTCGACGGTGAACGGGACGTTTGCCGAATTGTTAGAATCGCCAATCATCTTCGCGCGCCAGAGCGTGGTCAAAAACGCCTGCATCGCGTTTTGAGCACTCAAACGAAGGTCCGATGTCTGGTTCTTACCAATGACGGTGCCGAACGCAGACGCGAGCGTCAGCGCAAGGTAATTCGTCATCCGCGTGTAAGTGTCGCCGTTCTGCCCGTTCGTGCTGGACGAATTGACCCCGGTTTGACACGCGTAGTAATTGCCGCCCGGCGACGGGTTGGTGATCACATCCAGACGAGCGGTTTTGATTGCGCCGATTTCAGCAGAGCTATACGGCTGCTTCTGCGCTACCCGCTGCGTGCCGACGAACCCAAGCATCGGTTTGTTGAGCGAAGACTGTTCAGGCGAAAGACCCGATTGCAGAGCCGCCCAAACGGTAGCCGGGGCAATCGTTCGGTTCTGCCCGTTGGTGTTGTCGTAATACGTGATCCAGTCGCCGACGAAGGTCTTGATTCCGTACCCGTCAGCGCCCGCCGTATTCAACAGCGTGCTCGTGGCGCTGTAATTCGACCCGTTGGGCGATTGCACGCCCATGTACGTGCCTTCAGACAAGCCGTACGCGAGGATCGAAGCCCAGGCGGTAGAATCTGTGTGATCGATCAGCGTCCCGACCTGACAGCCGGTTCCACGAAGCGCGTACATGCCCTTTTTCGCGGTCCCTACGCCGTCCGTACCGACCAACAGAGCGTCAGTCATCGTCGTAGCTCCGTCGAGGCCACCAGACGCGGTGTAGACGGTCACGATGTTGGGAAGCGCAGTTGCCACGCCGATGGATGCGACCACCATTTGCGACGGACCACGGCCCGAGCTTTGGCCGTTGTTCACCGCGCTAACGAGAGCGGGCCAGAAAACAGACGCGGACGATCCTGGAATGTTGTCGAATACTTCTGCTGTAGCGCCTGGGCGTTGGATTGTCAGCTTGAACGTATTCGCCGCCGAGCCTGCGACTACGCCAGCAGTGATCGTATTGCCGATTGTTCCGGTATAGAAGCCCGTCAACGTCGCGCCAGTTGCGGGCGTCGAAAAGGTGTCTTTCAGCGTGAGCGATGCGGCCGTGTCCGTGCTGTCTGTGACGCGCACATACTGAATCGCCGTTGCGCCAAACTTGAACGCGACTTCGCACGCGGTCGCAAGGTCGTACTTGCGGACGGTGTTCGCGCCGATGTACTGCGTCACGTCACCCGGCGAGCCGACTAGGGTAGGCGCGTTGACCGGACCCCAAGAAGCGACACCGACGAGCCCGAGCAGGTTGGACGGTACGCCGTTGATGATGAGGGGCGGCGGTTGGATTTGAAGGTACACACCAGGCGCGCTAAGCGCCGTGGTATTCAGTGCGCCAGCTTGATAAATGGGCAAGTCGTTTCTCCAATGCAAAAAGCCCGCATATAGCGGGCTTCCTGATCATTCGTTGGTGGATTACTGCGGCTTTGCGACCTTGTTGCAGTGGTGCGCGTTGTCGCCTTCGAGAACGGCCTTGATAACGTCCGGTTCGCTGATTCGCGTTCCGCGTTCGTGGTCGCCAAATGGGTGAATCACCACGAGTTCAAAACTGAACTGCGGCGCTTGAGCCTTTGCCATAGATGCCCTATGAATTGATTGTTTTGATGAGGTTGCCGAACGTATCGGAAATGATCGTTGTGCCGACGATGACTTGTGCCGTGCCCATTTGCTTCGTGGTCGAAAAATCAACCATGTAGCGCAGATCGCGCCGGAACAATCGGGCCTTTTCGCCAAGGTCGATTTGCGGGCTATCGTGATACGACAGCTTTGCGTATAAGCCGTCAGGCATCGCAATGCGAGGCATGTCCGCCAGGAGCGGGTCAATCAGGTTTGCAATCGCCGTTCGCTGCGTCGATGTCGAGGCCCAAATGATTATCTGGAACAATCGGCACTGATTCCGCACGACCCTAACCGCCGTTCCCGTTCCCCCGACACGCAAAGCGCCGATGCGCGCGCCAGCGGGTAGCGTGATCGTCCCGCTAGACGAAACCGTACCGGGGATAACAATCGCAATCACGGCGGCTAGAGCGCTCGCTATGATGGCGGGCGTGTCGCCTGCCTGAACCGCGTATGTGAACGGCTCACCATTCACGAACACAGCGCAGTTTTGTTGAGAGTAGGGCGCGGGATTCGTCCCGGCTACTGTGATGACTTGCCCGACCGAATTTAACGTCAGCGTGGGCGCGTTGCTCGATAGCTGTTGCCACCCTTGCACAAAGCGTGTGGTCTTGCGCTCGTTCGCCGTGGCATAGATGGAAATGTTCGCAATCCCATCGTATAGATCGGGGTCCATCTGCGCGGCAGTAGGCCAGCCCTGACCGATTCGGACGGGGAAGCCGAGCACCGAGTTACCCGAGCTTGTGACCGGGTACAGCCAGCCAGCGACTAGGCCGACCAGCACGTTTTGAACGTCGCTTAGATCAGCCATATTTTTATCGGCTGGTTGTCATGTTGGGCGTTGGGCAGACTGTCACGTCGAGCCATCCGGCCTCTTGAAGCGAATGAACATCGGCCGGGATAATCACCGTGACGGGCTGATATTGACCGGCAGACGTGTACGTGTTTTTGTTCACCGTTTTGGTAAACGGCCCATTGACGGGCGGGTAAAGACTCGGCATTTTATGTTTGTCCTTGGAGCGCGGTTAATCGCCAGCCGAGGTCGGTAAGTTCCGCACTCGAAATGATGTAGCGCCGATTGTTGTCGTCATATATCAAGTCGCCAGAGCGCAGAACTACGCTAGGGGTCGAAGGAAACAGCACGATCCACCATGCGTTGCGAACGTCACCGGGCAAAACGATTTCGCCTTTCTCGCCCTTGCTCCCTTGCAGGATTGACGCGGGCCAGCCAGCCATGAGCGGCGTTTCGTTCACCGCCGTGGTGCCTTCGTAATCCGTGAGGCCGCCGACTTGCGTTTGTAGCTGCGGGCGCGTCACGCTCACAGTGCGATTGCACTCAACGGCCAGGATCGGCAGCAGCGGTTGCATAGCCGCGATGAAGTACGTTCCGCTCGCGCCGACGAGATAATCGAACACCGCGAGTTGCGTTCCATCGGCCAAGCAATACCACGTCGCCTTGCCGTATTTATTCGGCCGTCCGTACTTCATATCCTCCGCATTGAACGATGCGAGCATGGAGGCGTTCAGCGGCGCTCCTGTTACCGGGTTGTTAGCTCCGCTAGGGCGATACTGCGCGAAGGGCAAGCCGAGCCGAATAGCGGCCTTGGCGTAGCCTTCGTAAATCTTTCCTTGCAGGGTCGCGCCGTCCATTTAGACCTCAAAACTGATTCCGCTGGAAACAGCTTTCAAGCCGGGACCGGGCGGGATGCCAAAGAACGCGCACAAACGGCGGCGTTGCGAGTCAAACAACGCTTCGCGGTCGCGCTGCTCGTTTTTGTTGTGCGTCCAGACGGCGGCAACATCGGTATCGAGATTCGCGGACGTTCCGTAAATCGCGGTTTCCAGCAGGTTCAATTGCGTGAGATAGTTCGTCACGACAACCGTTTCGGCCGGGTCCATGTTGTTCATGCGGAATTCGAGCGTTCCGTACCACTGAAAGAAGCGATAACCGAACGCCTGCACCGGTTGACCGCCGAACAATGGGAAACCACAGAACCGCCGACAGTCCACCAATTGCGCATCGGTTAGCGAGGCCATTACGCCGCCTTAGCGGGTTCCGCTGGCTCATCACCGATACCGAACAGGCGTGCGCCGCGCTCGATCAGCAATGCGATGTCTTTTGCATCGGTGACGACTTCGTTTTGCAACCATGCTTGCAGTTCGCCCGCTTCGTCATAGAAGCCGTGCGGAGCGGCAAGCTTTACGCTTTCTGGAATTTCTGCATCAGTCGTTGCGACTGGCTTTTTCGTTGCCATGTTCTGTCCTGGGAATGTGTGGGGCGGGGCGCGCTTCACCATTGGAAGCGCGCCCACATCGCTACGGGTCGATTACAGCGATTCGACAATCACGCCGCGTTTGAAGTACGAATTCGTCGCGGTCGGGATAATGTTGGTCGTAGCGGTGATGTCGGTCGGCACAGCAAAGCCGCCGATCCAGTACCACGATTGCGCCACGATTTGCTTCAAGCGGTCGAGCGGTTCACGAGTCACCATCGCCACGCCGTCGAGCATTTCGACCAAGCCTTCGTCGCCCGCCACATCGCTGTAGCCGGTTTCCGCGAAGTCGCCCTCGATCATTGCGCCCTGGCCGCACACGAGTGCGCGGTGGATCACGCCAGCGCCGAGCGATGCTTGCTGCGGCGCTTCCGTTGTCGGGATGATGCGCATGCCGACCATTTCCATCACCTGGCCTTGTTGGTACGCGGTGGATGCGTACTGACCACGGTAGAGCAGTTGGAATTCCGGGTCAGCGAACAGGCCGATGATTTGGCGGTCATCCAGATACGCGTTGTACAGACCTCGAATCGTCGGGACGCGGTTCGAACGCAGTGTCGCAACGGCGTTCAACAGGACCGCAATGGTGATTGTGTCGCCAGCCACGAGTTGCGCGCAGGTAGCGCGGTTGTTCGGGCGGAAAATGGACGAACCGACAGCAGCGACCACCGGCTGATTCAACGTTCCATCGGCCACGGTCACGTTCGTGGTGAACGTCAGCGTTCCCGAGATACCGCCGAAAGCCGTAGACACGTTGGTGCCGTCAGCGGTCGCGCCGGTCAGCGTGTAGACATCCGAGCCAACGGTGACGGTAAGCGGGAAGCTGGACGAAACGGGCACTTGAATGCCGTTCGAAAACGCGGTTTGGAAGCCGCGAATGTCATCCACCGAAACGGTTGCGCCAGCAGAGCCGAGCGTGACGCGCACGCGGGTGTTGCCCGACAGGTACGCGCCGAAAATCACGTTGCGCGCGATCCGATCAACAGACTGCATCGCCTGGATGCCGTTCGTGTTCGCGTTCTGCAAGAACTGCGATGCGATGGCAACGCGCGACGTGACCATGTTCAGATCGATGGTATCGCCGTACATGTTGACCGCAAGCGTGTATTGCTCGATTGTCCATCCGCTCGGCGTCAAGCCGTTGTCTAGATTGGTATTGGTCGAGGGAACCAGCGGCGTGGTAACTGGCGTCTTCAAACCCTTGCGCGTCTTGGTGAGCGTTTCACCGATGGCGGCCGGGAAGATTTCGCGGTCTGCAACTTCGCGATACGTCAGGACCGATTGCAGGCCCGTTTCGAATTCACGCGCCAACATGCCGGTTTGGATAGCCGGGACGAGCGCGGCCGGGAATGCTTGAATACCCATTGTGATGCCTTCAAATGGAAACGGCCCGCACATTGGCGGGCCGCTATTTACAGGGGAACTACTCGATTTGTTGCGGAAGGATCAGGCTGTTACTTGTTCGCCTTCAGATATGCGGCCTTCGAGGCGGCGTATTCTTCAGGCGTCTGCTTGCGCGCATCCGTAACCTTTGGGTCGCCAACTGGCGGAGTCTTGGCGGTCGAACTTGTCGATACCGCTCCGAAGAAATGCGGCTTCGATTTCTTCGCGGCTTCGAACAGAGCGTCAGCCCCTTCGATGTCGCCGTTTTCCAGCAACTTGACCGCCGAAAGGTCCATAAGCTTCAACAGGTCCATATCGACCACGCCATGTTTGAGTGCGACGGCCTTCAGTTCGGCACGCATCACGCGCTCATTTGCCGCCTGTTCAGCTTTCGTGCCAGCCTCTTGAGCGGCCTTCTCGGCAACGGTGAGTTTTTCGCTCGCTTCCTTGAGCGCCACATCACGCTCTTGGAACTTGACGCGCCATGACTTGGCCTCTTCGCGGATTTCAGATACGTACTCACGCGAGAACGATTCACGGGGCGGGTTCGCTGCACGAGCAGCGGCAGCAGCAGCGGCGGCTGCATCGCCACCGCCGCCAGCGTCCGGGTCATCGACATACGAGCGAGCGAGGGAGAAGCCGAGAAGGTGAGCGAGTAAGGAAGAAATGCGCATAGTTGGTATGGGCTTCAGCCCGATCCTATAGAAATGAATAAAGCCCGCATCTAGCGGGCCGTTCGGTGTTGCGCATCGTGCGCGGTGTTAGTCGCCGGTTGAATCCGGGACGGGCTTGGTTGCTACTGCGAGGGCAACCGCTGCGTCTGCTGCGGCTTTCTGCTCGATTGCGATCTTCGCCAGTTCGGCGGGAACGTCTTCGATGTCGTATTGGTCAGCGATGGATTCCGTTGCGGTTTCCTTCGAGAGAATTCCGCTCGTGGTGAGCGACGACAGGGTGCTAGCCTCGTTCGTTTTGTCGGTGAACGTTGGCGCGTACCAATTAGGCCACTTGAGCGCCAACGGCTCATCCGTCGAAATGGGCGCGATGTCCTTTCCGTTGGAATCCTTCAGGCCGGTTTTTTGGGATGCCTTCGCAATCATCTTGTAGAGCGAGAGCAAGCCCTTTTCACCGTAGCTGATGCGCAGCTTGTCAGCGAGCCAGATAAGCGCCTGGTTCATCAGTTCCATAGCGCGGCCGGATTGTGCCGCGGCGATCTTGTCTGCGTCCGCCTTGTTGCCGTGGATCGACTCGAGCCCGACTTGCCGAGCAAGGCGCACGAATTCGAGAAGGGCATCGATAGAGCCTCCAGTCATTTCCAGCATCTTGGCGTCGCCATCCGGCCCAACCACGATTGCGTTACCGCCTCCCTTCACCAACGTCCCGCCAGCGCCCATAGTTGGCTCTTTAATCATCATCGTTGGGTCGAGGTTGTATTTCAGCGACCGCCCGCCCTGGCTAAGCAGATAGTCAATCTCGATGTTCGTGTCGATGGCGAGCTTGAACGTGCATGCGCCGTCGATGTCATCGCCTCCGGGCAGATTCTTGATCCACACGATAGGGACGAAGCCGAGCGTGTGCGACTTGCTGCGCTTCGCATCGATCACCGGAACGTAGTCCAGTTTCTTGGGGATAACGGGCCACGGGTCGAACCAGTTCTCAGCGTTGCTATCCCATGTCCGCTGAAACCAGAAATCAGCGGCGAAGTCATCCGGGCTGATCGGATAGTCCAAGTCGAATAGCGCTTTGCCCTTTGTCTTGTATTTCTCCGTTACCAGTGTCAGCGTATCGGGGGCGTCGTCTTGCCATGTCGGCGTAAGGAACTGCGTCGGCAGAACCTTGAAGAAAAGCCGACTATTCAGGACTCGCATTTGAATGGCGACTGAACCAACCGAACCGCGTGTAGCGGCATCGATCATTACCTCGTTAAGCGAGCAATCTTTAACGATTGCCGCAAGACTCGCAACCGTGTCGGGATTTTCAACTTTCGCGCTTGGAAAGTGTTCTTCACTAAAGAGCAATCCGACTGAATCGTCTACGACTGCTCGGCATAGAGCATAGCGAACAGATGGCCGACGATCCCTCAGCTTGACATATTCTTCAGCCTCGTTTTTCTCGGTATGAAATGAATTCGGCAGGTTGTCGTATAACGTGCCGTCTAATACTGTGTTCAGACAAGTGATGTCGAACGCGCGTTGAGGTAGGTCGTTATCCTTCGTGCGCGTTGCTTTGAGCGTGAGCCAGATAGCGGCCTCCTAGTACGGGACATATGGTTTTTGATGCGATGCGATCAGGCCACCATCGGGTAGGCGCGTCATTACGATGCCTTCGCGGACGGTGTTGTCGAATGCCTCCTGAATCGCTTCTTCGATGTCGGCTCGCTCATACTTGCCGACCGGGAATACTTGGCACGATGTGATGTGTTTGCGCGTCATAGGATCGATCCAGTTATCGGCTCATGTGTCCGGTTTGAATGCGTTGCGCTGGAATCCACACGTGTTTCGTCCAGAGGTAGTAACCAACCGAATCGGGCATGTGATCGACGTTTGATTTTTTATCTGGCTGGCCCGTGGCCGGGTCATACACGAGTTGTTCGAAGCACTCGATTACGTTCTCGCATGACGGGTCAACGAAATAACGCCTCACTCGATGGCCGTTTAACAACCAGCCGTTCACGTAGTTGATACGATCACGAATGAGCGGATGCGCATTCATATGGATGACGTTGAAACCCTTCTCTCGAAGGATCGAAATATCAGTTTTCCCTTGCGCGCTAGTTTTCTGCTGAGTCCCGGCCGGGTCTGGATATATCGTTATGTGCGACAGGTCTGGCTTCATCGGGTCGAATGACTCTTTGCCGTAGCGCGCAATGATCTTGTCGGCTAGGTCGTGCGTGTTGCTGGTCATTTCGGCAAACTCGCCAACGCACCAAATCTCGCCGTTTGGCTGCTCTTGATGAACAGACGCCGACATAGGGTTGACGTTGAAGTCCATCCCGATATGCAAAGGCAGAGCAGGGTTATACGGGCAAGGCTTTACGGACTCGGTACGGTTGAAGCAGAGATACACCGTTCCTTGCGTCAGGTTCACAAACTCGCCAGCTAGGTACGCCTCGATCAACTGCGGCGGGTAGCTGTCGCGCAGGTTGTCAACATAGTCATCCGGCAACCACGGGTTAGACCACGTGGGGGCCTGGATCATCACGTATCCAGCTTTAGGCGATTTCTTCCACGTCTCATAGACGAAGTTGAAGCCTTCAGGCGTGGTGTATGCGCTCACACGGTTGAACGTGCCTGGAAGCTGATTCCCGCGCTTATCCTTCAACTTCTGGCGATTACGAGCGATGATCTTTCGCCACGCCAGATAGGCTTGCGCCTTCTTCAGCGTGTCGATTTCGTCAACGTGCGAGCGGTACGCTTCATACCCGATAATCCGAGCGGGGTTTTCCAGCGTCCGCAAAATGAAATCGCCAATGCCGGGTGACGACGTGTAAATGATGTTTTCGGTTTTGTTGTACTTGTACCGAACGCCCATTTCAGACAACTTTTCTTCCATGCGCGGGGCCATGATCAGGCGCACAAGGTCGTAAGTCGGCTCATACAGGGCGATAAGTGACGAACTGGATTGCATCGCATCACGAATCGCGCAGTTCGCCATCGTTTCAGACTTTCCAACACCAAACCCGCCGACGAACGCGGGATATTTGGCGTCGAGCGCGAAGAACCGAGCTTGCGGCTCAGTCATCTGTGACTGGATGATTCGCCCCATCACTTCACCTTGGGCGGGACAACGCTAATCACCCATTGCGGGGGCTCATCGTCATCAGCAGGCGGCTTGTTACGCTCTGCCTCCATCAACTCCATGCGCATGCGTTCAAGAGACGCTATGCGCGCCGTGAGGCGGTCAATGTGCGCGTTGTAGTCAACTCGCTCATAAACGCGCTCAGGGCCAGCCGAATATTCGGTCGATTCCTTATCGTTGAACTTTTGCAGTTCAAGCCCGTTTTGGTCGTTCACCATCGCGGCGTTCTGAGCAGCAAGCGTTGCCTCTAGCTGTAGGCGCACGATCACGATTTCGTCATCGACATTACCCAGGTTGGCGCGAATGTACGCAGCGCTAGCCTGTTGTTCTGGACGGATAACGCGGGCGTATATGCCTTGTTTCAGCGCGTTCGTGATGCCCTTCGGCGTTGCCCCGCCGTGCATGCGGCAACGCTTGCCGTCTTTTACTGCCTTGGCTCCGCACGGAGCGCCCGTGCGAGTTTTTGCCCCGCAAAGTGGACGCATAACCAAATACTCCTAAAAAGGTATTGACGTGCAAAATACCATTACGGTAGTATTTGGCATCAGCCAGGGAAACACGAGAGCGAAAATGTTCTATTCCGATTACGTCTACGCAGCACGCAGGGTATTTGCCTATCTCGCGCTGTTCAGAAATCACTATGACGTGTGCGACAACGGGAAAGTCATTCGCTCCGTCTCATATAACGATGTTGTTTGGTGCTAGGGGCAATAAATGAAACGGTTCTACGTGTTCCGCGAGTCGGACGGTTGCTTGGTCGGCGTCGTTACAGCTTTTACCGAGGCGTTCGCATGCGTCACAACGGCTCGCAAGGAAGGATGCGACTGGTTAGACCTGTTCGCATCTAGCAACGTCTTTGCGCTGCGTCGGTGCTATGAGCGCGCCTAAGAACCCGGCAAAGCGCTGCGAGAACTGCGCACGCGGCAGTTTCATACGCACCGGCACGGACGCGAATCGAATCGTCGCCAATACCACGGGGCAGTGCGCAATCGACGCGGCTCACGTGTGGCCCTATCAAACTTGCCGTCTTTGGATACCAATCAATGAACACATTCAGCAAGCCAGCGCTTCTATCGTCGGGCTACGGCGTAACAGGTGCAAGCGAGTTTCTGTTCCGGTTCGATGACTTCGCAACCGGCGACGAGTACGCAACGGGCCTCGAAGTTGAGTTACGCAAGTTCGCCATCACCAAGCGGACGCCTCGCGGATTCTGGATTGATCATTATGGGATGCGCCGCTTCGTTCTTGCGCCAGATCGCAAGCACGGCGGTAAGCGATTTGCCTATCCCGACATCGTTCTAGCAAAAGAGTCATTCATTCGCCGCAAGCAAGCGCAAATAGGGCACGCCGAGCAGACATTGCGCCGAGCTAACTATGCGCTAGACATCATGGCGGGGAGGTTCAGCAACCCGCACGAATGGAGCTTTGCATAATCCCCATCAAATAACCATTGACGCAAATACTATCGAGAAGGTAGTGTTGGCGTAATCACAACAGGAGGCCAAATGGCAGTCAAATGCTCGAAGTGCGAAAAGAAACTACCGGAAGGGGCGTATTGCAAGGGCTTCTCATGCCCGCTCAATCCTAGTTCGCTCGAATCCACCGCTCCGACCACTGGAAGCGCGCCGACTGCACTGCACTGCGCTTGCGGAAATATCGCTGAGACGCGTGATGCGCATGTGGATGCTCTGCGCTGCAAATCCTGCTGGTCTAGATTCGCCGCCCCTGCCAGTCCCGAAGCGAACGTGCCTGTAGCAGATGCCCGTGAAGCACTAACCGATGCCGTAGTTGAGGCGTGGCTTGACCGCGTGGGAAACGACCGCGGACAGGGCCTGCATCCGATATACACATCTGGAGTACGTGAAGGGTATCGGCTCGCACGCAGCACGCTTACCGACTTCTACGCCCTCCTTGCAGCGTCTACGGACGGAGATAAATCATGAGCGAAATTAAGCGATTCACGCTGGATGCAAACATCGACGGCATGGACCAAATGCGCGAGTTTGTTCTTGCATCTGACTATGACTCCCGCGTGCATGACTTGGAAACGATGTGTGACCCGGCTGGTCTGACGGCAGAAAATGCACTGCTGCGCGACCAAACCAGAATGCTGGACGCGATGATCGGGCGACTAAAGACCGAGGCGCAGGACGCAATGGACACCTTAGTAGCCGTGCTGAATGCCATCGGCTATACGGAGGAATTCGCAGCAGCACACCCGGAATTGAAGGTTAGCGAAGGCGTTAAGTTGTTTCTCGCTACCCCAGGCGATGCAGAACACGATGAATTGAAGTGTGATTCTTGCGGTGCCGAAACGCCTGACCCTTGGCATACCAGCGACGCAACGCGCAAACATCTTCACGAATGCGATGCATGTCACCCCGCCCCCACGCAGGGCGCAGATGCGCGACCGGCAAACATTCTCGGACCTGATGAAGACGGCTTGCCAATTGCGCGCTATTCGTACCAGACCGGCGTTGGCATGGTCGAGCATCGCAACGGCACGTACGTCCGCTATGGCGAGGTCGAGCTACGTCTACGCTCGTTCAAAGGCCCCGCAGATGCGCCAAGCGATGCGATAGGGGCCAGCAAATGAACCTCAACCGCTATTGCGTGCGCCTTCCCGTGTCCATCGCGCACGTGTTCGCCCAGGACATCGACGCGGCCCGTACGCTCGCCACGCTGCGATATGCCGGGTATTCCGACATCTGGCTAGACGACGATCACACGGCCGAGCAGAACGAGCAGGCCGAGCGCGAGGAATTCGACGCGTGGCGGGCTGGCATTCCGCAATTGGTCAAAGCGTCAGCAAAGATCGTCAACGGTGCGTGGCTAGCCTGGAAAGAGCGAGCTACCCGCGCTACGTGGCTCAGTACGCCGCGCATCGATTTCGAAATGCTCGGCATATCGCTGATGACCAAGGCGCAACGTTCGCAGAGCTACGAGCGCTGGCAAAAGTGGACGGCGAGCAACAAACCTTGAAATAAGTGTTTGCGCATTTGCTATCGTTTCGGTAGTATGAGACATCAACTAGCGAAGCGAAAGGAAACGATCATGAGCACCGCATATCAGTTCGCAGTCTCGTTTTTCATACTTGTTGCGCCCGTCATCGCAGCACTGAGCGCGAATCGTGGAAGCTGAACTCATATACGCGTTGGGCGTTTGCCTCAATGCAGCGCGTATCGAGCGAGGCAATGTCCTGGCGCACATTCCGCAGTCAGGTTTCCGCGACAAGCATCTAGCAGGGCTACGCGATGTCATCGAGCAGATCACGCACGCCCTTAACTACTACCGAAATTGGAGTAATCATGGATAACGCAACGTGGATGGTTTGGTTAGCGTTCGCTGGACTCGCGTGGTGGTTCACGCATCGGGCTTCGAAATGACATCGATCTACTTCCCCGTGGTCACGTGGCTGGCGTTTGGCCTGTTCGTGGCGTGCGTAGCGGTCGCACAGCGTTTCCGTGCTCGCTGATGGCTCGCTCATTAGGTGGAGTGACCGGGAAGCCCGTGTACGAGCGATTCGAGGAACGTGAGGCAGCTATCAAGGCAGGAGCGCAGGTTATCCCTGATTTGCCGCGCCCGCCCTGGTACAAGCCCCGTCCGCCGAATTTGCCCCGGGTTCAGCAGTATTCAATGCTTGAGGAATGACCATGAAAGACTTTCTGTTGGGCGGCGTCCTGTTCGCAATCGCGTTCGGGCCAGCGCTAGCCCTTTACTTAGCGAGATAGCCCGCGCAGACTGTGCGGACATCAACCAGGGGTACACCATGACGAGACGAGTAAAAGTAGACATCATCGATATGCGCCGCCAGCGTGACGCGTATGGATTCAAAATCCTTGGCGTGATTGTCGGGGCGTTCGTCATATTCCTGCTGGTTGGCGTGGCTATCTACGGCATCCACTAGGCGTACGGTCGCCAGTGGTAGTCGAACAGATGGTCGTGATCAGAATCCCGTAAGACCCTTTGGCCGATTCGTTCGGCCGTTTTCTTTTGTGCGCGCTCAAGTAGCCAGCGCTCGTATGCGTTGAGTAGGTAGCGCAGCATCAGATTTTGCTCCACACGCGCCTGGTGCGATGGCACTTACGACAATTCCGAGCGTGCCATTCGCCCTGCATGAACGCTGTAAGACTGCGAGCCGACCAAAACAGGTAGATCGCGAACCACGTCCACCATGACACGCCGACAGGGATAACGACAGTCAGCAGGAGAAAGAACAGGATCGTTTGCAGGAGCCGAACGGTAAGCCAACCTAAACGCGTCATAGAGATCACCCTTAATCACAACAGTTAAAATACTTGTTGACTGTTCATACCGTTATGGTAGTATTCGCTCATACCAACCGAACAGAGCGAGCCGAAAATGACCCACTTCATCATCACCATGCAAACCGTTGACGGCCACACGCAAGCAGAACAGGGCACGATGGATTGCCACATGCACGCGGTTAGCGCTGAAGCGGCCCGTGACAGCGTTGTCGAATACTGGTTGAGCCTGGGCGTTGTCGGCCAAGTCGTCGGCGTGCGTCGCGCCTAACCACTCACCACACGAAGGGGAACGAAATGGTTAAGTCACTGAAGAAAGTAGAGCAATTCCGGGTAGTCGCAATCGACAAGCGGTTCGGAATCAAGCACGTTGGCCCGATTGCAAACGGTCGCTCGGAAGCCTGCGATGCGTTCGAAGCCATGATGAAGCCGTTCATGGCCGAGCGGTATCAAAAGATGAACTGCTACGCTTGCGACTTCATGCGCAGCGCTGAAATCGTTCCTGTCGCCTAACCAACCCGGCCCCGCGAGGGGCTAACCCAGGAGCTTGGAATGAACAAATATCTGATGCACCTTTGCGTTCGCGGCTGGTCGGGCGAATATTTCTTTGGCGCTGCTTTCAGCGGCACGTTCGATGCAGCGGGCGACTTTCACGACGACAAAGGTATCTGGATAGCACGGAAGGAGGATAACGCCAATCACCCGGCTTTCGTCTAACGCCCGACCTTGCGCGGGTCACAGCATTGCGCTCGCCCGTTCAGTAGGCTAGCGCACCACCAGCAACGCGGGCCGAACGACTCGTAGGGAACAGCCAAATGGCGCATGACTGTTCCTCGCGCGCACATGCGCGGTATGGGGCAATTTAGGGATGGGGAGCGGGAAAACTGAACGCGGGCACACATATTTTTCACTTGACTCTAGGCTAATCAGCGTCAGCCCTGCATACAAAAGGGCTATCTTTTTCGGCTGATATGTCGCCAGTCCAGCGCAACGCTTCGCACGCGGCCCGGTGTATAGGGGCGGCAGTGCTATCGTCCGTAGTGCTTCCTCACCGCTTGGTGCTCAGTCTTCCCGCGTGATCTTTGAATGTCCTTACGTTGGATGCCGTTCGGCGCAATGCGCCCCGGCCCCTGCACTGTCAATCTGCTACGTGACGCCGTACTGCTCGGTAAATCCCCTATTTGCTGCATTTCTGCCCAGGTCGCTAACCCTAGATCGCATCGGCTAAAGGGAACCATTACTGTCCGAGTGGCATTCCTCGTAAGGGCACTCAAGTAAAGAAGGGCGCTCCGGTCTGTATCCCGGCCTATCTCTGTGCGCCCTGTAAATCGTTAAGGCCGAAGCGTTGACCAGCAGATAAACGCCGTCAACACCCCCGCCGCGAACGGTATAAACACAAAGCAGAGCCACGCGTCGATGATGCTCATGGCCGCTTCTCCGCAGGGAAGTGAACCAGCGCCTTGCGCAGCGATTCGCTTACCTTGTACGACAGGAAATCGCGTATCGACTTGATCGGGCCGCCTGGGTCGTTAGATGCAATCGCCAGTACGGCAGCTTCCAAGCGCTCCAAGCGTTCGCCGATGCTGATTGAGCGTCCAAGTACCACCGTAGCGTGATCGAACGCGCCACCGGGCGCGCAAGCCTTCTTGGCGGAGAACTCGCGATCAGTGAGGATCGGCGTCAACGTCTTTGTCCGAATCAAGCTCGCTAGGACATCGGGCGAGAACTTTCCGGCATATTGCCTTTGCCACGCATCGCGATCAGTGCGACGCAATGCACTCTCCCGGTCCCGATATTCAGAAGGCGTCATGCCGTGCACGCGCTCGAATTCGGCGGCAGCGCTCAAGCCTCGGCGCATGGCAGCAGCGAAATCAGGCGATGCCCACGGCGTAGTGCTCGATGCCTTTTCGGGAACAGCGGGAATTGGCTTGGCTGTTTCCGGGGCAGATATGTCCAACGTGATGAACGCCGAATTACCGATCACGCGATATTCGCTGACCCGACGCCCTATGGCGTACATCATGAATTCGCTGAATTCTCGCTCACCAGGCGGAAGCATCAACCGGTATGTGTAGCTCATCGCCCCTTCTCCCGCGCCACACGGTCAGCGCGCTTTTGGTCGATCAAGTTTGGCGGGAACAGGATGAATCGACGCTTGCGCTTTACTGGCTCTTCCGGCTCGTTGGCAGCAGGCGACTCAACCGGCGCTTGCTCGGCAGTAGCAGCGGGCGCCGCAAAATACGCTTCCACCTGGTTGTTCGCCGTAGCCCACAATCCCTCGTGACCGCCCTTGAGCACCATCAGCAACCGGCGCTTTTCAGGCATGTACACCTTGGCGAACGCGGGATCGAACGCGCAAATGTTAGACGTGTTGTCGATCAGGTCCGCAAGCTTGATGGTCTTCGCTTCCGGCGAAATGTCGGCAGCGCGGGCCAACTCGATAGCCGTCCGCTCGAAGCGGTTCAGCTTGCGAGGATCGCCAGTGCGGTCAATGTGCGAGCACTCGACTACGAGGTCGGCAACGGTATCGCCAAAGAAATACGCGATCATGCCCCGGTCAATCTTCGTGTCTTCAACCACGTCATGCAACCATGCCGCCGCGACCATATCATCGGATCCGCCAGCGTTTTGCACGATGCCAGCCACGCGCCACGGATGCGAAATGTAGTCGCCGCCGTTGTACTTTCGCTGTTGACCGATTGCGCCGTGCGCCGCATGAGCAAAGGCGCTCGCCAGCATGAGAACGGGTGATTGTGGTTGCATGGTGATCCTCGCGCATCGGCGCTTTAAGCATTGGCCGTATCAACGGCGGGTCAAACAGTAATCGTCTCGCACGGTCCCGGCTGCATCAACTCGCGCAACGCCGGGTTCGCTCTCTGCAATTCCTTTTCCTTGTATCCAGGCTTCCGGTCAGGCTCGCCGTTCGGCTCGTCGTCATTCCAGACTGGCGGCATGCACGCGGCAAACAGCGCATGCAACTCTGCCCGCTCCCCGAACAGCGCCTTGATGTCGAACCGGCCCGCTAGGATCAACTCAGCCGATTGCGTAGCCGTCTTGCGATACATCGGGCTTTGGTCTTCCCAACGCACAGCACGCGGGTTATGCACGCGCTCAAGCTCGTGCGCGATGCGCGCGACTTCGGAAGGGGTCATCGGGCGAATCTCTCCAAAGGGTTTTGCAACCATTGCGCACGACGATTGCGCGGGCGATCAGGAGCGGGTCCGACAACCGTTCGAAGCGCTTCCTTCGTTATCTTGTCTAGCCACTCACTCAGGCGTTCATTGCCATCCGAACTGATAGCGAACGTGCCCGACCATCCAGTCGGGAAAGTCACCGGCTCGTATTCCCGCTCAATCAACGCTTGCGGGTCATGCGAGCGCGCCACGGAATAGAGCCGGAACCGCTTGCCGTCAATCTCCACGAAGCAATCCCCAAACTTGAAACCATTCACCGATGGACGATTGGTGTTGTCGTCAGGTGCAAGGGGTGGCCGAATGGTGGCGTTCCCGTCATCGAATAGCCAGCTACCTGCATCAGTGCATGTATCAACGTCCAAAGTTTCGCCCTCATGGTTTCCTCGCTCGGAAGAACAGTTAAATTTGTGTTGACTGTTAAACTATCGTAACGGTAGTATATACGTAGTCACCAACCAAAGGAGCAAAGAATCATGTGGCAACTCAGCGTTAAATTCACGTGGGGCCAACCGTTCGCAGTGAGCGGCAGCTACCAGACAGAGAACGAAGCCGACGAAGCGGGCGATGCCCTTGTGGGCGCACACGTCATAGTCGATTACAAGATCGAAAACATGAGCCGAGCATACGCATGAACCGGCAGAATCTGTCAGCACTCACGAAGGATCAGCTAGTAGCGCTCTACAAGGCGCTGCATTTACCGGGCGTTGATCCGGCTAGGCACGCTCGCGAATACTACCGTAATGCGCTAGATTCAAGAGGCAGCGAAGAGTTAGCCGCCGCGCTCGAAGCGTTGCCACCAAAGGCCCCGCGCAAGCTGTCGGCAGCGAAAGAGCATCAGAAAAGAGCGCTAGCCAGTGCGAAGGAATTCCACGCAATCGTTAGGGCTCTCCGTTCGTGGGGGCCGGATTTGCTAGGCAATCCCGATGCACACGCAACGTTACTCGCACGCGCCGATAAGGCGCTAGGAGCAGGGCAAAATGTTTGATGACTACGAATACGATGCACCGGCACCGCTCACACGCCAGGAGCGCGACGAACAGGCCCGCGATAGGGCAGACGCTTGCGACGATTGGAGCTAAGAGACTTGCGGGGCTTTCACGCGGCGAATGCACGCCCGACCGTCAAGCCCCGCTATCTCACTTCCGTAGCCACACCGTGATCACCGCGTCATACGGCGATATGTCGGCTGGCCGCGCATCACACAGACGCGCTATCCCGAATTAACGAGTCGATTCACTTCAAGTCAATGCGCGTTCGCGCGTTTTACTACTTACTCAATGGTATGGGCTCGTCTATGCGTTAAGGATGCGCCAATTCCAAGTACCCGCTCCCCGTAGGGCCGTTGCGCGGTAACTCGCCTTCACAACAATCAGCAAATCTCAGATCAAGGGGCTTAGGCTCATTTACGCATATCGAATCCTCGCGCTATCAAATGGTTAAGATCGCCCATTGGCGACTCTAAATGATGGCTGACTTCGCCCTAGACCTTTGGGCTTACTGTCGCGTCGCTTGTGTCGTGGCGAACGCCAGACCGGGGAGCGACCGGGGAGCAACAGTAAGCCCAAAGGGGATCGGGTGTAGGTCCGATCAGGTCCGCCAGTGGTTCGCTGGACTTTTTCTAATTCGCCGCGCCGGGATTCGAACCCGGATAAGTGTGCCCACTTCCAGGTTTGGTTACCCGGACTCTCCACAATAGGAGCGCTCTACCATTGAGCTACAAGCGAAACTTGGAGCGAGATGCGCGAATCGAACGCGCATGGATGGGTTGCAAGCCCACCGCCTTACCTTGTCGGCCAATCCCGCAAATGCAAGAAGGGCGGATGAACCTTTCGGTTTCCGCCCTTCGAATATCGTTTTGGTCGCACAAATTGCCACCATAGACAGAATTGTATATATCGGTCCGCCTCGTGTCTAGCGCTTTTTGGTAGTTTAATTTACTACCGTTTTACTGATGCTTTTTAACAACACTTCTCGTTCTACCGATGAAAGCATCGACAGCGCATACACGAAATCAGCCTCGCTCAGTACATCCGGCTTCCTTGAGCTATCTCGGCGCATAGCATCAATGTTGGTTGTTTCAATTCTTATTATTACGGCCGTATTGCAGTCCATCGTTCCCGCTCCGGTAAATTTAGCGCCCCTCATAGACGTGCATCAATTATACCTAATTGGTAGTAAATGGGTAACTAGATGTTACGGGTATTATTCCCTATATTCGACAGATCAAAACATGGACAATTGTGCTAGCTATCCAGCATCTTTTTCGTAAGTGCTTGAATTAGTGCGGCTTGCGCTTCGTTCGGACTTTGACGATATAGCTCGACGGCCGCTTTCACGAAGTCTGCTTCGTCGGGCGTGCGTGGCGCTCCGTTGTCGTGATCCTGATCCATCCACCCGGCCGGTAGCTTTAGCGCAGCTTCGATCTTACGGGCCATGCGCGTGCCGATAGGCTTGTACTGCGTGTTCAGGTGAGACATGTAGGCTTCGCTGATGTCCAGGCGAGTTCCGAACCGGCGCAACATTCCGTGTTCGGGCTCGCCAGGCCACTCTCGCCAAACGGATTCCTTGAACCTGTCAAATAGAAATTGATAGTTTTTGAAGCGGATATGGTAAACGTCCATGACGCTGCCTTCGTTGGTAGTTATTCGATAAATAGAACCATACCATAAAGATACGAATAAGCCACGCAACAAAGCGGCGCGTCCGTTCCGCGCTTGCTTTTGTCCGCGAAAGTAGACTACCATAATGGTGGTATTTCGTAACTAAACGAGGAGTTTATGGCTACCAAGCAAAAGAAAGCGATCAGCGCAATGGAGTTCTGGCACGCAGTCGGAACGGAAATTGTAACCAAGGTGTGCGAGAGGGCCGGAACGAAATTCTCCTACTTCGAGCACATCAAGCACGGCCGGAAGCGTCCTGGCTACGATCTGGCTAAGGAACTGTCGGCCGCAGCGCTCGAAATGACCGGGCACAACCTGGGCGTAACCGAGCTTATGGAGGCCAATGCGCCGAAGATAGCGGAGAAATCCGCATGATCGTTCGTTCAAAGCAAAAGTCACGTGGGTTCTACATGCTGGAAAACTCGCTCGCCAATGATCCGGGCATTTCATGGGCGGCGAAAGGAATGCTCGTGTTCCTGCTCGCCAAGCCCGACGAATGGCGCGTGTGCGTTGAGGCACTTGTAAATTTCACCCTCCCGGCCACGCCCAAGAACGTTGGCAAGGATGGCGTCTACTCAATCATCAAGGAACTGCTGAACGCGGGGTACATGACCAAGCACAAGCACCGCGACGGAACGCTTGACTACATGGTCTACGACGAGCGCCAAGAGGAAGAATCAGCAGAACGGGAAAATCCCGATTTGCTATCAGATCAGCAGAACGGGAATTTCCCAAACAGGGAAAACCCAGATCGGGAAATTCCGCCACTAGTTAATACTGACTTAGAAACTAAGACTGTAAAAGCTTTAAAGAAGACTAAGCGGGCCGCTCGGATGTCGGACGTGCAAGCGATTCTTCCTGAATGGCTCGCCGTTGAAGTTTGGGAGAAGTGGGTCCAGCACCGCAAGCAGATCGGAAAGACGATGACGGGTCTTTCTGTTGAACAATGCCTTACAAAGCTGGTTGCGTACCGCGAGGAAGGATACGAGCCGCTTGAAGTCATCGACCACTCGATAGCAGGAGGTTATCAAGGCTTGTATGCCCCCACTCGCTCGAAATCAAATACTACCAAAATGGTTGGACAGTCTAGAGCATATGATCTAAAATCGATGAACTACGGAAGCAATCAATCCGGCGACATTCCTTTTTAAGCACTGCGAAAAATGACCGACACCAAGATTCTTAACTGCCCGACGCATGGCGATTACGAGGCCAAGCCGATCATGTTTCGCGGCGCGGTTGTCGTGAAGGGCGAGCATTGCTTGCTGTGCGCTCGCGCTGAAGCCGATGCGCTGGCAGTGACGAACGCGGCTAAGGAAGCGGCAGAGCGGCAGGCGCGCATCGAGAAGCGGTTTGCGCAGTCGGGCATCCCGCGAGGATTTGCTAACCGGACGTTCGACAGCTACCGGGCCGATACGCCAGTGATGCAAACGGCGCTTGTGAAGGCTCAGCGGTTCGCAGACGGGTTCCGCTCGCACCTGAAGACTGGCGCGTCGCTTACTTTCATTGGAGGCATCGGGACAGGAAAAACGCATTTGGCAGTTGCCATTGCTCACCACGCAATGGCGTTCGGTCACTCTGTCATGTACGAGACCGCATACGACCTCGTTACCCGCATGCGAGACTGCATGCGCCGTGACGCGGAGACGAGCACCACGGCCATGATGGACGCATACGGCGCTATCGACCTCTTGGTGCTGGATGAAATCGGCATCCAGGGCGCTACCGATGACGTGCGCGGCCACCTGACAAACGTTATCGACCGGCGTTATCGCAATGCGCGACCGACGATCATTATTTCCAACCTCGATAAGGGGGCTCTCTCTGAATACCTTGGCGACCGTATAGCCGACCGTCTGCGCGAGCGCGCGTCAGTGGTCATCTTCGATTGGGAAAGTTACCGCGCCAATGCGCGCAGCATAGGGGAAGTGTAATGTTATCAACCAAAGCCGAGTCTTTGATAGAAACGCGCGCGAGTGGTTTGAAGCAGCGCCAGCAAATCGCAATACTCAACTTCCTGCGTGACATGCGGCAATCATCGTTCAGCCGTGCTCAGTTATCCCGCAATCTTGACCTGATGGTTGGCTCAGTCTGTGCGCGCATTGACGAGCTACTAGCCGAGGGCTTGGCGGTGCGTGGCGATCCGATCAAGGATTCCATCACCGGCCGCACGGTCCAGACAATCAAGGCTGCTCCCGATCTATTCCTCCAATGAAGATAATCCCGCTAACAAAAGGATATTTCGCCCTAGTCGATGACGCGGATTACGAATGGATAAATTCATTCGAATGGGCTGCTGATGACGGCTACGCCGTTCGAGAATATGTAGACCACGCGACGGGCGAGCGATCAACTATCCCAATGCATCGCGTCATCATGGGCCTTGAGCAGGGCGACCCTAGGCGAATCGATCACGTGGATATGATTCGCGGCAACAACCAGCGTTATAACCTTCGCATCGCGACTCACACACAAAATATGTGGAACAGACCCGCGCAGAAAAACAATACGTCAGGGTACAAGGGGGTTACGTGGCATAGGCAGGCACTCAGGTGGCAAGCCAGAATACGAGCCAACAAAAAAACCATAAGCCTAGGGTTGTTTGACACTCCCCGCGAGGCTCATGAGGCATACAAAACGGCCGCCGACAAGTACCACGGTGAGTTTGCCAACTATGGATGAACTTCGACGCAGCGACTATTGCCGCGATCCATTGGACATTTTGATTGAGCGCGAGGAGCGAACCTGCAAGGGTTGCGTGTGGTCATTAGGGGCAACACCGGTCTTTGACGGCGCTATCTGCGCAAAAAATAAAAGGATGATAAAGCGATGCAAAGAATATGTATCTTCGGCTCAGTACATAGCGGTCTGTCGTTCTCGTTCGAAAATCTCGCAGTAGCAGAGGGAATCAAGTGCCCGTCATACGACGAGCCCACGGCGAACGCTACCGAAAAGAAGGGGAAGCTTTCGCGTCTGGATCAGGTAGCGCAAGCGGTTTGGATAATGAAGGCCACGCAAGACGCATTGAGCGCCGCGCAAATGGCTTGGTGCACGGCGACTTATGACGGGGCAGGAGAAGCGAAGCGCGGGGCGCTGGACACACTTTGCGCAGCGTTCTCGCACCTTCACGCCAACGCGACATTGCTCGCCGCAGTCATCGACCGGGAATTCATGATCGGAGAAACGTATTGCCCAAGCTTTGGCGACATTGCGAAGGCGAACAACATTTCGAAGACTGTAACCGTCCGCTTGGGCGTCAAGGTTCAGAAAGCAGCGCTCGCCCTTGGGAAGTCCGCAACGGCCAAGCTCCACGCGACCTACAAGTCTCATGGATGGTTGCCGAGATAAAATACCTAAACGGTAGTAAATAGTTCTTGACGCAATTACTATCGTTTCGATATGATCTCATCACGTTATCGCAAACAGGCGGCAGAAATGCAAGACGACGACAGCGGGCAGCAACAGATCGAGAACGACGAACAGCGCGAACAATCCGAAACAGCTACCGAAAAGGCAAATCATGGCAACCGTAACTTTTATCCTTGGCGTGTCCGGGACAGGAAAGTCCACCGCTATGCGCAATCTTGCGCCAGCGGAGACCCTTTTGATACAGGCGCTTAGAAAGTCGCTCCCGTTCAAGGGCAAGCCGTTGGGTTGGGACTACCTGTCCAGCGAAAACCCGAAGGGCAATATGCTCGTGTCGGACAAGGCGGATTACATAATATCGGCTATGCAGCGCACGCGCCGGAAGATAATAGTTTTGGATGACTTCCAATACATCATGGGCAACGAGTTCATGCGCCGGAACGATGAAAAGGGCTACGACAAGTTCAACGACATCGGCCGCCACGCCTGGGACATTCTCAACGCCGCAACAGAGCTACCGCGTGACGTGCGCGTCTACATCATGTCGCACACGGAAGAAACGGACGCGGGCAAGTCCAAGATGAAAACGATTGGCAAGATGCTTGACGACAAGATTTGTCTCGAAGGCATGGTTTCCATCGTTTTGCAAACCGAAGTGATCGACCGCGAACACCTGTTCGTGACGCAGAACAACGGACGCACCACAGTAAAGAGCCCTATGGGCTTGTTCGATGCCGACATGATCCCCAACGATCTGGCCGCCGTCGATGCAGCAATCGCGGATTACTACAGCCTCACCACCCCGGCCTAAAGCGCCTAAACCGTTCCAAAGGATAGCAAATGTACGCACTGACCAAAGATGCAGTTGACGCAGCACGCAAGGCAGAGAACCGCACTCACTTTATCGACGTGAAGGGCGCTTTCACTGGCGTTTTCACCAAGGCCGAAAAGATACTAGCCACGACCGGCACGCATGGCGTCTCGTTCTCGTTCAAGGGGAACGATGGGGATATGGCGAACTTCACCGTGTACACCGTCAAGGAAGACGGGACCAAGCTTGGCGATTACGGCTTGCTCATTGCAATCATGGCCTGCATGAGCGTGAAGGAATTGACCGAAGCCAAGGTCAAGTCGCAGGTCTGGAACGCAGACACAAAGCAGAACGAAGAAAAGGTTCTGTTGCAGTTTCCCGAACTGCTGAACAAACAAATCGGCCTCATGTTCATCATGGAGGAATATGAGAAAAAGCAGGATGGCAAGCCGACCGGCGAATTTGGTTGGTCAACGCGACTCAATGCGGTGTTCCGCGAAGCCGACAACCTGTTCGCGTCCGAAATCATGGATCGCAAGACCCAGGCGCTGAAATATCCGCTGATCCTTGAATTGCTTCGTGATCGCCCGGTTAAGAATAAGGGCAACGCGTCATCATCCTTGGGCTCGCGGCGCACTACCAGCAGCGGGCATCCGAACGCGCCGGATGGATTCGATGACGAAATTCCATTCTGATCAACCAAAAAGGTAGTAAATAAGTCTTGACTCAAATGCTACCGCAACGATAGTATTCACTTGCGGTAGCGAAACAGGGGGCGAAGTGGCAAGAACGCACGTCAGATGCCGGAAATGTGAGACGCGCAGCGTGTTGCGACTTCTTCCCGAGCAGTACGAAATAATACCGAAGTGCCGAACGTGCGGCGAACGAAGTTACCGGGTTGATGCCTGGATGAACAACCGGGATAACTCGAAGCTGTCATGTGTTTGCGGGGCGTACTGGTTTAAACATCGACGGGGCAGTTTGTATTGCCACTACCGAGCAGATGGCGCACTACGAAACTACGGCGACAAAGACTTTGCGGACAGAAACCTACCAACCGAGACGGAACACACAAATGACCACAACAGAGAATACGAGCGTGTCGCAGAACCTTGCCCCTTTTAGCGAAATCAACGCCGCGCTCGAAGCGCTTAAATCGCGTCACACTGGCGTTGTGCATGACGTAAAGACGACTGTCGGCATGAAGGCGGCCCGCGCCGACCGCGCCGAAGTGAAGGAATACCGCGTTAGCGTGGAAAAGAAGCGGGTCGAATTGAAAGCTCCGCATCTGGAAGCTGGCCGCGAGATTGACGCCGAGGCCGCGCGCATCACGAAGGAACTCACGAAGCTTGAGCTTGATTACGACAAGCAGATTCGCGCAGAGGATTTGCGCAAGGAACGTGAAGCGAAGGAAGAGGCCGACCGTAAGGCGGCAGAGGCCCAAGCAATCCGCGACGCTGAGTTGGCCGAGGAACGCCGTCTTGCCGCCGAACGCGAGGCCGCATTGCAGGCAGAGCGCGATGCTACCGAGAAAGCCAATCGGGAATTGCGCGAACAGCTTGCCGTAGCACAAGCAGCGATTGAAGCCGCAAAGCCGGTCCAGGCTGAAATCATGGAGCCGATCAAGGGCTTTGATCCAGTGCCGATAATCGATGTCCCGGCAGGTTGGGAGCGCGTCGAAGCTGGCTTTGAAGTCGAGAGCGTGCCTACCGTTTTGGCAAAGCCGAAAAGCGACCCGTGGGACAACCGCTCCGTTGGAACTGGCTATCAGCCTTTGACCGCATCCGTAGCGCGGGTGAGCCCGGTTCGCGCATCGTTCGATTCAACCTTGCTTGACCTTCTGGACGGCGAGACGGCGCAAGTCATCGCCAAGGCATCAAATCACGCGGCTACGGCGTTCGTGCTACCTGACGATGGATTGGTGTTCGCGAACCTTTCCGACGCAGCCAAGCGCCGCACGTCACCCCGCAACGTGGCCGATGTGCTCGAAGCGATCCGATTCATTCGCGACGGACGGTAATTCAACCATGCACCACAACCGGATAATATGAAATGAACCAAGTTGCTGAACTGGTAGCAGGAAACCGCGAGCAGTTACGCGAGGCAGCAAACGGCCAAGGGCGCGTTGACGGGTACATGATGCCCATCGGAAAAATTCGTGTACGCGAAGGATTCAACGCGCACCGCGAGGCGGACCCGGACTACCCGGCACACTTGCGCTCTATTGCCGACAAGATCAAGGCTAACGGGTTCCGGCGAGACAAGACGTTGCTTGGAACCATTTCCGATGATGGTTATTTCTACCTATCCGGCGGTCATACTCGATACAACGCTGCGCTTATCTGTATCAGTGAGGGCATGCCGATTGAAAACCTTCCGGTTATCAATGAGGAAAAGGGAACCACGGACGTTGATCGATATTTCGAGCATATCCTGGGAAATTCCAGCAAGCAGCCAAACCCGCTCGGAGAGGCAATCATCATCAGGCAGATTATGGGGCTTGGCGTCAGCGAGCAAGAAATTCAGCGGCGTCTCGGCATGGCCACGGAAACGTTCAATAACCGGCTCATGCTGCACGCTGCGCCAACGTCAATTAAGGACATGGTGAAGGCGGGGGAGGTATCGGCAACTACCGCTATCAAAGCCATCAAGCAGAAGGGAGCGGGCGCGGTAGAGCATCTTCAGGAAGGCGTAAAGGTGGCGAAGGCAGCAGGCAAGACCAAGGCCAGCGCAAAGCACCTGAAGCCATTCAGCGAGCCGGTAATCACCGACACGCAGCGCCTCGACTGGCTTATCGACTCCGGTCACACAATCGAAGGCTGCGAGAGCAATGGCCTGTTCTCAGTCGTCACCTATGACGGCAGCACGGTTGCAACGGGCAGCACAGCACGCGGAGCAATCGACGCTGCAATGGCAGCATGAAGCCCGTCCGCACGACGCTGGCGCACCCGACTGGGTACGTGTGCGCTACGTGCGGAGCCGAGCATGAATTCCCGATGTACGTTTTGTCGAACTGGTTCATGACCATCACGCACCATTGCAATCACTGCTACGCCGTGCACTATCTATGGCGCGGAGTGGCGAAACTCAAAATTAAAGGGAAGTTACCGCAATGAATTCAGCAGAAAAGTATATGCAAGCGACAACGAAGCTCCACGCCCTGGGCAACACCATGTTGAACGGCTGCACGCCTGCAACGCTTGAATACGCCCTGCAAATGGTCGGGATCAGCAAGGAACTGTACGATGTGATCGATGCCGAGAACCGGGAAACGCTCGCTAGCGAGGCTTTCCGGCGCGCACAATCGGAAGTGCGCGAGGCACAGAAACACGTGGGCGCATTCGATCCACTTTTTTAAAACTAAATACTACCAAAACGGTGAGATTGGTTGTATAGTTAGCTCACTGACTTGCCAACCCGACATTAGGAAAATCATGCGTATCGAAATCAAAAATCGCTGGTCGCTTGCTGTTCTTTTCGCTCACGACGCCGAAGAGAACTCGATGGCTCTAACATTGACTTTTGCCGTCAAGGCAAAAGTTGACCTGAGTGGCGCGGACCTGAGTGGCGCGGACCTGCGTAGCGCGGACCTGAGTAGCGCGCACCTGAGTGGCGCGGACCTGCGTAGCGCGGACCTGAGTAGCGCGCACCTGAGTGGCGCGGACCTGAGTGGCGCGGACCTGAGTGGCGCGGACCTGCGTAGCGCGGACCTGAGTAGCGCGCACCTGAGTGGCGCGGACCTGCGTAGCGCGGACCTGAGTAGCGCGCACCTGAGTGGCGCGGACCTGCGTAGCGCGGACCTGAGTGGCGCGCACCTGAGTGGCGCGGACCTGCGTAGCG